>Ga0099364_10010724_pt1 | contig 12576 bp, 11 predicted proteins | sample TergutTh196P3_FD_73070 | JGI IMG/M metagenome (GOLD analysis project Ga0099364, IMG submission 73070) | Microcerotermes parvus P3 segment gut microbial communities from Pointe-Noire, Republic of the Congo - Th196 P3 | ecosystem: Host-associated > Arthropoda: Insects > Digestive system > Gut ... | reverse complement strand
GTTGGAGCGGAAAGGTAGGCAACCGACCGCCGGGCGGTTGCGTCGGCGATAGCCGACAGGGAACGGGTTCTGCTTCCAGTGCGGAGTACCGCACGTTGCCGCCCGGCGGTCGGCAACCTACCTAATGGCACAATGAGGCAAACTTGTTAGCGGACTGAACGCTGAAGAAGGATTGGCTGAAAAAAGATTGACGCGAAGGACACAAAGGGATAAAATAGTTGTCCATGAATAATCCTATACAAATCGGTCAGTACCGTTGCGGAAAGAATGAACCACTTCTCCTGATCGCCGGTCCCTGTGCCCTGCAAGCCGAATACAACACCATCATTGCCGACGAGTTATCGCGGCTTAATGACCGGTTGCCGGTCAACATCGTCTTCAAAGGCTCCTTCGACAAAGCGAACCGTTCCAGCATTGAAGCCGCCCGGGGCTGCGGACTGGATACCGGGCTGAAAATGCTTGCCGAAATTAGAACACAAACAGGACTGCCGGTCACCACCGACATTCATGAAACACACCAAGCAGCACCGGTCGGCGAAGTCTGCGATTTGATTCAAATTCCAGCCTTCCTGTCGCGGCAGACTGACTTGCTGACTGCCGCCGCAAAAGCGGGAAAGCCCGTCCATGTCAAAAAGGGGCAATTCATGGCACCGCAAGATATGGGGAACGTCGTCCGAAAGTTGGAAGAATCGGGTTGCCGGGATATTCTGCTCTGCGAACGCGGCACCTTTTTCGGCTACGGTCGGCTGGTCAACGATATGCAGTCGCTGGTTATTATGCGTCAATGGGACGTACCGATTTGCTTCGATGCCACACACAGCGTTCAAGAGCCGGGCGGTTTGGGAACCCTGACGGGGGGCAACCGCCGGATGATTGAACCCTTAGCACGGGGGGCAATAGCGGTGGGAATTGACGCGTTGTTTCTCGAAACGCATCCTGAACCGGAAAGGTCGCCGTCCGATGCCGCCAATATGCTGCCGCTCGAAAGACTCGAACCAGTGCTGACCGGACTCCTGCGGATTCGGGAAGCCCTTGCGTGAGGAGAGCGTTTATCATTTGTCGGCGGTAACAGACCATCCCAATAGTTCGGATTGAACCGCAAAGATGCAAAGACGCGCAACGGGCGCAGCGGCGCACTTTCCTGCTATTTCCGGTATAATGCCGGAGCCATGTTTACCACTGTTGCTGAATTACGGTCTTTCGTTCACCGCCGGCATCAATCGGGGGAACGGGTCGGTCTGGTGCCGACGATGGGAGCATTGCACGAAGGACATTTAAGCCTTGTGAAGATGTCCCGCGAGCAGTGTGAGAGCACCATTGTCTCCATCTTTGTCAATCCGGCACAATTTGGACCAAACGAGGATTTTGCACGCTATCCCCGAACGCTGGAAAACGATTTGCGGCTCTTGGAATCACACGGCTCCCCTGCTGTGTTCGTGCCCAATGGGGAAGAAATGTATCCGGCAGGATTCCGCTCGTCGGTACACGTCGGCGGGCTGTCCATACCCTTTGAAGGAGCCGTCCGACCCGGACATTTCGACGGAGTGGCAACAGTGGTCTTGAAACTATTCCTCGCTTCGCAAGCCGATGTTGCGTTTTTTGGTCAAAAGGATTACCAGCAACTTTGCGTGATTAAAAAAATGGTCGCCGACTTGAATGTTCCCATCGAAATCGTGATGGGACCGACCCTCCGCGAACCGGACGGCTTGGCAATGAGCAGCCGCAACCGTTATCTTTCCGAAGAGGAACGCTGCCGGGCGGCTGTTCTTCCGCAGAGTCTTGCTGTTGCCGAAAGGATGATTGTTACCGGCAATGTGCGCTCGGCAGAAACAATTCGGCAAACCATTCAAGACATGATCCTTTCCGCAGGCGGAATGACCGTCGATTACATTGCTGTTGCCGACCCGGTTACATTGCAGGAACTGACTACCATCGAAACGGAAGCGGTTCTTTTACTTGCTGTCAGAGTGGGGGAGACACGGTTGATCGATAACCGGCTTATTGGGTAGCAAGGCTTCGCCGGAAAATAGACAGCAACAACCCGTCATTCCACTGCGTTTCATTCCGGCTTTTGTTGATGGAAACCTCTAAAAATAAAACCTTTGCGCCCCTTGCGGTTAAAATCGTTCAGATTGAACCGCAAAGAACGCAAAGTACAATGTTCATGCCGTTCACGGCACAAAGCACCAGGACTACCCCCGCAGCCGGAATCGGGCAACCAACTTTTGCAACGTTCCTGCCATCGCACTCATCTCATTCGCCGCACTCGCCGACTCTTCCGCCGCCGCCGTATTCTGCTGTGTTACCGCGTCAATCTGCTGCAAGCCGACGGTGATCTGGTTGACCCCATGTGCCTGTTCATTACTGGCAACGGCAATGCCCGCCACGAGTTCGGTTGTCTGTTTGACCTGCTCAACAATTGTGTTCAGCACTTCGGCAGTGTTGGTCGCGACTTCGCCTCCCTTTTCGATTTCCTGACCGCTCTTGGCGATCAAATCCGAAGTTTCTTTCGCCGCTTTTGCACTTCGGGAAGCGAGGTTCCGCACTTCTTCGGCAACGACGGCAAAGCCTTTTCCGTGTTGTCCCGCACGGGCGGCTTCGACGGCGGCATTCAAGGCGAGTAAGTTCGTCTGGAACGCAATGTCGTCAATGACCTTGATGACCCGCTGGATTTCATTCGAGTTCTGTGTGATCCGTCCCATCGCCGTCGTCATTTCCTTCATCGCTTCCTGACCGTCGCCGGCAGCCTTGCTTGCCTGCTGTGCCAAGTCGCGTGCCTGACCGGCACTTTCAGCATTCGTCTTTGTTTGGCTGCTGATTTCACTCATCGAGGCAGTAATCTCTTCCAAACTAGCCGCCGATTCCTGTGCCCCGCTCGACAATGCCTGAGCAGCATTCAGAACTTCCCCGGAACCGGTCGCCACTTGTTTGACGCTTCCCTCAATCTCACGCATCGCCGTATTAACCTGATCGAGCATCTTGTTGAGGTTGATGTTCATCGTGTCCTTATCGCCGCGAACTTTCGTTTCGACATCGTAGTTGCCGTCGGCAAGGTCAGTTGCCAACCGCTCCACACTTTGGAACTGTTTCAAAATCGCATCGAAGGCATGGGCGATCCCTCCCACTTCATCTCCGCGATTCATATCTGCCGGAGGAATGTCAAACGTGACGAACCCTTCATTGGCAACCATGGTCATAGCACCCGTTGCCCGACCAATACCGCCTGCGATGGAGACGGTCAACAGCCAACCCATCACAATAGCACCGATCACTACGGCAACGGCAATACCAATGCTAAGCCATTGGGATTCTTTGACCAGTTTTTCCTGAGCCTCTCCCGTTTTTTTGGTTTCGTTGCCGACATTTACTTGTATATTGCCGACTCCATCCATGACATCCCGAATTTTTTCCAAAAGCGGCTCCTGCATGCTGCGCTGCTTCTCGATGGTGCTGACATAATTGACGGCGGTATTTTCCCATTTGACACGGCTGTCCAATACGGTTTGAAACCGGGCGACAAAATCACTGGGCATCGCCGTGTGATTTTTGATCTTCTCCAATTGTGCTGTCAACTCCCCCATGGCAGTAAACAGGCTGGCTTTGAATTCGGCTTGCCGTTCGGGAACCGTTGCATAGACAAAACCATCCCGAAACTGCAACACTTGACCGACAAGAATCTGAGCCTTAAAGAGTTCTACTTCCAAGTCCATGGTATCTGCATCGAGGACTTTTCTTCCGGCGGCATCGGTTGTCCCGTCGTCCTTGCACCTTTCGTAGAGTTCTTTCCCCATGTTTTCAAGATCGTCATGGACTCCGCGGGCAATCCCCGAACAGGTCGTACGGAGGACACCGATGTCGCTGTTCAGTTCCAAGAACTCACCCTTCTCGGTCTTGATTTTCGTCAAAATCTCTAGAAGGTCTGCCGCTTCGACCCGGTTTTCCGGTATGGGAGAATTGTCGGCAACACTCTGGACAATATCTTGGGTTGCTTTGAATTCCTCATCGAACCCGGTATCATATTCCTCTTTGGGCTCTGCCAGGTAGCGCAGGAAGTGCCGGCGCATTTGGTTGGCGTGGTTGATACTTTGACCCGCCCGGACTTCGCTTGCAAACATTTCAAGCACACTCTCCGTCGAATTGGAGATTCTTGAGTAACTGTACACCACGAATCCCGTCAGGATGAGCAAGAGCAGGACGACGACTCCGAAAGACAGAGTGAGTTTAGTACCGATTTTGAAGTTGTTTAGCATCGTTATAATCTGTTGTAGGAGAAATGCTGCGCTACTCCATATTGTAACACAGATTTTTCGATTGTGTATGCCATACAACAGCCTGAAATCACCCTTTGCGAAAACTTTGCACCCTTCGCAGTTAAAAAATCATACCGCAAAGAACACCCCCCGCCTTTAACGCTCCTGCACATATCCCTCTTCTCCCCAAACCCATGCCGGTTGAGGAAGGAGCAAATCGTCAGGACTCATCCGTCCCGCCAGTAAGTCTTGGAAAAACTCCATCTTCATTTGACGCAATGTATGCCGCGTGCGCCAAATTTCTAAACAACGGGCGATGGGCAGCCGATTCGACTCATTTGCATTCTCAAGCCACTGCACGAGAATCTCCTCCGCCTTCGGCGAATCGCACAATGCCAGTATCGAGGGGAGGGGCAGGTACATCGATGCCTCATGGTTCAGTTCCTCTTTGAACCAATCGAGGATGTAATCGGGCAGATTGTTGGAGCCCGTTATGTGTGAAAAATCTCTGTGCCGGAGACCCACTGCTGTGTTTTCGGCGGCAATCGCCTCCAAAACATGCATCTGCCCCAAGGGTCCCCGTGTCCAAATCTGCCGGATGAGTTCCCGTACCTGCGGATCCCCCTCCGGCGTGTCGCTGCGAAGCAGGGCGATCACGAACATCCTCGGCAGTTCACCCCCTGCGACAATAGTCAGTTGACCAGCCTGCTGTTGCTGATAAGAAGCTATAAATTCAGGATTAGAAAGTTCGGAGACCGTGAATCCCCTGTAATTTACATTTTCTGCCATCATGCTGATGGTGATGTTTTCCTCCTGTTCGCTGATAAATTGATTGAGATCGCCTTCGGGATTCTCGGCAAACCAATTCGTCAGGTCATCGAGCGTCAGTTCGGTTTCGACCATAACAAACCGCTGGGCGGCTTGTTGCAGCCGGTCGGCAAGAGTCAGCCCCTCATCGCGGCGGATCCTCAGCGTCCGCAGGGCAAAACTTTTCGACGATGCAGGAATCGATAATGATGCCACCCAAGCCGCGAGTTCATCTTTATCAACATCTTCCAAATAAGTGCGGTTCATAACCGCTTTGAATACTGCCATATTGACACTACGGCGGCTCCCATCGGTATGATTGGGATCGGAAAGTGCATGAGTGATATACGCCCGCATTTCGGTTTCGACCAAAGGATTGTTGATTGATGAATAAGTCTCGATCTGATCACCGTAAAGATGGGTTTGCGCAGTCATGAGATTATGCAAACTCCGGCGGTGGAGCAGCGTCTTGAAGAGCGGCACCGTCAGCGGAGACTCGTTCTCCAGCAGTTGTAATCTGCTGTGACGTGTTGTGGCGACGAACCGGGCGAAGCCGGCAAAGTAGTCCGGCGATTTATCCAGACAGGAATAATAGACCACAGGAGCCCAGCCCGTTTCAAAGCGGTATTTATTTTTCCGCCACTGTTCTATCAGCGGTTTTCGCATCACTTCATGAATGTTGGCGGGAAGCAACGTGTCTGTGGCAACGTCTGCCCAAGACGTAGCACTAAATTCCCCTCTAGGAAAATCATAATTGAAATCAAACGGATTACGGTCATCCGCCACCCAGTCCGCCAAGAGCCGCCGGGCTTCCTCTTCGGTGGGAGGATCGGAAAGATGATATTGCAGCCGGGCGGTCGAATGGAGAGCGGTTTCGTAAAGTTGGAAAAGCGGATCGTTTTTATCCCGGTTCCGATTTGCCCGATACAGTGCAGATTTCAAGGGACCGCCCACCAAAGACCAGTGTTTTAATACGTGTTGATCCCAGTCGGCTTTCTGCTCCGGCGTGAGTTCCGGCAGCACATCGACGAGCAACTGAGCGTGAAAACCGACTGAAGGGGAGAAGGGCGAACCGGCAATGCCGGCATAATAGGACGATTGCTTATCAAATGACCGGTGAAGGTAAGAGGATCTCTCGCCTCGGACAAATGCCAGTTGGCTGTCGCCGATTTTGTAACTCCACCAGTATCTGGCACCGGCACTATGTTTGTTCAGGGCTTCCCGCCACACTCTGATTGCCCGCTGGACATTACTGATGCCCCGGATGCTGTGTGCTTCGGAAAGTTCAGTCGAGGCAATAAAACGTTCTTTGATAAAATCGTCCCAGGGGAGCCAGGTGTAGAGTATTTGGTCGGGAGCGGTGTCATCGTACCAACGTTGCTGCGGCGGCGAGTCCCATTGCGGCACCTTGGCGATGAGTTCATCGACCCGGATTGTCATCGGCAGTTGTCCCAGATGGACACCGTTGCAATACACGTCGGTTCCTCTGGTGCCGTCCAGATGGATCATCCGTTTTTCCGGCGGTGTGTGCATTTCGATGAGTTCAAATGATACGATAAAAAAGAATGCGGCATAAATAATTCCTGCCGTCAGCACGGGTCTGCGCCAGTTGCCGGACCAAAACATCCAGAGCCAAAGAACAAACGGCAACGTTAGCAATGTTAATGGAACCCAAATGAACCGCACGCCGAGTATAACGTTTTGGTCTTCCCAGAGAGGTTCCGGTGCGTAAAACAGAATCCCGCACCAGAGAATGCAAAGTAGGAGCATAATCGGCATGAAAAGCGTGCAGAGCAGTAAGCGAAATATGATGGGAGGTTGTTTGGTCATTGGTTTGTGTGGGGGTTAAAGGTTTGTTGTTTTTTGTTTTCTCGCACGAAGGCACAAAGGACACAAAGGGATGTTCACAACGAGGGACTCCTGTGTGAACTTTGTGCCTTTGTGCGAAAAAATCAATCTAAATATCCGTTAATGAGTCTGACGATACCGGTTTTCATCAGTTCCTCTCCAAAATTCAAAACAAAGCCGAGTTTCATGTCGGTCAACTTCAAATAGGTAAGCAGTTGTTTTTTATGGACAGAGTTGACTTTTTCTACTGATTTCAGTTCGAGAATGACTTTTCCTTCAATGATAATGTCGGCACGAAAACCTTCATCAAACCGTTCCCCGCCGAATTCAATCGGAATGCCAACCTGTCGTAATACATGAAGTCCCTGTCTTTCAAGCATTCTTGTAAGGATCACTTCATAAACAGACTCCAACAATCCGGGTCCTAATTCCTGGTGCAAACGAACTGCTGTGTCAACTACAATTTTACCAATTTCGTTTTCTGTCATTCTTTTGTTTTTTGTTTTCTCGCACAAAGGCACAAAGGACACAAAGGGATGTTCACAACAATGGGCTCCTTTGTGAACTTTGTGCCTTTGTGCGAAACAATATCAAATATCACGATTCAATCTCTTGATTCCGATAACAATAAATTCCGAACCAGGGTGCCAAAGCCAACTGGATCAGCACTGGTACACCGAATATCAGGTAAATGAACGGCACCAAAGACAAAGGATAGCCGATCTCATAAAAAAGTCCCATAAAACTGAGGAAAATAAGGAACAACACCACGACAATGCCGATTAAAATCAGCAACAGCGTACCGAGTCCCCGGAGCCAAAAACGGATGCCCCGAAAGCGGCGCAGCGTTCGGTATCGGTTCGTGAGCATAAAGTACATCGTCGAATGATAGACAAACAATGCGGTAAAGAAGTAGCACATCAGGACGTGCAACTCTTCAAAACGCATCACCGGAAACCAGCCGTTGCCAAACAACGCTTGTTGAATCGCCTGCCGGACTCCAAAGAGAAGGAAGGCAACAATGACAAGTCCCACGGCGGTGATGGTGCCGACACCGAAGAGCCAGCGCACCATAAAAAACCGCGTCGGCGTGAATGCCCGCGAAAACAGGAAGGACCGCACCCCGCCATAGTCGGCAAAACTCCGCCACGCCAGAAAGAATCCCAGCATCGCCGCCAGAATAGTGATGAGCGTGTCGAAGTACCGCAGCGGGTCGAGTTTCAATAAAACATAGGCGAAAAGTACGACAATCGGCGGAATGATGTACATCGCCGATTCCCGAAACGCCAGCCGGCATATTGCTTGGTTCATGATTGGTTTGGTTAGTTAAAGGTTTTGTATTTTTATTTTCTCGCACGAAGGCACAAAGGACACAAAGGGATGTTCACAACGGTCGACTCCTTTGTGAACTTTGTGCCTTTGTGCGAAATAATCAATCAATTTTTTTCCTCCCGTCCGCTTTCAATACTCTCCATAAACAATTCTTCGAGGTTAAAGCCTTCCACTTCGACAGCAACCGTTTCCGGCAGCGACTCGCGGAGTTGAATCAACTTTTCCTCTTCAAAATCGGTAACAACCCATTGCAAACTGTCCCGCTCCTGAATGTTGCGAAGCGTATGAAACAGCCCCGGCGCGGGTTCTGCAATGTTGCCGCCGTCCGTGCGAAAGGTAATCCTCCGCACTCGTTCTTTGAGCGTATCGAGTTCCCCTTCGAGCACCATCCGTCCCCGCATCAGGATCGCCACCCGGTCAACGGTGCGTTCAATATCGCCGAGAATATGCGACGAAAACAATACGGTCTTGTTCTCGTCGCAGGTTACTTTCAGGAGTTCCTTCAAAAAGTGCCGGCGTGCCAGTGTATCAAGTCCCGAAGCGGGCTCGTCCATAATCAGTATTTCCGGTTCCTGACACAGGGCAATAATAATACACATCGCCCGGCGTTGTCCTTTGGAGGACTCTTCATATCGTCGGCTCGGTTTCAAATCAAACGTTTTGAGCAAATGCTGATAAAGCGGTTCGTTCCAATTCGGATAGAGCGGCTTGCAAAAAGCGACGGCATCTTCCATCGACATCCAGCGGGGAATCTGCATATTCTCGGAAATGTACGCAATCCGGCGGCGCATATCGGTGGTCTGTTCGGCGGGGTCTTCGCCGAGGACACGGATAAAGCCGGAATCCGGTTTCAGATGCGAGACCATCATTCGGATCGAAGTCGTTTTCCCGGCACCATTGGCTCCGAGCAATCCATAAACGGAACCTCTCGGCACCGAAAGGGTTAGGTTATCCACAGCGATAGTCAAATCTTTGCCGGAACCAAAAGTTCGGCGAATATCCCTCATTTCAACGGCGGGAGCGGTGTTGGTCATATTTTGGTTTCCTTGTAAAATCTTTTGTACACTTTGCGTACTTTGCGAAAACTTTGCGTTCTTTGCGGTTAAATTTTCTTGTTTAACAAAACTATTCCTCTCGCATCAAATGTCGATATTGACATTCCAGTATTCTATTAAGTTCATCGAATTTAAGTCCCAGATGGAGTCCTTCGACAAGGAAAATAGCGGCTTGGCGTGCGGCAACCTTTTGAACATACTCCGGCGAAAAGGGGAGTTCGGCATCGGTAATGAACACCCCGGAGCCGTGCCGCTGGACGACGACACCTTCTTTTGCCAGTTGGTCGAAAATTCGCCGGATAGTCGTCGCATTCAGTTGCAGTTGCTCCGCAAGATGCCGAACGGACGGCAATTTATCGCCCGGCTTGAGCCGCTTGGTAACGACCAGCCGTTTGATCTCCAAGACGGCTTGCCAGTAGAGCGGTTCGCTACTGTGATAATCGAGTTTGATTTTCATATCGTTTCGCTGTTCGGTTGACTGTGTGCTATTATAGCATACAGTTGGGCGGGTGGCAAGGGGGGGCTTTAGAACTCGTCGGGTGTTTACAGTATAACGCAGGCACGCTCCCTTGACAGAAAGTCAAAGTCCTCTAGAATTACAGAACCGAAGCCGTTCCGGTAAGATTTCGTGTTGAGCGGGTTTGGAGAATATCGTCGAGGATTTGCAATGTCAAGAATTGGTAAAAAACCGATAGTGATTCCGCCGGGTGTAAAGGTTGCCATTGATGGGCAAATCCTGACCGTCGAAGGTTCACTCGGAAAACTGTCGCAGTGGTTTAGTCTGAATATAAACGTCGAATTCGATGCCGCTTCAAGCACGCTCACCGTCGCCCGGGCAAATGATTCCCGCGAAGCCGCCGCGATGCACGGTTTGTACCGGGCGTTGTTCCAAAATATGGTGAGTGGTGTTACCCAGGGATACGAAAAAAAACTGGAAATTTTCGGCACCGGATACCTTTTTTCTGTGCAGGGAAATACCTTGCAGGTGCGAGCCGGTTTTGCTCACGAGGTTCACAAACCGGTTCCGGCGGGACTCACTGTAACCTGCCCCGACCAAACGCATGTCAGTATTAAAGGCATCGACAAGCAGATGGTCGGTCAATTCGCCGCTGAAGTGCGGCAGATACGTAAAGCGGAACCCTATTTGGGTAAAGGAATTAAGTACGAAGGGGAAGTCATCAGACGTAAAGAAAGTAAAGCCGCAGCGAAGAAATAATGCGGTCTATAATAAATGTAAGCCGGCAATACTCAATTTTTTTCACTCAATTTTTTCCTTGTGCCTCCTTTGCGGTCTTTGTGTCCTCTGCGGTAAAAATAAACCACCGTAAGAATGAACCACAGAGGACACCGGAGGACACGAAGGTTCACAAAGAACAACACACCATGAAAAAGTTCAAACAACTCAATCGTCAACGTCGCAATCGGGCATACCGCGTTTCCAATGCGGTGAAACGGTACTCGGATCGTCCGCGTCTCTGTGTATTCCGCAGCAACTCGCATATTTACGCACAAGTCATCGACGACGAACAGGGCAAAACGCTGGTTTCTGCCGGAACGTTGGACAAAGACCTGAAGAAGGCGGTCAAGAACGGCGGAAATTGTGCCGCCGCAGAAAAGGTCGGTGCTGCCATTGCCACGAAAGCCCTCGCCGCCGGTGTTACGAAGGTGGCGTTTGACCGGCACGGTTTCAAATATCACGGTCGGGTGAAAGCACTGGCGGATGCCGCCCGAGGTGCGGGACTCGACATCGGTGCCGCCGGAGAAGTTAAGGAGCGGGATGAAAAGGCACCAAAGAAACAAAAGGTCTCCAAGGAAGACAAAATTGCCGCCAAAGTTGCCGCAGGCAAAGCCGGTGCGGCGACGAGAAAGAAATGAGTTTCACGGACACATCCTCTAATTTTTTTGTATTATTCTTTGCAAACCTTGCGGTTCCTTTTGCGCTCTTTGCGGTTAAAAAAGAGAATATTTAACCGCAAAGTACGCAAAGTTGCCGCAAAGAAGAAAAAGACCAATTTCATGCCGTTTACGGTATAATGGAACTGAGTGCAGTTCCTCTTTGATGTTCCGATGGCACCTTCTCCAAAACACTTGGCACAGACACATTTCCCGCAAGCGGACGCAGTATTGGTTCCGCACGCGGGCTGGATGTATTCCGGCAGATTGGCGGCTCAAACGCTGAAGCGGATTACCCTTCCCCGCTGGGCAGTTATCTTTGCACCGCAGCACCGCGGCGGCGGTGAAGACTGGGCGGTCGCACCCCATCAAACATGGCTCCTGCCGGGAAAAAATGTCGAAGCGAACCAGCCGATGACCGATCAAATGATTCAAGCGGTTGATTTCTTCGCCTACGATGCCGTACCGCATGCACAGGAACATTCGGTAGAAGTCCTGCTCCCCATTCTTGCCCGGCTTGCCCCGGAAACAATGATTTCGGCTGTGGCGATGTCGATGTCCCCCTGGGAAATGATCAGGCAAGGTGCCGCACAGTTCGCCCACTTCTTGGATTCCCTGCCGGAAAAGCCGATGCTGATTATTTCGTCCGATATGAATCATTTTGCGAATGAAGAGACGACGCGCCGGGTGGATCGAATTGCTCTCGACGCAATCTATCAGGCGGCGGCGGAACTAAACCCGGAACATGCACTGCGGACAATTTACGAAGAGCAGATTTCCATGTGCGGAGTGGTCCCGGCGGTATTCGTAATGGAAACACTCCGTGCGATGGGGCGACTCGACCGTGTCACAGAAGTCGGTTACACAACAAGTGCCGAGGCTTCCGGCGATACAAGCCGGGTTGTCGGTTATGCAGGATTGATTTTCCACTCGGAAGCCGCCTGAGAATACGTAGTTGAAACCGCAAAGGCGCAAAGAAGCGCAACGGACGCGAAGATACACAATTTTGCCCCTCGCCGGGGCGCACTAATTCCCGCTGCTGAAATTCTGCGACCACGAACTCGCAATGTTACTCACGGCGTTCATATCCGAAGTCATTCTCGCCATTGCTTGTTCCATCGCGTAGAACTGTTTCAGATACATCTGCCGCTTCCATTCCAAACGCTCTTCCAAGAAGGCAATCCGCTGTTCGTTGCGGTCAATGGTCATTGATAGGGTGTCTATCCGTGCCGGTGCCGAGCCTGCCATGTCCGCTGAACCGGTCAACTTGTCGGTAATGTCTGTAAACATCTGGGCAAAGCCTGTTTTGACCGTTGTGGCATCGCCGTTGTTGTCCGTTGTGGTCCGCTCGTCAAAGAAAAATTTCTGTACCGCTTCGTAGTCCCTGTCCC
>Ga0099364_10010723_pt1 | contig 12577 bp, 13 predicted proteins | sample TergutTh196P3_FD_73070 | JGI IMG/M metagenome (GOLD analysis project Ga0099364, IMG submission 73070) | Microcerotermes parvus P3 segment gut microbial communities from Pointe-Noire, Republic of the Congo - Th196 P3 | ecosystem: Host-associated > Arthropoda: Insects > Digestive system > Gut ... | reverse complement strand
GTGTGCTCTTCCGATCTCGCCTATGGGTATGGCTTGTTCACGGGCGGCCCGGGGCTTAACGGCGGCTCGCATAAAATTGGGAGCCTTACCCTGCCGATGTCGTCAGGCTTCACGGACAGGCAGCTCCAGTTCATGGTTGACCTTGGGGCGACGATACTCTGCTGCACCCCGTCATATGCGGAATACTTAGCAGAGACGATCAATGAGACGGGGCTTCGCGATACCATCAAACTGAAAGCCGGCATATTCGGCGCGGAAGCGTGGAGCAACGAAATGCGCCTGCGCCTGGAGGCGGATCTTGGCATCAAAGCCTATGACATCTATGGGCTGACTGAAATCACCGGCCCCGGCGTGTCATTCGAGTGTTCCGAACAGACTGGGATGCATGTCAATGAAGACCATTTCATAGCGGAAATCATTGACCCGGATACCGGCGAGGTTCTGCCCTTGGGATCTAAAGGCGAAATCGTTTTCTCCTGCATAACGAAGCAGGGCTTCCCGCTGCTGCGTTACAGGACGCGGGATATCTGCGTCCTCTCCCGCGACGAATGTTCCTGCGGCAGGACTCTTGTTAAGATGTCCAAGCTCATGGGGCGCAGCGATGACATGCTTATCATCAGGGGCGTAAACGTCTTCCCGTCGCAGATCGAAACCGTCCTGGTAGGGTACGGGCTTTCGGCAAACTATCAGCTGGTCGTTGACAGGGTGAATCATGCAGATACGCTCGAAGTCCGCGTCGAGCTGACCCCGGAGATGTTCACAGACACGGTCAGGGGGGTCGAAGGCCGCGAAAGGGAGCTGCGTGAGAAAATCAAGAACACGCTGGGCATATCCCCGAAAGTAACGCTAGTCGCGCCCAAGACGATTACCCGCAGCGAAGGCAAAGCGGTACGCGTTGTTGACAATAGAAAGATTTAGGGCACCCATAAGTAAATTGAGAGAGGAGTTTTTTCTTATGACACTTAGTCAATTATCAGTCTTTGTGGAAAACAAGCCGGGGAAGCTGGTCGAGGCTCTGGAAACCTTATCGGATGCAGGGATTGATTTGCGCGCGCTCTCGCTTGCAGATACTGCGGATTTTGGGATACTCAGGATAATAGTGGATGAACCTGCCAACGCGCTTGATGTTCTGACGAATGCCGGTTACCTTGTCAAGTCAACTGAGGTGATCCCAATGGAAATCAGCGATAAGCCTGGCGGATTCGCGGCTATCATGCGTAAGCTCGCAAATGAGGGCATCAACGTCGAGTATACCTATGCATTTGTAGCGAACAGCCACGATAAAGCGTATGTCATTCTTCGCGTTAACGATAATGACAAAGCCATCAAAACGCTGACAAGCAACGGCGTGAAACTGCTTACCGCAGAAGACATGTACCGGATGTAGCTGGCAGAGGGCGGTCTTCGACCGCAATGCATAATGCATAATTCCAAAGCGTGGAGGTAAAAAAAGCCTCCGCGCTTTATTTTTGTCGAATATTAATGCGTAAACAAATATTATTATATATAATAACAAATTATTACTAATATTTACAATTAATAACAACCACAAAATAATAAAAATCTAATAATACAAATAATTACAAATAAATATAATATTATTATTGACATACATGATTTTATGCATTATAATACACAACAACACGTAATGGAGGTCATTAATAATGCCCGAAGTGTATTTAACATCAAAGGACTTGGAGAAGAAATATCAAATCAGCCGTTCGACAGTAGACAACTGGAAAAAAGAAGGCCTACCGTTCGTCAAAATCGGCCGTTCCGTAAGGTTTGATGAAGTTGAAGTTGAAAAATGGATCAATGAGCGTTTTATAGGAAAGTAATCTGGAGGATGCTATGATGAGAACTGGTTACAGAATGCTTGACAATGTGCGGACCATTAACGATATGCGGGCGGTCGAGGAGAACCCATTGGAGCGGTACAACATCCCGCGATACTGGCTTGAGCTGGAGCTTCTCGGCGTCTCATCGTTTTTTGATTATTTCGACAAAAAAGAAGAGCCGCCGCATTACTCTGCGCCGGCTGCAAAAAAGGGATCCTTGATTATTGATAACATAGTCAGCAGGTCGATCCCGCTGTTTCTGAGGCTGTGAATGACATTATTAATCGCTGTGCTAGGGGGAGTGTTTTGATGAGATCGGAGAAGATTAGGAAACTTGCTATAATTGCCATGCTTTGCGCTTTGGCTTATATAGTCATGTTGTTTAGGACGCCGCCAATATTCTTGCCTTTTTTGAGGTATGAGGCGAAAGATGTCGTTATCGCAATAGGCGGATTCCTGTTTGGCCCGATATCGGCCCTTATGATGTCGATTCTGGTAGCGCTTGTTGAAATGATTACAGCGACGGACACGGGTCCGTTCGGCGCCATTATGAACGCATTGACGTCTTCCACGTTCGCCTGTACGGCAGCGCTTATATACAAATACCGCAAAACGTTATCCGGCGCTGCAATAGGGCTCGCAGCGGGCATTGCGATCACCGTTCCGGTAGCCTTGCTGTGGAATTACCTTATCGTTCCTCTCTATATGGCGAACACTTCGCGCGCGGATGTGCTGCCTTTGCTGGTTTCGGCTTTTTTGCCGTTTAACTTAATAAAATACGGCCTTAGCGCGGCATTGGCAATGGTGGTGTACAAGCCGTTGAGGATTGCGCTCGACAAGTCGCGCTTGCTGCCATTGCCTTCGGACGGAACAAAAGCTGCATCCAAAATCAACATTGGCGTACTGCTTGTGTCTATGTTTGTGATTGCCACATGTGTCCTGTATATACTCTCCGTGCTTGGGGTGATTTGAGAATTCGGCTCTTGCCGCAGCCAACGTTGATACCTTGTGGACAAAGGAAGCAAATAAAAAACAAGGAATTCGTTCCATCGTCCACTGATAACTGACAACTAACAACTGATAACTTGCGGTCGAAGGCCGCTTTAGGGGGAGTTGAGACTGAATAATACGCTGTTCTTGGTCGTGCCGTGCTATAACGAAGAAGCTGTCCTAGATGAAACATCGAAAAAACTCTTGGAAAAAATGAAAGCCCTTGCGGACAAGGGGAAGATTTCGCAAGAAGGCAAGATTGTTTTCGTTGATGACGGCTCGCGTGACGGCACTTGGGAAATCATCGACCGGCTTTCTAAGCAAAATAGCATTTTCTCTGGCGTGAAGTTGAGCCGGAACTGCGGCCATCAGCATGCTTTGATGGCGGGGCTTATGGCTGTCAGGCATGAAGCCGATATGGTGATAAGCATTGATGCCGACCTTCAAGATGATGTAGATGCGATTGACCTGATGGTTGACGATTACCTCAGCGGCAGCGACATTGTATACGGAGTTCGCCGGGCACGCCAAAAGGACGGGTTTTTTAAGCGCATCACGGCAGAGGGGTATTACAAGCTGTTACGTTCATACGGTTGCGATGTTGTGTTTAACCACGCCGACTTTCGATTGATTAGTTCACGCGGCCTTGTGGCGCTGTCGGAGTTTAGCGAGCAACGCTTATTCATTCGTGGCCTTGTCCCGCTTATTGGATATAAGAGTTCTATCGTGCATTATGATCGTGGATTGCGGGAAGCGGGGGAGAGCAAGTACTCGTTGAAAAGAATGCTTTCGCTAGCGGTTGACGGACTCTGTGCGCTGAGCCTTCGACCGTTGCGGATTGTTACAGCGGCCGGCGCTGTGATGCTCTTTCTGGCTCTGGCGTTTCTTGCATATATGATCGTAACGGCTGTTATGGGCGAATCAATGCTGGATTGGAAGATAATTGTTTTTTCTGTATGGGCAGTCGGTGGAATAATGACGCTCTCTATGGGCATTGTTGGAGAATATGTCGGCAGAACGTTCATCGAAGCGAAAGGGCGTCCTAGATACAGAATAGAAAAGACATCAGGGTGCATAGGAGTAATGGAGAGTGAATAGTTGTCAGTTAAAAGTGGGTTTAGTATGCGTAAGTCGATGGGGCAGAACTTTCTTATTGATCCAAATATACCAGAGAAGATTGTCAGATTGTCGGGTATTGACGATACTTGCGGCGTTCTGGAGATCGGGCCGGGCGCAGGCGCATTAACAAAGGAGCTTGCACGGGCTGCAAAGCTCGTCATTGCGGTCGAGCTGGATGGCCGATTGATGCCTCTTTTGACTGATGCAGTCAGCGGTTTTTCTAATGTTGAGATCATTCAGGGCGACATACTGAAACTCGATATCAGAAAAGTGGTCGCTGAAGGGATGCTGGACGTGAGTTGCCATGTTTGCGCAAACTTGCCGTACAATATTACGACTCCTGCAATAAGCGCGGTTATTGATAGCGGTGTTTTCGATACGATAACTGTGATGGTTCAAAGGGAAGTTGGCAGGCGAATATGCGCAGCGCCGGCAAGCCCGGATTATGGCGCGTTTACTGTGTACGTGAATTACCATGCACTGTCGGAAACGCTCTTTGGCGTACCGCCGGAGTGCTTCATCCCGCGCCCTAAGGTTCACTCTTCCGTTGTGCGGATGATCCTGCGTGAAAAGCGGCTGCTTTCAACGGAGGATGAAGCGAGGTTCTTCAGGGTTGTCCGCGCGGCATTCAGCCAAAGGCGAAAAACGCTTGTTAACGCCCTGCACTCTGCGTTTGGCGGCTCGATGCTTAAGTCAAGAATTTTGGAAATCGTGAGAAGCTGCGGATTTGATGCGCTGGTGCGTGGGGAGGCCTTGGGACTATATGACTTCATAAATCTTTCGACTTCGCTTGGTGTTATATAGTGTCAGTAACTATTTTGAGTTAATAGTCAGGGCTTGCCGAAACTTGCCGAAAAAAGGCCGTGTTATGCGTCTCCGTTCGGTCAGTTCCGGCGTTTTCACCGGAATTCCCTCTCTGCGTCGCATAACACGGCCTTTTTTCTCACGTTGTGATGTCATTCTGGCTGCCCATGACCAGTAACTATTTTGAGATATTTTGTAACTATTTGTCGCAAAGTGGTTGACATGCCATCAAAAATGCTGTATAATCCGCTCAGTATATAAATTCATTATGAGGTGATTCGATATGAGTATCATTTCCGAAATCAAATGCGGCAAATGCGACAGGATGTACTCAGGCATCCGTAGCCGGTGCCCGTATTGCGGCACGAGGCGCATAGGCCGCGGCAAGCATTCAGACGAGGCTGACAACTCAAAGGGCAAGATGCTTATAGCTGTTTTAATAATGGGCGTGCTTGTGGTTGCTACAGGCGTGCTGCTTTTCACAACTGAAGTTCCTGACGTAGACGAGCCTTTTATGAGCAGCGAGGAACCTGGCGATGAGTCGGAAGAACCTGTGAATGGCGACGAAGGCAACTATTCACTTGATGGCACAAACCCGGTCCTGGTTATTGATGACGGTGAAGACCCGTCTGGCCCCGGTGAAGACGACCTAGGCACCCCCATGTCGGTTGAGGTGCATTCGGTGACGGTGAGGTATGGCCGCGGCGCCTTGATCGGAAGCCCTGATGCGCCTGAATTCACGCTTAGGATGAGTGAAGGGAACATTACCCTGAACGTTTCCATAGAGCCCGTAGGGGTTCAGGATATCCCCCAATGGGCCAGCAGCAGCATGAGCATTTTCGAAGTTACACCATTGGCGCCTGATGGCATTGAGGCTAACGTCAGAGCCATAGGGAGGGGGACCGCAACGCTTACAATTACAGTCGGCGACTACAAACAGGAGGTTACTGTAAGGATAACATAATGAATGAATAAGGAACTGTTGAATGATAATTTAACAGTTCCTTACTACTTGACAAACATGTTATACAGCGTGTTTTTCGGGATCCCCGTTTCTTGCGCGACTCTTTTTACCGCATCTTTGGCGGATAGCCCGTCCCTAACGAGCAGGCCTACATCCAAGACGGCATTTTCCATGTCGCCCGCTGATGGGGGGGAGTCCTTATGGCCCTCAATTACAAGCGCAAACTCCCCGCGAGGCGGTGTTTGCTCAAAATGCGCGATAGCCTCTGCAAGCGTAGTCCTAAGCGTTTCCTCGTGCAACTTCGTAATCTCACGCGAAATGGAAACCCTGCGGTCGCCCAGCACGGCTAACATATCTACCATCGTTCTCATAAGCTTATGAGGCGCTTCGTAGAATACCATCGTTCGCTTTTCGGTTTTCAGTTCATTGAGATGCTCAAAGCGGCTTTTTCGTGAAGTCGATAAGTAACCTTCGAATGTAAAGCGCCCCGCAGGCAGGCCAGATGCCGCGATTGCGGAAATAGCCGCGCAGGGGCCGGGGATCGTAATAATAGTGACGTTTGAATCGGCGCACATCCTGACAAGGCATTCCCCGGGGTCGCTGATTACTGGGGTGCCGGCGTCGGAAACAAGCGCGCAACTCTCCCCAGAGAGCATTCTCTGAAGTATTCTTTCCCCGCTTTCTTTGCGGTTGTGCTCGTGATAGCTCACAAGCTGTTTTCTTATGCCCAAATGCGACATCAGCTTCAGCGTCACACGCGTGTCCTCGGCCGCGATAAAGCTTACTTTCTGCAGTGTTTGCACGGCGCGCGCTGAGATATCGTCTAGATTGCCAATGGGGGTAGCGACAATAAACAGCGTCCCTAGTAATTGTTCAGCCATAATATCTCCTTGTAGGAGTTACAGGGGAGCTATACATGTTCGTATAGCTCCCCTGATGTTGCGAGTTAACCTTTACCCTGATATTGCATCAACGGGGCAGGAATCCGCGCAAGCGCCGCAATCTATGCAGGAATCACTGATTTCGTACTGCGTATCCCCAGCTGCAATAGCATCGACAGGGCAGTCGCTAACGCAAACACCGCAAGAGATACAATCACTGTTAATAGTATAAGCCATGACAAATCCTCCTATAAAAAGTTAATGTGTTGTTGTACCAAACAAGCATATTGTACCACGAAAAATGAAAAAAGCAATAGCTTTTTAGTAACTACTATTCCCTATGTCAGTCCTATATTGCATATTCTTGAATGAAATGCCAGATACACCTTCATATGCACGAGCTGAAGCGCGGAATAGGCTATCTGCAGTGGCAGTTACGCCGAGGACGCGGCCGCCATTCGTGATGTACGTGGAACCCGCGAGGGCGGTGCCCGCGTGAAAAACGGTGATGTCCTCAGGAACGCCATCAAGGCCGGAAATCTCAAAACCCTTGTCGTAGCTCTCCGGGTAACCGCCGCTAGCCATGACGACGCAGCAGGAGTAACCATCACGCCATGAAATCTCAACCTCATGCAGACGTTCATCAACAACAGCTTCGAAGATATCCAAAAGATCAGTTTCGAGCATGCAAAGTACAGCCTGCGCCTCAGGATCGCCGAAACGCGCGTTGTATTCGATAACGCGTGGGCCTTTTGGCGTGAGCATCAATCCAAAATAGATTACGCCTTTGAATGGGCGGCCTTCTTCGCTCATCGCCCTGATAGTAGGTGAAAAAATAGTGTCAGCGCAAATATCCGCTATTTCAGGCGTGTAATTAGGACTGGGGCAAAATGCCCCCATGCCACCGGTATTCAAACCCAAGTCGCCCGTCAAAGCCCTTTTGTGATCCTGTGACGACAGCATAGGCACCACGGTTTTGCCATCTGAAAAGGCGAGGACAGTAACTTCGGGGCCCGTCATGTATTCCTCTATGACGACCCGGCTGCCGCTGCTTCCGAATTTCATATCCAGCATCATGGAATCGACGGCATCCAATGCTGCTTGCTCATCCATAGCAACAATAACGCCCTTCCCAAGCGCCAGCCCATCAGCCTTTACCACGATCGGGGCGCCTTTTTTGCGGATATATGCCTTTGCCGAGTCAGAATCTGTGAAGATTTCATAACTCGCAGTTGGGATGTTGTATTTTTTCATCAGGTTTTTGGAGAAGGCTTTACTGCTTTCAATAATTGCAGCAGATTTTCGAGGCCCGAATGCACGTATGCCCGCAGACTCAAACGCATCCACCATCCCAAGGGCAAGAGGGTCGTCGGGCGCAACGACGGCAAAACCGACTTGCGCTTCCTTAGCGAAGCTCAACATACTATCAATGTCAGTGGCGCCAATACCGATGCACTCAGCGACGCCGGCTATTCCGCCGTTACCAGGCGCACAGTATAGCTTATCAACTCGCGGGGACTTGCGCAGCGTACGGCAAATAGCATGTTCACGCCCACCCCCGCCAACAACTAAAACATTCATTTCTAATACTCCCTCATATTTATGTTATGCAATTGCTAAACCATTATGCTTCAAAACTTCGGAATATTCAACCAGAACTTTATTTCAAACTTCACGATACTTAGAACCTCAATGTAAAAATGCCTAAATTAACACAACGATTCGGCGGATATTTTGTACCCGCGTATACCAAAGAATCAAGAGTATACAGTTGACACTATCTACCTTTTAAAGTAAAATATAGCAGTTATATAAATCATGAATGAAAGCAGGTAAAACATGTTGTTATCGGAGAAATTTCGTTTTACGGAGGAAATAGCGAACCTACTGAAAAAATGTAAAAAAGTCATTGTGCCAAAAAGCAGGGCGGAGCTCATACCAATTGCTCTGGGCGGGGCTGATTCCGATACTTTCGAGGTCAGTTATGACGTAAATGGTAAGCCAACCAAGGAAGCGACCGTGGTTCGCTGCAACAATGGCGTGGTTATAAACTATGCAGAGGACTACATGAGAAGAAGGGATCCCGACTGCCTAATAGTCGCGGACAGCTTGCCCACCGACAAGCCGACCTTTAAGGACGAATTTGGCAAGGATTTTGCCCAGCTCAGAGATGAGACATTCCGTTGGCTGGAAAGCCAGGAATTGATTGTTGTTCCGTTTCTGTCGGGCGGTGAGTATATGGGGTATCCCTCAATACTCATAACGCCGAGCAATGCCGCTTTTTTCGCTTGCGGATTGGCGGGGTTGCAGTACTTTGTCAACATTGATGAGTACGAGGGCGAGTTTGCGCCAAAGCTTGTGATTCTGCTCGCGCCGCCATTCAGGCACACGCATTTCGACGGCAAGCAAATCGTAGTCCACAATCGTACCCCGAACCTGTACGAGATGTTCTCATACAACCTTTACCCAGGGCCTAGCGCGAAGAAAGGCGTGTACGGGTTCCTGCTCGACGTAGGGGAGAGGGAGGGCTGGGTCACTGCCCACGCTTCCGCAGTCAAGGTCATAACGCCGTATGAAAACGAGATTGTCATAATGCACGAAGGCGCGTCCGGCGGAGGGAAGAGCGAAATGGGGGAGAACATCCACCGCTTGCCTGACGGCAAAATCCTCTACGGAACGAACCTTTCGACAAAGGAAAAGCATTTTCTCACTATCAAGGAGCCCTGTCAGCTGCTTCCGATTGCGGACGATATGGCGCTGTGCCATCCTAATATGCAAAACGAAAGCAAAAGGCTGGTGATCAGCGATGCGGAAGACGGCTGGTTTCTCAGGCTGGACCATATCAAGGAATACGGTACCGAGCCTTTCCATGAAAAGCTGTTTATTCACCCTCCCGAGCCGCTTGTTTTCCTGAATATTAAAGGCATGCCAAGTTCGACCTGCTTGGTTTGGGAACACGCAATCGATTCCAACGGGGCGCCATGCCCCAATCCGCGCGTGATTTTGCCGCGCAGGATAACGCCCGGCATAGTAAACGAGCCTGTTGAAGTCGATGTCCGGAGCTTCGGCATACGCACTCCGCCCTGCACTGCGAAACGGCCTAATTACGGTGTTTTGGGTATGCTCAACATCATTCCTCCGGCACTTGCTTGGCTCTGGAGGCTGGTAGCCCCAAGAGGCCACAACAATCCCAGCATCGTAGAGACACAAGGCATGACGAGCGAAGGCGTGGGATCGTACTGGCCGTTCTTGACGGAGAAGATAGTCAATCACGCAAACCTGCTTCTGGAGCAGATTATCAACTCGCCGAATACTAGATACATAGTGATACCAAATCAGCACATCGGCTGCTACAGCGTAGGCTTTATGCCTCAATGGATAATGCGCGAGTATCTGGCAAGGCGCGGAAGCGCAAGATTCAAGCAGGATCACTTAATCCCTGCTCGCTGCTCGTTGTTAGGCTACACCATGGATGACATAAAGATTGACGGGCAGTATATCGGCCAAGCGTTCCTCAGGCCTGAGATGCAGGCGGAGGTTGGACTTGAGGGGTATGACAAGGGCGCCAAGATGCTAACCGATTTCTTCAAGGAGCAACTTGTGAAATTCGATACGCCCGACTTGAGCCCGATAGGCAAGAGGATTCTCGACTGCTGCATGAACGATGCTACCCTCGCGGATTATCTGAGCATTATTCCGATGAGATACTAATGATTGAATGGAGAGTGCGTGTTGGAGATTTTATATAAGGGTAAGACCAAGGATGTCTATGACTTGGGGGGCGGCAGTCTCGTACTGAAATTTAAGGATAGCACCACCGTTGGCGCCGATGGGAAGCTTGATCCCGGAGGGAATGTTGTCGGGGCGTTCATTGAAGGCTTGGGCATGGCATCCTTGCGTTTGTCGAAATACTATTTTGAAAAAATCAACGCCGCTGGAATCTCCACCCACTATATAAGCAGCGACTTGGACGCGGGAACGATGACGGTCCGGCGGGCGTCGCTGTTCGGCGGGAAGGCCGGGATTGAAGTCATTTGCAGGCTTAGGGCTGTGGGCAGTTTCCTGCGCCGATATGGCGATTACTGCACGGATGGCCAGGCGCTGGATTATTTTGTCGAGGTCAGCCTGAAGGACGATGAGCGCGGCGACCCGATTATCAGCCGCGACGCTTTAGATATGCTTGGCATTTTGAGCGCCGACGAGTATGATAATCTAGCTGAGCGGGCTAGGCAGGTCACGGCCATAATACGCGATGACTTGGCCAACAGGGGGCTTGCGCTGTACGACATAAAATTCGAGTTTGGCAGGATTGACGGTGAAGTTGCGTTGATAGATGAGTTTTCGTGGGGCATTATGCGCGTATATAAAGATAACGAGTGGTTACAGCCGTTTGATTTGGCGAAATACTTTTAAAAACTGAGCAGTTGCAAAGGAAAAAGCGATGGCTAACAATCAAACCGAAATAACAACCAAGCAGAGAATAATCGTCAGCGCGGCATATCTGTTCGCCGAGAAAGGCTTCACGGAAACGACGATTCGCGAACTTGCCGAAAGCATCGGGCTGAATGTAGCCTCCCTGTATTACCACTTTCCTTCAAAAACCGCCATATTGGAGCAAATGCTTAAGGATTATTCCGCTGGCAATATAAAGGTTTTTGATGAGCAGGTAATAACGGATATTTTGCAGAAAAACCCTACGACGGACGGGATACTGAAGTGTATGCAGACTTCGTTCCCGCCGGATCGGGCAGATTATTTCCTGAAAGTTCTGTGCGTAATGTTTCAGGAACAGCTCAGGAACCCTATCGTGCGCGACTATATGTCCAAACATATCATCCTGCGCGCAGAAATGAAAGTCAGGACGATTATTGATGTGCTCAAGAGGCTTGGAGTTGTCCGCCAAGATACCGATCCTGACTACTGGATGAAAATCACTTCAAGCATATCTTATTCCTTTGCGGTGCGCATGATGTTGGGCATAGGCGATAATATGCCGGACTTCACGGGCAGGGGGATGGCTGAAATGCACCGCAGCACATTTGAGCTATTGTTTGAGAAGTGCGGGACGGGTATATAAATGCAAGCGTGGAATTGGGTGCGTGATGTGATTTATGAACGAGGCTAAGGCAGAGAAAGCAAATGCCGCCCAAATGCTGTCTTACGGCGGGGCTCAGTTTTCCGCGAGCGTCTATATTGCGTTTACGTCGTATTATCTGCTGATGTTTTTAACCGAGGTGGCGCTGATTCCGGCGGCGGCAGCCGCTGTCTTGTTGATTTGCTACCGCATATTTGCTGCGCTCGATACCCAATTAATAGCGCTTTTTATCAACCGTACGCGATTTAAGGATGGGAAATACCGCCCATACTATAAATGGTGCGCATTTCCGTTTGCCATAGGCTTGATGCTACTGAGCATGACGCCGGGCATAGGTGTGGCCGTCAGGATCATTTTCGCAGCTTTTGCGCTGATTGTTTGCGATTTGAGCTGGTCGACGCTTCACATGGCGTCTGTTTCCTTGCTGCCTTATCTTGCCAAAGATGACGAAAGCCGTTCAAAGCTGACCTCTTTTTCAAACGGGGGTTCAATTCTAGCTTTTATTCTTGTTGGCACGTTTATGCTGCCGCTTGTCGGCTTCTTTGGCGGCGATGACAGGGCCACAGGTTTTGCCCTAACATTGACGATGCTGGCAATTCTCACGGTGCCACTCATTCTGAATGCGTACTTTCGTTTGAAAGAGCGGCATTATAGCGAACCTAAGGTCAAGCCCGCAATTAAGGATGTTATTGCTGCTATCGGGCGCAATAAGCGCGTCATGTTGTTTTTGGGGGGGCTTTGCCTCTACTTCATGGCAGACGCATTCAAAAATGTGACCACATTTTACTATGTGTCCCACGTCATGGGGGTTCCTGATTTGCTGCCTGTCGTCATACTGGCAGGGCTTCTCTCGCCGCTTCTGATGCAGCCAATCATCCCAAGGCTT
>Ga0099364_10010722_pt1 | contig 12577 bp, 10 predicted proteins | sample TergutTh196P3_FD_73070 | JGI IMG/M metagenome (GOLD analysis project Ga0099364, IMG submission 73070) | Microcerotermes parvus P3 segment gut microbial communities from Pointe-Noire, Republic of the Congo - Th196 P3 | ecosystem: Host-associated > Arthropoda: Insects > Digestive system > Gut ... | reverse complement strand
GTGTTACCGACCAGGTTACTGTTTGATTGCTGGCATTGCCAGGAGTTACAGCCGCCGCCATCTGCAATGTGCCGCCGTTGGTGGTGATAGTGGTCGCGTTGCCCGCGCCGGTGACGGTGATGCCGGTCACAGGCACTGTGCCTGTTCCGCTCTGCCCGCTAATGGTGATCGTTGTTGAGCCGCTTATTCCCGAACCGTCGGTTGCCGTTGCTGTGACCGTCACTGTGCCGTTGCCAGTGGCGGTGAGCAGGCCGCTGGCGTTGATCGTCGCTCTGCCTGCGGGTGTTACCGACCAGGTTACTGTTTGATTGCTGGCATTGCCAGGAGTTACAGCCGCCGCCATCTGCAATGTGCCGCCGTTGGTGGTGATAGTGGTCGCGTTGCCCGCGCCGGTGACGGTGATGCCGGTTACAGGCACCGTGCCCGCGCCGTTCGCTACCGTCATCGCAATGTCAATCGGCGTACTGGCAAAGTCGGTTGCGGTATCGCCATTCGCTTCTTCGACAAACAGTCTGATCGTGTAATTGCCGTTCGGTAAAGCTGCCGCTGCGGGGACGGTGAAGCTGGCTGTGCCGTTGGCGCTATTCGCTGCCGCCAGTTTGCCGTAGAACAAAATCGTGCCGTTGCTGGCCGCGATCACGGCGGAAACAAAGCGATTCGCGCCGGTTGTCGCGCCGGTATAAGGGATGTTTACCGTATCGCCTGCCTGGACCGTGCCCACCGATGCGACCGTGCTGTTGAGCGCCAGCCCTATCAGGGAGGTAGTTGCGTCGTCAATCAGGGTGAATTTTAGCGGCGCGCCAGTTGGCGCTGGCGCGCCAACCCTGAACAAGCCGCCGCCCACGGTAACGGCAGATTTTGCGCTTGCTGCATTAGTGGAAGATGTGAAGAGAACAGATCCAAGATCTACTCTTAAAGCAGGACGGACGTTAAGGAAGTCGTAGAAAACAGTGGTACCTCTGTCAGAAATATGGCCATCATTGGTCACTATCGCCGCTCTATCATTCCTGCTGCCCGGCGAGCGCAGCCACCAATATTGGCTGTACTCGCGTATGCTTATGTTAAGAAGGCCCGCTTCCGCAGACGATAAAGGCCATAATTCTTGGCCATACACGGCATTTCCGGCCACACGGTTAGGATGATAGTCACCGGTATATGCGGCGGCTCCAATGGCTCCGCTTGTCCGCAAGGCGTGGTAGGCATAATTGTCAAATGTGCCCGATATTTGATCATCGCTGAGGTAGGTGCTTGCGTTTGCGCTTCCTGCAGCCGTATTAAAGCTCGTTGTATCAATATTATAAATACTGCTGACACTAGAGAAACTGCCGGCGTTTCCCTCCAGAGTGCGCAGTGCGATAAAGATTCCCTCTCTTGCCGGTAGGCGGCTGGCGCGAAAGTTACTTACCGCAACTAGCAGGTCTGAGCCTGCGTAATGATTGGATTGAGCACCATTAGGCGGATTATGAAAACTGCTCGCCGGTTTGGTGGTGTTGGCGTTGGCAAAAAACAGGGTGGCGTTGTTCGCCCAGGGGGCAATGCCTCGCCCGTTCCAACCAATAACCACCCATTGATAGCCGCCAAACCACACAATTGTGGATTGCGCCAGCGTAGGCGACGACAAAGCCTGGGCGCTGTCCGTCGGGGCAGGCAGCGGATTATCGGGATACCGCTCTGACACCGCCGGACTAATACCCCGCCAGGCCGACAGACCAACAGATTGCGCCTGTGCGGGCAAGCTGAAAACCGACAGGATCAATACGGAAAAAGCGAAGAAGAAAAGATGGCAAAGAGAGAAGCTGCGAGAAGAAGTAGCAAAGCGGCAAGGCTTTATTATGCTATTAGAATTGGGGGGGGGTGGGGGTAACTCATTGATTACAAAGGATTTTTTGGCAAACACGGCTTGTTCTCCTTCCACAAAAATAACGCTATTGAGCCGCCCAAGCCTCAAGGCCAGGACGCCCAACAGTCCGAGACAATTTTAAACACTTTATTGAAACATTGTGTCTGAAGAACGACATACGGCTATAATTTCCCGACGAACGGTCATTTGTATACAAAAATTAACGCCGCCAAATATTTTTTTGACGCTTGCGCCACCCGCCCGACAGGTTAACAGTCTGCTCAAAAACCCCCGCCAGGCCACATAAAAAAAACCTCCAAGTAGGCGCAGACCGACGAAACCGCGCCGTCATTCTGCGCGAAGCCGTCAGGCGTAGTCGCCTCAAGTATATAAATTCATTATGGATTCCCGCCTCTGAATCCGGCAACTCGCAAAGTCTGACGAATTACGCGCTCACAAATAAGGTCCAGACCATCTTGCCCGCCAATAGCAACAAAACCGCCGCAAAAATCTGACGCAGGCGTATGACCGGCAGGCGATGCGCCAAAGACACACCCAAAGGCGCGGTCAATATACTGGTGGCTGCCAACAAAACAACTGCCGGCAGATAAATAAAGCCAAGGCTGTACGGCGGCAAATCCGCCACGCTATAACCGTTGATAGCATAGCCAACCGCGCCGCCCAGGGCGATCGGAAAAGCAATGGCGGAAGAAGTGCCTATGGCATGCTGTATCCGCACATTGCACCAGACCATGAAAGGCACAGACAGCACGCCGCCGCCAATAGCGACCAGACAGGAAAAAGCGCCGATGCCGACACCTACGCATGTTGTGCCTAAAAGCCCCGGCATCGTCCCTCCCGGCCTGGGACGTAAACCCAGGATCATCTGTATCGCCACATAAAGGATAAAGGCAGTGAAAATCAGCGCCACCCACCAGGTCGGCATTAATTTCACTATCCAGGTTCCCAGCATGGTTCCAAACAAAATGCCGGGCGTAATACGCATGACAATAGGCCAAAGCACCGCGTTATGGCGGACATGGCTGCGCGCGCTGGAAGACGAGGTAAACAGGATCGCCGCCATTGAAGTACCCAGCGCAAGACGCATTACCATATCCGGCGCAAAGCCCTGCCAGGCAAGGAACATGACCAAAACCGGAACCATGATTGAGCCGCCGCCCACACCGAGCAAGCCAGCGAAAAATCCGGTAAACGCGCCAAGCGCCAAATAAAGAAGAGCAAACTCAACGCTCATCGCATCCAACATCGCAGCGAAAATATAAAAGGCGATGCAGCCTGACTGTCATCGCCTTTTGCCGAATCCGGCTCCCCGCAAGTGCCGTCGGGCCGGCAGCCTGAACCTGGGGTTCAAGAATGGTCACGTTCCGACCAAATCAGGCACAACCACAAGGATCGCGCGCAACATCGGCGCAAAAGTTCGCAACCAATGCCATTGCAATATTGGTTCAAGGAATGTATGACCCTCACCAACACCGCAGGGAACACCTGGCGGATACTTTAGCCGTCTGCCAGAAAAGCGCTCAGGCGCGTATCCATAGCTTCGATTCTACGCCTTATATCTTCACAATCACAAGCCGAAAGAGGCATTTTTGTATCTAACCCTGAAATTCCGCCTTTTCCGCTAATAGCTTCCAGATAATCGCTGGCAAGATTGACCGCCGCCAGCACGGCAACTCGCTCCGGCATATTATTGCGCGAACGGCTGGCGGTATCTTTCATTTTTTTCTCCACCAGCGCGACTGCCTGCCGCAGCGCCTCCTCCTGCCCGACAGGACAGGCGATCCGGTATTCCCGCCCCATGATATTTACGTCCAGCGCCCTGATTTCGCTCACTTGATCTGCTCCGGTAATTGCGAAATCAGACGCTCTATTCGCTCACGCGCCTGCTCCGCGTTTTTTTTCAGCCAGTCACGCTCTTCCTCAACCTGGCGCAGGCGCGTTTCCAGCATTGCGTTCTCGCCCCGCAGCGATTCAGCCAGCATAACCACCTGTTCGACCTTCCCGAACAGCCTATCCAATGTTTTGTCCATGACGCAAACAGAAAAAAGTTAAGCGCCCGCAACATCCCTTTTCGAGTAGATGCAGGCATGAATTATTTATTTTACTTTCAGTTCCCAAAGGGGGCAATTGCTTTCCTTCACGGGCAGCGTTCAGTTTGAGAACAAGTTCGAGCAATGCATAACAATGCCCGTAGGAGCGCGATTTATCGCGCTCCTACGCAAACCACTGGCTGTCTTGCAGGCAGGTCTCTTGCAGACGGCAATTGCGCCCCCTCTTTGGGAAAGTTGGCTTTGCGATTACAGGAAGCATTATATTGAGTCACCCCTGCCTGAAGGCAGGGGAGCCTTCGGCTCCATGTTACGCTTTGTCTCGCTTGACTCCGCCATAAATGGCGGAGATTGCGCGAGACCCGTGTTCAAAAGAATTACTGTATTTACGGGAACGACTAATCACTGCTCTCTGCCGTGGTTTCGCGCCGAAACTTCATCGTGCAGTTTCTGTTCCCGCTTAAGCTCTTTTTTCTCCTCCGCGCGCTCATGGCGAATCGCCAGGGTATCAATGGCCTTCAGGCGGGTATTTTGTTCTTTCCAGTGTTTTCGCCCGCCAGCCGTATTCTGCGCGGAAACCTCAACCTGCGCCTTCTGCTGGCGGATGGCTTCGTCAAGCTGCGCCAGAAATTCCTGATAATTACGCCAGCTCTGCAAGGTCAACCCTGCATCCTGCACCGCCCGAAAACCGGCAAGGTATTCTTCCCGGTATTGAACCAGCAATTCCAGCCGCCCCCGCGCGCTTTGCTCAACCGCAATCAATTGCCCCAGCTTGCGCGTGGCTTCGTCTGTGCGTTCGTGCATCAAGTCCAGCAAGGGCTGCAAGGAAAAACGCGCCATCCTGAGCTACACTCCTTAGAGCAGTTTCGGTTTAGAGCGGTTTCAGCTCAAGTGAGTGCATTTTACTACGAACCCTCTCCCGGCCTTCGGCCACACATCCTGCCGTCTGCAAGACCCCACAAGTGGGAAAGGAAACAACATTGCCCGTCCGCAAGACCTCCACTCTCCAGCTTGCGGGAGAGGGGTCAGGGGAGAGGGACGACAGCGCCGCTGTGCATATTTGTATCGAAACCGCTCTAAATTCACTCTTCCGCCGCCGTAAAAAGACTTTCCAGATCATGCAAACTGTCGCTGAACTGGGCTGACTGATTAAAATCCTGCTGCAAATATTTTTCCATCACCGGATACATACGCACTGCCTCATCCAGCACCGGGTCGGAACCGGGCACATAAGCGCCCACAGAAATCAGGTCACGCGAACGCTGGTAACGCGAAAAAAGAGACTTGAAACGCCGGACATGGTTCAAATGTTCCGGGCTAATCAGATTCACCATCGCGCGGCTGATAGATTGCTCAATATCAATGGCCGGATAGTGACCGGCGTCGCCCAGGGCACGGGTAAGTACGATATGCCCATCCAAAATAGCGCGTGAAGAATCGGCAATCGGATCCTGCTGGTCATCGCCTTCCGCAAGCACCGTATAAAAAGCCGTAATGGAGCCTCCGCCTTCCGGGCCGTTGCCCGCCCGCTCGACAAGCTGCGGTAAGCGAGCAAAAACAGACGGCGGATAACCACGGGTAGCAGGCGGCTCGCCGACCGCCAGCGCTACCTCCCGCTGCGCCATCGCAAAACGGGTCAGCGAATCCATAATAAGCAGCACATGCTTGCCCTGATCGCGGAAATATTCGGCCAGCGTAGTCGCGTACGCCGCGCCCTGCAAACGCATGAGCGGACCGGTATCGGCAGGCGCGGCAACCACAACGGCGCGTTTTAAGCCGACCTCGCCAAGAATCTGGTCAATAAATTCCTTGACCTCCCGTCCCCGCTCGCCAATCAGACCGACCACGATAATCTCAGCGTCGGTATAACGCGCCATCATGCCAAGCAGCATGGACTTGCCGATGCCCGACCCCGCAAACAGCCCCATCCGTTGCCCGCGCCCAACCGTAAGCATCCCGTTGATCGCGCGTACCCCGACATCCAGCACATGCTCGATCGGAGCGCGTCCCATCGGGTTATAGGGGCGATTTTGCAGGGAACGCTGCGTTTCCGCGCGTACCGGCCCCCGCCCGTCCAATGGGCGGCCAACGCCATCCAGCACCCGCCCCAGCAAGGATTCCCCTACCGGCGCCTGTTTGGCGCGGTCAATGGCGCGGCGCCGCCGCGCCAGGCTCTGCCCGACATTGGGCGGCGGCACTGCAGGCTCCAGCATTTCAACCACCGCGCCGGGCGCAAGACCGTAAAGATCGTCGGAAGGCATGAGAAACAGCTTCTCGCCGCTGAAACCGACTACTTCCGCCTCAACCGAGCGCCCGGTAGCCGGATGCACCGAACAATTGCTGCCCAGCGGCAACTTGAGACCGGAGGCTTCCATGACCAACCCGTTAATCCGGGTCAAGCGCCCCGTCACCCGAAAAGGCTCGACATGTCGCGCGGATGCGCCGGTCTGTTCCAGAAGATTACGCCAACGGCTAATGCGGATACGCGCCGTCTCCGGCAGATTGTCCATGCCTGAGTTTCCCGCTCCGCCTTTTCTCGCGCCGCTCACGGCTTGTTCTCCAGCCATTCGGGAGAAAGACCGATCCCCTCCAGCACGCGCCGCCAGCGACTCTCCAGGCGAGCGTCCACTTCACTGGTTCCTGAATATATCCGGCAATCACCCTGTTTTAACGAGTTATCTACCTGAATAGCCCAGCCTTCCTGGGTGAATTGCCCTTCCAGATGTTCCCGCGCCAGCGCGACATCCGCCTCCGCCAGACACAGGGTAACCGGGCCATGATGCAGCGGCAGGGCGGCAAGCGCCTCCTGAATGATCGGCAGCAACATTTCCGGCTGAACGCGCAGCGCCGCGCGGGTTAGTTGTCCGGCCACTTCCAGAGCGCAGGCCAGCGCCGACTCTGCCACTTCCTGATCGAACACCGTCATTGCGCCCTGCAAACCCTGACAAAGACGATGAATTTCTTCTTCGTAGTTCTTCGCCGCCGCCGCGCCCTCCCGGAATCCGGCCTGCCGCCCGGACTCAAAGCCATCCTGATGCCCATCCGCGTGTCCTGCCCGCAAGCCTTCCTCATAGCCCGCCGTCCGCCCTTCCCCAAAGCCGATCCGATAACCGTTCTGCCGCGCCTCCTCGTGAATCTGCGCAATATCTTCCGCCGTAGGAAGTCTTTGCGGCAGGGCGACATGACTGACCTCTACCTCGCCGTCGGACGCTTCCGCCGGGTTAAAGTCGGAATCAACCGATCCCTGAAACTGCCCGCCGCGCCGGACATTCGCCTCCTTCGCCCCCGGCTTTGCGGGAGGCGCGGAAAAATCCTCGGCCTGCCAGCGGGTGTAAGCCGCCAGTTCTTCGCCACGAATCACGTCGCCTGCCATGACATTCAAACCATCTGCTCGCCGCCCGCGCCGCCCAGGATGATCTGCCCTTCATCAGCCAGACGACGCACCACCTTGAGGATTTCCTTCTGCTCGGTCTCCACTTCGGAAAGCCGTACCGGGCCGCGCGACTCCAAATCCTCGCGCAACATCTCCGCCGCCCGTTGCGACATGTTCCTGAATATCTTTTCCCGCAGCGTCTCGGAAGCGCCCTTCAAAGCCATGACCAGAGAATCAGACTGAATTTCCCGCAGCAACATCTGCACCGAACGATCATCCAGATCCAGCAGATTTTCAAACACAAACATCTCATCCAGGATTTTCTGCGCCAAATCCGGGTCATACTCCTTGATCGCCTCTATCACCGAGGTTTCTTCCGCCGTACCGATGTAATTCAGGATTTCAGCCACCGTGCGCACCCCGCCCATCGCCGTCTTCTTTATGCTGGCAGAACCCGCCAGGAGTTGCAGCATGACCTCGTTCAACTCTTGCAGGGCATTGGGCTGGACGCCTTCAAGAGTCGCAATCCGCAACACCACATCATTACGCAAACGCTCGGAAAAATGCCCCAAAATTTCACTGGCATGATCGTGCTCAAGATGCACCAGAATGGTGGCGATGATCTGCGGATGCTCGTTCTTGATAAGGTCCGCCACCGTATCCGCATCCATCCACTTCAGCCCCTCAATCCCGTTGGTATCGCCGCCGTGCAGAATGCGGGCAATGAGATTGGAAGCCTTGTCGTTGCCCAACGCCTTGGTCAGCACAGAACGAATGTAATTGTCAGTATCCACATGCACCGAAGCCTGCGCTTCCGTCACGCTGATGAATTCATCCAGCACGGCCTCTACCTTGGCGCGTGGCACAGATTTCAAGGTCGCCATCGCGTGACCGAGCTTTTGCACCTCGCGCGGCCCCAAAAGTTTCAAGGCTTCCGCCGCGTAATCCTCGCCCAGGTTGACAAGCAGGATGGCGCTCTTTTCAACGCTTTCGTCATAGTGTGCTGTCACGATCCATCTCCTTTTCGGCTTCTGCCATCAAGCATGAGCATTGGCGTTCAACCAATCCTTAATCATGTTGGCCACAATTCTCGGATCAGTTGCGGCAATTTTCCGCGCTTTTTCCAGCTTGGCCGCGAATTCGTCAATTTCCACACGCGCCGCTCCTTCTTCATCTTCCTCTCCTTCAGTCGACCAGCTTCCCTTGTCTGTTGCCGCCCCTTCCGTCGGCTTGGGCGGCGGCGGGAACATCGCCCGCAATACGGGGCGCAGCATCACAAAATAAATCGCAAAGATGATGCCCGCAATCACCAGATATTGCATGATTGCCAGCCCTCGCGTCACATTTTCCGGTTCTTTCCAGAATACCCTTTCTTCCGCCGCGCTGATTTCCGGCGTGAAAGGCGCGTTGACCACGGAGAGCGAATCGCCCCGCGCGCTGCTGTATCCCATCGCTTCGCGCACCAGATTTTCGATTTGCCGCAACTCATTTTCCGGGATTGGATCCAGCTTTTCCACGCCTGTTTTCGGATTCTGTCCTACCCGATAGTTGACCACGACCGCCGCCGACAACCGTCGCACCATGCCCGACGCCTGCCGGGTATAGCGGATGGTTCTGTCCAACTCGTAATTGGTCGTGGTGTCGCGGCTGGTTTCCACCGGCGGCGACACCGGACTCAAAGGCGCGTTGATGCCGCCCACATCAATGCGCCCCGGATATGGATCATTGGGATTGACTCCGGCCCCCTGCGCCGCAGTCTCTTCCGCGCCCGCCTCGCCCGGCGGCACAGGAACCGGCGGCTGGGTCAATGGCGCAATGGCGGGTACAGGCGGTTGATTGGTCAACGCACCGGGGATTCCCCCTCTGGGGGGCGGAGTCAGACTCGTGGATTCCGAAGTCTGCTGGCTGCGGATGTTGGCCTCCGCCGGATTGCTGTTGGGACGATATGTTTCAGCAGTCTGCTCGATGTGGGAAAAATCCAGATCAGCCGCCACCTGGGCGCGGTAATTGCCCTCCCCGACCATCGGACGGAGAATGTCGCGGATACGCTCAATGACGGTATTTTCCACTTCGCGCACATATTTCAACTGGGTAGGGTCAAGCTCGGCCTCGGCCAGCTTATCCTTCAATTGGGAAAGCAGAGCTCCGTTCTGGTCAATGATATTGACATTGACAATCGGCATCTGCGGCACGCTGGAGGCAACGAGGTGGGAAATACCCGCAAGCTGCTTTCTGTCCAGAGTCGTGCCCGGATAAAGATGCAGCAACACGGAAGCCGTCGGTTTTTGTTCCTCGCGCACAAATACGCTGGGCTTGGGAATCGCCAGATGCACCCGCGCCGAATCAACGGCGGAAATGGATTTGATGGTACGCGCCAGCTCGCCTTCCAGCGCGCGCTGGTAATTGACCTGTTCGATAAACTGGCTGACCCCGAAACGCTGGTTCTCCATCACTTCAAAGCCGACCGACCCGCCGCGCGGCAAACCCTGGCTTGCCAGACGCAGGCGCGCGTCATGCACCATTCCTGTCGGAACGAGAATCGCGGAACCGCCATCGGAATAGCGGTACGGTACATTGGCCTGATCCAGCGCGGCAATGATCGCGCCGCCGTCTCTCTCGGAAAAATTGGCGAACAATACCTTGTAATCCGGCTGCCGGTTCCACAGCCAGAAACCCGCCAACACCGCGATAATCGCTGCCACAGCTACCGCAAGCAGAATTTTTTGCTGCGGGGAAAGACGGGCAAACGCCGCTTGCAGTCTTTCCTGAGGTGAAAGAGCCTCCGGCGTTATCGTCGCCTCGCCTGCTTCATCAGCCGTGATTTCGGGATTTACCGCCATATGTTAAAAATTAGCCTGGGCTTTTGCTCAACCCGTGGTTAATAAAATGACTTATTCTACCCTTAGCTGTTTCAATCCGCTTTGCTGATTTGCCTCACTGGAATCTTTTCATGCCACCTGCTTCCGTACCCACGGCTATTCCCTCTCCCGCGCTTTCCGGCAACCTTGAAAAGCAGGAAAAAAGCGAAGAATTGCAACGCGCTTTCAGCCTTTTCAATCAGGTTTCCGCTGAACTTACCCAGGCTTATGCCGTTCTGCAACAAAAAGTCGCTTCCCTGACCGAAGAGCTGGCAATTGCCAATGGCGAATTGCGCCGTCAATATCTGGAAAAAGAGGCGCTTTCCGAACGGCTGGGGCTGCTCCTCAACGCGCTTCCTGCCGGAGTCGTGGTGCTGGACGGAAAAGCGCGGGTTACGGAAGCCAACCCCGCCGCCAGAACCTTCCTCGGCGAACATCTGGAAGGGCGGCATTGGGGCGAAATTGTCCGCGCCTCCCTTGAACCAGCCATGACGCCGGGGGAATGGCAACTGGGCGATAAACGCTTAAGTCTGGCGGAAAGTCCGCTGGATTCTTCCGGCGGCAAGTTATTGTTATTGCACGACATTTCCGCCGCGCAGCAGATGAAGGCCGAACTGGAACGCAATCAGCGTCTGGCCGCAATGGGTGAAATGGCCGCTTCGCTCGCACACCAGCTTCGCACCCCACTGTCAACCGCCCTCCTCTACGCGGGCAATCTCGGCAATCCCGACCTTGCCGCCGCTTCCCGGCAACGCTTTGCCGACAAGGCGGTCACGCAACTGCGCCGCCTGGAACGGCTGATTCAGGACGTGCTGTTGTTCGCGCGCGGCGAGAGCATAGGCCGTGACGTTATTGCCATCGCCGATCTCTTGCAGGAAGCAGCGCAAACTCTGGAACCGCTCCTGAAAAGCATTGACGCTTCCCTTGTCGTCGCCAATCGCGCCGGAGACGAAAAAATCATCGGCGGAAGGAAGGCGCTCTTCGGCGCGTTGGTAAGCCTGCTGGAAAACGCCTTGCAAGTCACGCCCCAGGGTGGCGTCATTTCTCTTGCCGCCTGTCTCAAACCAGATTCGGCAGAAATTTCAATAACCGATCAGGGGCCGGGCATTGCGCCGGAATTGCAAAGCCGCATCTTTGAGCCATTTTTCACCACCAGGAGCCAGGGAACCGGGCTTGGGTTATCCATTGCCCTCGGCATTGCCCGCGCCCACGGCGGCAGTCTTGCGGTTCATTCCGCACCCGGCGCGGGCGCTTCTTTTATCCTCTCGCTACCCATACGGACAGAAATGTCCGGTTCGCTATTTTCACCTTGAAGCACAATTGAGCATATGAACCAGAATTCATACGGTCGCTATACAATCGGTCACGAACGCAGCACCCTTGCCGCGCATAGCGCGCGCACCGCCGCGAACTCGGCAGCCTATCTTCTGCCCTACCTGAAACCAGGAATGCACATCCTTGACATTGGTTGTGGCCCGGGGACGATTACCCTGGATTTGGCGGCGCTTGTCGCGCCCGGCAAAGTCGTTGGCCTGGAAAACGCCGAAACGCCACTGCTTGCCGCCCGCGCTGAAGCAGCCGCCCGTTCGGATACGACGACCGTGTTCCAGACTGGGGACGCTCTGAAACTGCCCTTCGGAAATGAAACTTTTGACGTGGCGCACGCTCATCAGGTTTTGCAACATTTGACCGATCCCGTAACCGCCCTGCAAGAAATGATCCGGGTGTGCAAACCCGGAGGCTGGATAGCCGCCCGCGACGCGGACTACGCCGCCATGAGCTGGTATCCTGAACTTCCCGGACTCGAGCGATGGCGGCAAACCTATCGCGCGGCGGCTCGCGCCAACGGCGCTGAACCCGACGCTGGCAGGAGACTTCGCGCATGGGCGCGCGCGGCGGGTATCCCAAATCCGCAAATCACGGCGTCCATATGGTGCTACGCCGATACGGAAACCTGCCTCCGGGTGGGGAATGGACAGGCCGACCGCTGCGCGGGCGAAATTTTCTCCCAACAAGCCAAAGAGCAGGGACTCGGCGCGGCGGACATTGCGGAAATTGTCGACGCCTGGCGAAGATGGGGCTACGAGCCTGACGCCTGGTTTTGCATGCCCCACGGAGAATTGCTCGCGCAAATTTCTCGGTAAGCGCGGTAGACTTACTGTTATCGAAGTCAACCGCCATGCAAAGCTGGGTTGAAAGGTTTGCCTGATTTCAGTACTCCGAAAACGACATGAATGAGCTTTCGCATCATTGCGCCTGCAACAACCGCCGTGCGTTGGGGTTCGCAAAAAACGCTCACCCTAACCTATGTATGGACTCGCCCCGGTTGTCAACTTCTGCTTTTGAACAAGGAACCCGGTTGCATCTATGTATAAGGCCTGTTCGGGCAAGCAGCAATGTGCTTGTGGCCAACATTGTTTGAGCTCACGCAATGCCA
>Ga0099364_10010721_pt1 | contig 12577 bp, 6 predicted proteins | sample TergutTh196P3_FD_73070 | JGI IMG/M metagenome (GOLD analysis project Ga0099364, IMG submission 73070) | Microcerotermes parvus P3 segment gut microbial communities from Pointe-Noire, Republic of the Congo - Th196 P3 | ecosystem: Host-associated > Arthropoda: Insects > Digestive system > Gut ... | reverse complement strand
CATACCTGCCGGCCCCCGCCCAGCCCGCGCCCTCCGGCAGTACCCCCGGGCGGTCCGCGTCCGGCCCCGAAGGCGGCGGCACCGGCTCCAGCGCCGCCGAGGACAGCGAAACCCTGTGGACCTATCCGATGTATCCGGAGGCCAATGGGGCGCAGGCGGCAATGGCATACCCCTCTCCCCCGCCCGGCGAAATCAGGAAGCAGCCCTTTTCCTGGCGCAGCACGGTGCTATGCTGCGCGGGCGGGCTGCTGTTTGCTTTGGCGGGCTTCATGGGCTGGCTCTGGTGGAAGGCGAACCGCCCGTCATAACGGCGAGCGGTTCGTTCTTCATTTTTAATGCATGATTATCGTCCGGCACAAAGACATCTAGAACACAAAAACATCGCAGTTGCCAATGGATACATCGATGCCGGTTTCCGGCAAGCCGCGCATCGGCCGGTTGCTCGCGCCGTCCATCACCATCAGCTCCGAATAGACGATATTGCTCATCTGGTCAATTGTCAGGCCATGGGCGACTTCGTTTATCCGGTCGATTTCGGTCAGATCGTTCGGCTCGATGACATGGATTCCGACGACTGTTCCCACATAGAGCAAGCCGGTCTTGGGGTTGCAGGCAATGCTGGTTCCCGCGCCGCTGAGCGAAATCGTGTCTGTCACCGTATCTGTGTGGGTGTTGATCACGGAAACGCTGGCCGGCTCGGCGCTGTTCAGAATATACAGCCTATGACGGACGGGATCGATGGCCGAATGGGTCGGCGACTGGCCCACCGTAATTAAATCCGTGAGCTCTCTGATGTTTTCGCAGAGAACCGCGACAGCGTCCTCATCGGTCAGGGGAACGTAGACCTTGTTCATCAGGGTATCCACCGCGATTTGGCCCGGAACGGCGCTGGCGTTGAAGCTCATCTCGTAGCTGTAAACCGGCGCATGCGCCCCGAAGCTTTGATGCGCATGCAGCATCCGGTCCGCGTCCACGAAATAAAGCCTTTTTGTCAGCGGGTTGAACGCCGCCGACAAAACCGCGCTTTCGTGATAAGACCATACATTCGCGGCGCTGCGGGCGTCATATATCTCAAGCCCCTGGCTTCCTCTTATCACATAAATTTCCCCCGCTAGCTGGTTCACCACAACGCCCTCGACAAACGAGCTCTCAATGGAATAGCGCAGCGCTTCCGTTTCCGGCGCAAAGACATGCACATAATCCGACTGCGCTATGGCAAGCCAGCGCGTCTCTCCGCACACCGCGCCGCATGGGCCGGTCGGGCCTGTGGGCCCCGTGGGGCCCTGAGGGCAGGTGTTGCCGTTAAAAAAGTCGAATTGCCTGATCTGATCCATGGCGCCGGCCGCGATCTGTTCCAGATACTGGAAGGATCCGTCTGTTTGAGATTGATAGAGCTCTACGCTTCCATCCTCGTAGGAAACATATAAGATACCTGTTTCCGGATTGATCGCGTAGCGGTTGTATCTGCTATAGATCACTTCTTCCCCCAGCAGCGCGCCGGTCATGGGGTCGTAGGACGCGACACGCTCATAGTTATCCGGCCCCGGGATCCAGTAGACGGCTGCCACTTGACCGTTTGTGGGGTTGGGCATAACATATTGCGCGTAACCCGGAATCGAAAAGCTGTTGATAATCGTGTTGTCGGCCGTATTGATCACATAGATGGTGTAGGAAAGCCTGACATACAGCAGATGTCTCGTTTGATCAATGGCGATATTCGGCGCGGGCCCGTTAAAAGAGGTGCTCAGGTGGATTTCGCCGCCGAAGTCGTTCGTCTGCCCGTCGATGGTCAGAACGTTCGACAGGTTCGATGAGCTGCCGTCGCCAAAGGCCAGGTACACCGTTCCCGTATCGTTATCCGCGGCGATGCCCGAATAGGCGCCGATGGTATACGGCGCCGCAAGCATGGCAAGCTCCTGCAGGCTGGCCGCGTCATAAATGCCGACAAAGAGATTATAGCTTTCGTTCATCAGCTGCACATAAATCTTATTCGTTTTCGGACTATAGGCAATGGAGCTGCCGCCGTCGCTTCTGGGATATACGATGAAGCCGGCCGGGAAAGAGACGGACCGCCTTACAGCTCCTGTTTGCCCCTGGAGCACCTGCAGCTCCGTGCCGGCAAAATAGATATCCCTGTTCCTCGAATTGAGGGCAAAGAACGCCCCGTCGGTTTCCTCCGGCATAGGCAGTGTCCCGGCAAGCTCCTGCGTGTTTTCGTCGATCTCGCTGATCCGTCCGCCTTCCATCGCGTAGGCGAAATTCACCTCTCTGCATTCGCAGCATGGGCCTGTCGGGCCAACGCCGCTTTCCGGGCACCGCGCCACCGTGATGGAACGGATCGTAGCGGGCAGCTCCACATTCGCGATCCACCCCGAGGTCTTGAGGTCATTGACAACCATCTCGTTGGAGTAGGGCTCGCTGGAGTAAAACAGGTTGTTGGCGGGATCCACGGCCAAATTCGCGTTCGGAACGCTGAGCCCGCCCGCCGGTTCCAGATTCGTCCCGTACCACGCGCCGACGTCATTCACGCCGACCCGGCCGATATACACGAGGTCGTTTTCCGGGTCAACGGCCACTTCACCGCCCGCCGAGCTGGCTCCGATATCCTCATTGGTGGTTGTGTTGTCGTTCAGATCAAAGCGATGGAACACGAAATCGCCGTAGCCGGTGTAAAAAATCAGACGGCGGATTGGATCGATCGCCGCGCTCAGCACGCCGTTAGAGCTGCCCAGAGGAAGGGACTCTTCGTAGCTGTCGGTTTCCCCATCGATGCGCACAAGGCTGTCGGACACGCTTGACGGCACGTAAACATCATTGGTCCTGGTATCGACCAGCGGGCTGCGCGGCTCCGACACAGGGAAGGAGTTGAGCGTCCCACGCGTCACCACGCTGTAGATTTCAACCGAATCGCTCGAAGTGCTCGTGGCGTAGAGCTTATTGTTGGCGGGGTTAAAGGCGATATCGTCGGCGGCGGCTTCGAAATGCGCAATCACATTGCCCGTGGCCATGCTGACGATATCCAGGCCATCCTCACCGCGGGCGACGTAGAGCTCGCCCCGCGCCTGGTTCATGATCGCCTTTTGCGCGTTTTCCGCCGGATAGAATTTGGTCACCTCCTGCGTAAAGGGGTCAATCAGGCTCACGCCCTCATCCGTGGCCGCAACGGCGTAATTTTTGCAGCCGCACAGGCATAGCCCGGGCGGGCCGGCGGGGCCGGTGGGGCCGGTCGGGCCCGTCGGGCCCCCGGGGCAATCTTTGTTGATAAACGCGTAGCTCCTGACAAAATCCATGGGTATCGCGCCCGTGATGTCGAAAACACCCTGGTCGTCGGACTGGTAGATGATCGTTTCGTAGTTGGGGTCGGTGTAGGCGAACAGGCGGCCTGTGTGCTGATCCATTTCCAGCACGGCGTGATAATAGTACGCCGGAAAGCTGTTGAGATAAGACAACTCCCGGGTATCGAACACGGTGAAATTCCTGTTTGTGCCCCCCATAAAGCTGACGACATACAGCTGCCCCCGCACCGGGTTGACAAACAGCCGCTCAAGCGTGCCGCCGCTGACATACAAATAGTCAATTTCCTCATTGTTCACGGTGTCGACCACATGGACTCTATTCGAGAGATCCCCCACGTATAGCCGGCGCGCGGCGGAATCTATGGCCAGGCTCACAGGCAGCGCGTTCAGCGCGTCGAATAAAACGCCGCCCTCGCTGTTGCCGTCGCTGTCGTACATGTCAACGCCGTTTTCGAAGGCCACATACAGCCGCCCGCTGCGGGAATCGGACACAAAGGGCAGGAATCTATACTGAGAATAATACATTGGAACCGAAGTGATAATTTCAAGCGTTTCCGGAAGGATGATCGCCAAGGCCGGCGGCATATCCTCCTGGCTGGCGAAAATCCTCCTGGTGGTTCGGTTATATTCCACCTGCCCAAAATTGGCGCCGGGATAATCCTCATGGCGTTCCTCCCCGGTTTCGCTGTCCATGGCGTAAAACGCGTCGGCGGTGCCGAAATACAGCTCGCCGGTATCCGGATTCGCCGCAAGGTTCGTCGTGGGCACAACGCCCAGCGGCAGCGGAATGCTTCGGACCACCTCGTTCGTGAGCGTATCAATGACACTTATGGCCTCGTCCTGCAGCGCAAAGGCGAGGTGCTCCGGCACACAGCCGCCGGGAGGGCCGGGGGGCCCCGTGGGCCCGACGAGCTCCGGCGGGAATTCGCAGACCATTATGGTGCCAAGAACGATGCCCGCATGGTTGGTGGAGGTCACCAAGCCCGACTGCATCACCTCGTTGCTTCCGTTCGCAATATTCAGCGCGTTGAGGCTCAGACTGCCCATGCCCTGGTTGTTGATCCAAAACAGACGGCCATTCTCAAAATCGCCCGCCACTCTGACTGGCTCCATATAAACCGGCGCCGGGAAGGTGTCCGCGAGTGTCCCGTCGGTATTCCACACTTCAATGTTCGCGGTGCCCATGGGGAGCAGGTAGAGCAGCTGGCCAATCTGGTCGTATGCCATGGCATTGGCGCCAGGACTGACCGGAAAACTGCTGTAAGCGCCGGAAATCGTATCCACACGGAAAATAGACCTGCCGCCCGCGTACGACAACAGCAAATAAGCGTAATGGCTGATCGGATCCACGGCAATATTGTTGTTTTGATTGGGCTCCAGGTTTGCGCCGCTGAGGGTAATCGTCCGGATCACCTCGTCTGTAACGCCGTCAATAACATAGACCGCCGCCGGAACGTCCGGGGAAACGGCGATAAGATTGCCGTTGCCGGCATCCACGGCCCCCCAGGACCCTATAACAGGCAGCTGGGTCACCTGGCGCGACGCCATATCGATGACCTGCAGCGGGATGGACCGGCTGCAGACATACAGCTTATTCACCCTTGGATTATACACCAGCCAGCTGTGGTAATACACCTCCTCCTCGCTGACCGGAATGGATTCCTTACGCTTGCCGTTTCCGGCGTCAAGCACCTCCACCCTGTCGCCGCGCAGGACGTAGAGCTCATTGGCCGCTTCGTTGAGCGCGGCGGATCTGACGGGACCGTTTGGCGTCAGCGTGAGGGCTTCGGTCATCTGCTGTGTCCGCCGGTCAAAGGTATCAATGCTTTGGCCAAACAGCGCGAAGCCCCGCTCCGCCTCATGGCAAAAACTGAAGGCCGGGCCGGTTGGGCCGGTTGGCCCCGTGGGCCCCGTCGGGCCTACAATGCCGCCGGGCGCAAAGCTGCAGTCCGCCACGGTGACGGGGCCGGCGGTGTTGCCCACACTGACGGGTATGATGCTCGACGGCGTGTTGTCAGTGCCCTGGAAAACATAGACATGCTGGTCGTCCGAAACATACAGCAGATCGTTTGCGGGGTCCACCGCCAGATCGACCACTTGATGGCTCAGGTTGATGCTGTTAACCTGCCCCAGGCTGTCGCCGTCCAAGACTGAGATGTTGGACCCGACCGCGAGATAAACCATGTTTGTATTGGGATTATACGCCACCAGGTGATCGAGGTAACTGACACTCATCTCTGTTATCATCTCCGGAATCGGATCGCTGATATCATAAAGAATGAGACGAGCCGGAAAACCGCTTTCCACCGCATACATGCGGCTGCATTTTGAGCAAATTGCGACTGCTGTGATGGGACCGCCGCTGTAAAAATTCGTGATTTCTTCATCGGTTTCCCCGTCGACGATGACGATATCGCCCGGCGTCAGCACATAGACAAGCCCTGTAACGCTGTTGATGGCAATTTTTCCAGGCATGGATATACTAATCTCGTCACGCAGGGAGCCGGCGGAATCGTAGACGCGCAGCTCGTTATTCATGGTGTCTGAAACATAGAGCTTGCCGTTGACGGGGTTGAAAGCGATATTGTCCGCGTAGTTTGCGTCAACGCGCAGCTCCTCGCCGGTGGCGGCGTCGATCACGGCCATGCCTTCCCCGCCGCGGGCAACATAAAGCACATTTTTCGCCGGGTTAGCCGCAACCTGCAGCACACCGCTGATTTCCAGGGTGTTCGCGAGCTCGTGGGTGTTCGGGTCGATAACGCCGATTTTGCCCGTGGAGCCGTTTTCGAGCCAGGCCGCGTAGGCGTAGCCGGTGCAGGACGGGCCGCAGTTGCATTCGCCGGGGGGGCCCTGCGGGCCGGTGGGGCCTGCTCTATATCCGAAACCCGGTGTAAAAAATAAAAGGCTTATGCTTCAGCGGCCAGGATTCGGTCCAGTTCATTTTGAAATTGGAATATGATAGTGATCGTTTTATCCTCGTGTACATAGATGGTTTCAACCAACCTTACAAGCAACGCGCGGTCGAGACTCTGTACGTTTTTGTATTTCAGGAACTCGACAAATGCTGAACTCTCGCCGCTCATTTCCTGTGCTAACCGCCGCTGCTCATCTTCCAGACTGTTGACAGCTGATTGAAGCCGCTCTATATCGGCATCAAACTTCGCCTTCATGAAACGATAATCATCGCGGCTGATTTCTCCAGACTTCCAGTCCGCATAGAGACCGGTTGACAACAGCCGGGTTTTTTCCAACGCCCGCTGTTTTTCGCGCAAAGATTTCCCTGCGCGCTTGCTTTGTTGCTCAGCGGCAGGGCTGCAGTTGATGTCCTCCGCAAAATCCGCCGCGGCATCCAAGAGAGCAATTTGCGCCTGAACGCTCTTGAGAACCGCGATTTCCAGGATATCCAATCGAATGGAGTGCTTCGTGCAATGGCTCGTTGATTTTTCTCTGTACGTTCGGCAGCAGTAATATGTCCTGCCCTTCGCGTTTGCCCGCTGCAACGCCTTGTTGCAGTCATAACATCGCAGGAACCCGGAAAAGAGATGGACCTCACGCTTGCCGTTTGGGGCTCGGGTGTCGCGCTGCAAAACACGAATCAGCATATCGTATTCCTCCTGCGTAAAGGTGGGCTCATGGGTATTCTCTACGACATACCATTCGTCCTCCGGCACACGAATCTGGTCATGGACTTTGTAGCTGACAATGCGAAATTTGCCCTGCACCATATGGCCCAAATTCACCTGATCAATCAGTATCCGCCGCACCGTCTGACCCGTCCACAGGCCGTCGTTATCCTGGGCGTGCGGGTTTTGATAATTCCAGCCGAGGCTGTGCTTGTAGGCTGTCGGGTTTGGAACACCCAGCTCGTTGAGCCGTTTTGCTGCGCCGGCCAGGCTCATGCCGCCCTGCACGATCCAGTTGCGCATATCTTTCTTGACCGGCACGATGTTCTCGTCGATGATCAGTTTGTTTTTGTCGTTCGGGTCTTTGAGATATCCATAGGGTGCGAACGCTCCAATGAATTCTCCCGCGCTGCGCTTGTGGTCAAAGGTGCGGCGTACATCGCTGGAGGTCTTGGCGGCAAAGCGGTCGTTCATCAAGCCGGTGATCGGCACCTCCAGGCCCGTGATCGCCTCGGGGTTTGTATATGTATCGATCTTCGGGTCCCCGGTTGAAATGAAGCGTACATTTTTCTGCGGGAAATAGGCCTCCAAATAGAAACCCTGGTCGGCGTAATTACGAAACGCGCGCGAGAGCGTTTTGCACACCACGCAGTTCACTTTCCCGGCATCAATGTCCTGTATCATGCGCAGGAAGCTTTCGCGTGAATCATCCGTCCCGCTCAAGCCGTCGTCGATGTAAAAATCAACGATCACATATTCGCCGACAAACTGCTTTTCAAGATAAGCCTTCAGAATTTTTTTCTGATTGATAATGCTTTCGCTTTCATCGTTGCCGTCCTCGCGGGACAGCCGGATATAGACCGCAACCAGCCATACAGTCAGTGCCGGTGCTTTCTTGACAGCGTTTTCTGGTCTTCTGCGTCCCATATGCATCCTCCTTTTTGTTTCATATTACTATGCATGAGGGTATTTGTCCTAATATCAATCAAAAAAGCATATTTCCCGATCATCCCCGCTCAGGGAAAATTGTGATTGACATCTCCTCCCAATCCATGTTATAATGAACGCGCAATAAAATACCAGCGCAATTTCGAGCCCTTCGCGCCTACAGCGACAGAAAGCCATGGCGCAGGGCCAATGCGTATGCGGGGAAACCGGCATGCGTTCCGTGTTTGAGAAGAAGTTTGCGATTGAAGCCCTTCCCAAAGAGGGGTGTTGGCTGTGCAGACTGAGCTTCTCGGTCTGCTTTTTTTGTATGTCTTGTTATATGCTATGTGATATATCAGATGGAAAGGGGCGTCCATATTGAAGAAAGCGATTGTGTGTATTTTCCTGCTGGCGGCGGCCGCTTCGCTGGTATCCTGCGGGACAAGCCCGGCGGCGGAGGCGGTTTCCGCTGAGCCGCTGAGCGTGACCCGGGCGGCTGTGGAGGAAGCCCTCTCTTTGGAGGCCGTTGACGCGGCCGAGACGGCGTTCGGGACGAGCGAAACGGCAGAAAGCATGTCAGAAACAGCACGCGCCGCGGCCCAAACAACGGCGACAGCCCAGGCGGGCACTTCTTTTGTGGCGCCGGCGAGGCCTTCGGCGACAGTGCCGGCAAACGCGGCGGCGCCCACAACAAAGGCAGCTGGACCGACGGCGGCGACAAAAGCCCCTGTGGCAGCGCCCACGACAAAGTCCAGCACGGCGGCGACGAAGGCGGTCACGACGGCAGCGGCAAAGCCCTCCACAACGAAGCCTGGCTATACCTATGGAACAACCGCCGCCATCACAACCACCCGGACCCAGGCCGGCAATCCCTCCCAGGCGACGACGCGGGCGACAACAAGCTCCGCCCCCACTACCACGAAATCCACCACCGCGGCTACCCTGCCCCAAATCCCGGCGTTCAGCATTACCGTGAAGGGCGGCGGCAAGACCCAGACCTTTACCAGCGCGGACGCCGCAAAGCTTTCGGTCCTGACAAAGACGATGACGACCGTAAATTCCTATGGCACGGTGACCAATTACAGCTTCACGGGCGTGCGCGTGCGCGATATCCTGTCCGCCTGCGGCATCAGCGTGCCAAGCGGCGCGGTTCTTCTGGTGACCTCGGCTGACACTTACACGGCGGAGCTGTCCTACGACCTGATCACGGCGGAAGACACCCTGCTGGCCTGGAAGGACCGCGGCGACACGCTTGTTCCGCCGCGCATGGCCCCCCGGGGCAGCCGGAATTCCGCGCTCTATGTCAAGGAGGTGGCATCCATCGAATTGAAATAGCGCCTGCCGTCTCCGCGAAAATGCAAGAAATAATATAACATAATTCGAAAGGACTTTTTCTCATGCTCAAAAAAGTATTCATGTTCTCCCTGGCCATTATTTTCGCCGTTGGCTCGTTTGTCTTCAACGGCATCCGCAGCTGGTTCGTTGATCCAACGCCCACCACCACGGTTTCCGCAGAAGAGTCCACGGAACCGCCCTCTGAACCGCCCGGACCGTTATTTCCGGATCCGCAGACCTTCGACATCAGCGCCTTGATTGTCCAGGCCTTTATTGACGAGAATCCCGAAAGCTTTGTCGAAGCGCAGGAATGCGTTCTGACCCCTTCGAGCGGCAGCGACAGAACCTACATCGTGGACGGCGCCATCTTGATTGACCTGCTGGAGGACCTGGGCGCCGATGTCGCGGCGATCAATTCCGCCTCCACCCTCAAGGTGATTTCGAGCGACGGCGTATTCGAGAACTATGCCTATGATATGATCGTGAGCGAGGGCACTCTGATGTCCCTGTATTATGTCAACTACAACGGCTCCACCGCGAATACCGACATTCCGCGCCTGTTCCCCGAAACGGGCAGCAACAATATGGCCGTGAAGGAAGTCGCCTCGATGGTTCTTACCTACGCTTAAAGGCTTGGAGGCTCTCTATGACGAAAAAAGCATTTGCGCTGCTGCTGGCGGCGTGTGTGTGCGCGGCGCTCTTCGGCTGCGGCAGGCAGGCCGCAGCCGGGGGGCTTGCTCCCGGTGTGTATACCGGCGCGGGCGCCGGCCACGGCGGGGACATTGAAATCCAGCTCACCGTGGGGGAGGATGGCCGCATCGCCGCTGTCGCGATTCTCAGCGAAAACGAAACCCCTAGCTACGCCGCCGGAGCCCTGGAGGCGCTGCCCGCACTGATCGCGGAAAGGCAAAGCCTGGGCGTTGACGCCGCCGCGGGGGCGACAATTTCCCGCAACGGCGTCATGGAGGCTGTGGCCGACGCCATCGCGAAGGCTGGCGGAGACCCGGAAGCTTACGGCTACCGTTCCGCCGCCGACCGCGCGGATGAGAGCGAAATTGTCATTACCGGCCTGCCGGAGGAGCTGGTTCTCTCCGGCGCGTCCCTGAGGAACGATTACGAGCTCACGGAGCTTGACACCGTTTCGATCAATTCCAGGGGCACGGAAAAACCGGTGCACGCGAAGGGCGTGCTGCTGGAGACGATTCTTCAGCGTGCCGGCGCGTCGCTGCAGGACTATGCCTGCGCCACCGTGACAGCCACGGACGGCTACGAAATCCTGATTCCGGAAAGCGTTTTACGGGGGCGGGATATCCTCCTTGCCTTCGAGATCAATGGTGAGGCCATTGAGCCCCGGGCCGTGGTTCCGGAGGAGCGGGCGATGTATTGGGTAAAATTCATCAGCGAAATCGCGCTGGAAAAAGAGACCGGCGGCGGGCCGGCTCCGGAAGAGCTTCGGGTCGTTTCGCTGCGCGGGCTGATCAGCCAGCTGCGCGGCCAGGCGGAGGACTACAAGTATTACGACGCCGCCTGCAGGGCGATCCCCCTGGAGCTCCTGCTGGCGCGGCTTGACACAGACAAAAACGGTCTGGTAACCATCGTCTCGGCGGATGGCCTGGAAAAAACGGAGAAATATGACACCTTCGCCGCGCAGCTGCTCCTCATTGAGGGCTCGGAATACGCGCCGATGTATATCGGCCCCAACCTGCCTGAGGGAATGCGGGTGAAAAACGTTTCCTCCATCCAGGTCGGGGACATACTGCTGAAGGATTAGCATGCTGAAAAAATGGCTGCGAAAATTCAACCTGTTTCACCTGATCCTCATCGCCGTGATGGCGGCGCTGGGGGTCGGGGTGAAGCCTGTTGTGTCCACCCTGGCGCATCTGATTACCGGGCCGCTGTTTATTCCGGGCGGGGTGGTGGCCGGCGGGATATACATGCTGTTTCTGGTGCTGGCGGCGTCGCTGACGCGCGCGCGCGGGGCCGGCGCCCTGTGCGGGCTGTGCCAGGGCCTGCTGGTGCTGGTGGCCGGTGTCGCCGGTTCTCACGGCGCGCTGAGCCTCGTGACTTACCCCCTGCCGGGCCTCGCGGTTGACCTCGCGTTTTTCATTTTTGCCCGGAAGGAAAGCAATCTGGCCGCCTGCTGCGCCGCCGGCATGCTGGCAAATCTGGCCGGTACGCTGTCGGTGAATTTCGCTTTCTTTTCCATGCCTCTTATCCCGCTGCTGCTGAGCCTGTTCGCGGCGGCGCTGAGCGGGGGCCTGGGCGGCGTGGCCGCGCACTGGATTACAAAACAGCTGAAACGGTGGGAGGTTTTACAGTGAATTCGTCATTTCATTCTCCACTTCATTCGCAATTCAATACGCGATTCGCGATTCGCCATTCGCGATTACGGGTGATTTCGCTTGCCGTGATTGCCGCGCTGCTTCTGACGCTCACGGCCTGCGGCGTGCCTTTTATGGGCATAAAATTCATTACCGGCGATATTGAAATGCGGGGCGGCTTTTCACCGCCAATTCTTGGCAGAAGCTTATCTCTGGAGGATATCATCCTGATGTGCGAGCCCCGCGCGGCGGAATTCGATGTGCTGATCACCGGATATGACGGCCTGGCCGTGCGCGTCGCCGGGGAGGACCTGTCATGCTGTGAGCTGGTATATTCCAAGGATTATTATTGGGAATTGCGCTGCGATTCCCATCCGCCGTCGGTGAAGGTCAAGAATATCAAGGAAATCGCGGTGCTGAGCCGTTCGGAGGATCCCTATGCCGCGCGCTTTTTGAGTGACGGCAAGGCGCAGAGCCTTACAGCTGGCCAGCTGCTGCTGCACGGCGCCTTTACGGCCCTGCAGGAGGAGGGCACAAGCAAGCTGAACGGCAAGAGCGTCACGGTTTACACGACAAAGAGACGCGTCGCGCTGTCAACGCTTTTGCCGGACAGCGAGCGTCTGTACGCCGTGGGCTTCGATGGAACGGCCGCGTATTTTCGCGGCACGGCGGACTGTTATCTGGAAAGCGCCGGAAACAGCGTCGACCTTCTGCTGGCGGATGGACAGGTCATCGCGGACCTGGCGGGGGTGATGGCGGAGCCGCCCGCCTTTACGATCAGCGAAACCGCCGTGGATGCCCTGCATTTTCTGGAGCGGGGCGAGCGCGTGATGGTCCTTGAGCTGGATAGCCTGGGCTGGGAAATGCTCCAACGGGCGGGAGAGGAATACGCGCCCTTTCTGCATTCCCTTCAGCCGCAGAAGGCCCTGGCGGCATTTCCATCAGACTCCAAGACCGGCATCGCCTGGATGACCGGTGTCTCCGCGCCGGAAGGCGATCTTTTCCAGCGGGCGGCAAAGCTGGGAAAATCCTGCGTTTATATCGAGGGCAGTCAGGCCTTTCCCGGCGTCAGCCT
>Ga0099364_10010720_pt1 | contig 12578 bp, 13 predicted proteins | sample TergutTh196P3_FD_73070 | JGI IMG/M metagenome (GOLD analysis project Ga0099364, IMG submission 73070) | Microcerotermes parvus P3 segment gut microbial communities from Pointe-Noire, Republic of the Congo - Th196 P3 | ecosystem: Host-associated > Arthropoda: Insects > Digestive system > Gut ... | reverse complement strand
CGGCATTTTTCTGTCTCGGAAAATTGATAGAGTACGATCAAACCAACAAGATTTTTACGAATCCGAAAGAGAAGCAAACGGAAGATTACGTTACGGGACGGTTTGGATAGCCATGTTTTTACCGCTTGTGGTATAATGCTCTCTCAATGACCGACTCCCTATTCTCCATTCCGCAAGACACGTTCCACACGTTGCAAAACGCCCAGAGCGAAGCCGATGTGCGGCAAGCAATCCTCGCCGAACTGCCCATCGGACGATTAGAATTCCTGCAAATCGACTACCTGCACGAAAATATCTCAATCGAATTCAAACACGATCTCGATATGAGCACCCGCGAAGGCAAACGTGCGGAAGTCCTCGCCCAAGCCTGCTACTACTGCCACGCTCTGCGAATCGAAGGAGAACGCGTGCCCCCCTACATCGCTCTAGTCGATAAAGACGAAGTGATCATCTACAAGAGGGACAAACTCGAACCGATTTATAAAAACGAACAACTCTTCGACAAAGGAAATCCCTCCGATCCCGACGTTGCCATCGTCGAACTATGCAAAAACGTCGAAGTGATTTCTCTAAAAAGTCTTTCACATGGTCTTTGCAAAACGCGTTACTTTTGGTAGAATTACGTGGTGATGACAGCGGTATCAACGTACTCAATCTTAGCTCAATATGCGTATCGAGGTGTATTTAAATAAAATCTTCTGTGGAGACTGTCTGAACATTATGCAAAAAATGCCGGACTGTTCGGTAGATTTGGTCGTCACGTCGCCGCCGTACAACCTCAAAAATTCGACCGGAAACGGCATGAAGGTTGGTGCGACCGGCAAGTGGGCAGGAGCAGCACTCCAGCACGGATACTCCCATCACAACGATTGCATGCCGCATGACGAATACGTCGAATGGCAAAAAAAATGCCTGAAAGCAATGTTCCGACTCATAAAAGAAGACGGCGCAATTTTTTATAATCACAAATGGAGAGTACAAAATGGACTACTGCAAGACCGGCAAGATATAGTCGGTGATTTTCCCGTTACCTTGACATTTTCACATTTGTCGGCTACAATACCCCAGTGTTTAGGGTTGTAACATTGCAATCACGATAAACGGAGAACTAACAATATGGAATCCTATGTGGAGTTGAGCAAAAAACAGATAGAATGGCAAGATTTTGTGGACAATGCGATTTTTGACTTACTACAAACCCTTAATCCAACGCACCATGAATTGGAGTGGAACATTGAGATGATTGGAGAAGTCAGAGATATAATTCGACTCTGTTTTACGGACAGGTTTGAAGATTTTTCCGAACAGGATTTTTACCCTTACATTGAAGAGTAAAATGGAAATCAGAGAAATACAAATAGAGGATATACTGACGACTTCCCCCGCCTTGATGAAGGATACATTGAATTTGGACGAGGAGCCGAGGTTAATAGGGCGGCAAATAACTCTCCCGTCAGGTCGATTAGATATGCTCTATGCGTATCAAAAAGATTTGTTCCTGATAGAATTAAAAGTATCGGCATTTCAGAAAAAATTTGTTCAACAAGTCGTTAATTACCGAAATGATTTGCAATTATTTCAACAATACGGCAAGTTGGTGCAAGGGCATATACAAGCATTTCTCTTACTGCCGGAGGTTAGTTCTCACAATAAAAACATTGCCAAAAATGAAGGGGTGCTTTGCAAAGAGTATAGCCCTGAAATAATTTTGAAGTATTTTTATAGTGAAAAACTTCGCCCAATAACTTCTTTTGTCGAAAACAAACCTATTGATATAGGCATTTGGAATATCCACCTGATCAACAAATTCATTTACAAGTTAAGTGAGACTAACTCTGTAAAAAAACTGCTGGCTATGGTCGGCGGTTCGCCAAAATCATTGTACAATAAAATAAAATTTGCAAGCGAATTAGGTTTGCTTATTTGGTTTCCAAACAAAGACCACATTATTTTATCAGAAACAGGACAATCATATATTTCTGCAAAAGATGATTGTTTTGAAAACACGTTGAGTGAAGAGCAAGCAAAACTTTTGCGGAGCCAAGTTATTGAAAATCCATACTATTCCTCTGTTATTTTGGGAATTGCCTCTATGGTCGAATGTGTATTTTCATTATCCAAGACATCTTATCCCGTTTCATTGGCGCATCTGGAAAACTTTTTCGCAACATACTGCGGGAAAATTTACGACTGGCAGACCGAAAAAGCGCAAAAACATGGTGCAAAAATGTATTCTAATTATGCGATAGATTTAGGGCTAATGGCAAAATCAAACAATAACGTGTTTCTAACGCCTGATGGATTTAAATTCGTGGTACAGTTGCAGTTGCATAAGAGTCTAAAGTTAATGAATCATTTAGTCGTAAATTAGTCAAGGTAACGATGTTACAGAAGTTCAAATTTGACGGTTTTTTACAGGAAATTGAGAACGGTAACATACTTGTTGATTTCGATGCTCGAACCGGACATAATCATGGCACGAAGTTCCGTATGCGGAAACACTGTTTACCATCATTGTACGAGCATGCAAATGTTGTTGTGCAAACCGATAGGTTATCCGTGGCTAAAAATGGTATCGCTTCCAGTTTGAATTAACAGGAGAAAAACCATGACAACGCACGAAGAATGGCAGGTGCGGCAAAATTCGCTCTTAACGCAATTTTAACAATTTCTTCATTTCTTTTTGACACGCTCCGGTTATATTTACTCATACTTCCGGGCGCGTGCATTAAGGAGCCGGAGTACCGGCTAAATAATAACACAGAAAGGAACCCCATGACTCAACTAGCAAAACGTTTAGAACGCCTTTTTTTGAAACTAGATCACACAGCACTGCTAGCCGAACAAATGTTAGCCGATGCACTGTTCACTTTAGAAAGCAACAAAGACGAAGATGTGGAAAACCTCATCCAATCCGATGTTGTCATCGACTCCCGCGAAGTCGAAACGGAACGGGAATGTATCCGACTCTTGGCACTGTATCAACCAGCGGCGATTGACCTGCGGCGAATCAGTTTTGTCGTCAAAGCGAACAGCGACTTGGAACGCATCGCCGATTACTGCGTGAAAATGGCAAAGCGGGGACGGAAAATGAGGAATGAAGGTATCAGCATGAAATCGTTTCCCGCCTTTTATAAACTTGCAGAGCAAGTCAGTGCCACATATCGGCAAACGATGCGGTTATTCACGTTGCACAGCGATAGTGAGTCTGCCGACACTTCGGAAACCAGCATGGAAACCGCAAAACATATTACTGCGGCGGATGGCGAAACAGACATTCTCTTCCGAGAATTTGTTGAACTGACCCTTTCCATTGAAGAAACGTTTCACGGACGCTTGAAAGTTTGGTATGACCTGACCGCACTGGGACGTTCTCTGGAACGAATCGGCGACCTTTGCACGAACATTGCCGAAGATGCCATTTTCATGTTCACCGGAGAAATCGTCCGGCACAGTGAAATGACAACACAATGAAATGAAACACAGTTAAACGAAATACGATAGATAAACAATGTCCCAACCGACGCTTTTACTCTCGAAACGAGCAGATCGGCTCCGGCGAATCCGCACATGGATCGGCGGATGGTTTCTTGCGCGAATTGCCAACGTCGCACTGCTCACGGTCATTGCGATATTTATCTTCATCGCTTGGAAAAGTTATCCCTTCTTCGCACAAGAAAACATTTTCAATGTATTATCGTCCCCTGAATGGCATCCTGAACGTGCCGACGCAGAATTCGGAATGCTCTCTATGCTCTACGGTTCAATCCTCGTTACCTTCGGAGCAATGTGTCTCGCCGTCCCCATCGGTGTCATGACAGCGGTCGTACTCAGTGATATGGTTCCCTTCCGAGTCCGGCAATGGATCAAACCAATTATGGAACTGCTGGCGGCGATTCCTTCGGTCGCCTTCGGATTCTTTGCTATTAAAGTCGTCGCACCATGGTTGCAGGATACCTTCGGTTTTCCATCGGGAACAAACGCACTGAACGCCTCGATGATTCTCGCTATCATGGCGATTCCAACCATCGTGAGCGTGGCAGAAGATGCCATGACTTCACTCGGACGTGAACTCCGGGAAGCATCTTATGCTCTCGGTGCGACTCGATTCGAGACCATCACGAAGGTTATATTGCCTGCCGCCCATAGCGGTATTTTGACAGCAATCGTTCTCGGTATGATGCGTGCCATCGGCGAAACAATGGTCGTTTGGATGGCTGCCGGAAACGCGTCCAATGTACCGACTCCCTGGTACGATGTGCAAGCCGTGTTTAGTTCGTTTACCGAAGCGGTTCGGACGATGACTGCCACTATCGCTGCTGATATGGGAGAAACTTCTGCCGACTCTATGCACCGCAGTGCGTTGTTTGCCGTCGGTTTCGTGCTGCTGATTTTTACGTTCTGCCTGAACTTGCTGACCGAACAACTATCGAAACGGTTTCGCTCCACTATGGGAGAAACGGCTGTACAGAAAAAACGCTTTTTCGGATTTCGGCAATTACTCGCTTCGGTCTTTTCGTTTGTTTTCTATCCGATCCGCAAACTCGCCCTCTGGTGGGAACACGGCGTACACGGACTCATCAAGCGGATGGGAGAACGGACTCATCTTTTCATTCGCAACACATCGGATCGGTCGTTCACGTTCGTCGGTTTTCTGTCTGTGTTTTGTTTGGCGGGAGTGCTTTTCATTGTGCTAGGACCGCTGCTCGGTTATGGTCGTGAAGCGTTTCTGTTTAGAGCGACGATTGAACATCGGCTCTTCTTGTTGAACCAGTTCCAACGCGGCAATGCCGAGGCGGTACGTGCCGAGTACGAACAATGTTTCGCGGCAAGAAAGCCTGTCTATGATACGCTAGAAAAATTCGCTTGGCTTGCCCCGGAACCGCTGATAGAACAAGCCGCTAAACTGGATCGTGCGACTCGAAACGAAAGCGAACAGATATTGGCAAGACTGCAACATGAACTGGACGTTTCGCCATCCGAATCGGCAAAGCCTGTGTTACAACAGAAGTTACTCGATGCGGAACAACAACGTGGAGAAATCGACAGTGCGTCGAGAAGATTGTTGCGTGTGTTCCGGCGGGTGTGTGAGTCTACGGATTTAGCCAGTATTCCGGCTCTCGACTCGCCGGAGTACCGGCTAAATGAAATCCTCAAAGACACTCCCGCTTACGAAACGGTCATCGCTATGCAGCGTTACATCGAGTTCACGCAGGCGGCGAAACTCGAATTGCGGGATATGCCGACGACTCTCGAACCGAACAAAACGTATTCCGAAGTGTTTCAGGAACTGCGGCATCGCATCACCGGCAGCGACGGCAACGGCGGATTACTTGGACCGGAAATTCGGGAAGGCATCGATCATCTTCCGCCGGAAATCCGTTACGGAACGTCGCATTGGTTAATGTCGGAAAGATACAGCAAAGCAATTCTCCAAACGACAGTATGGCAACCGCAGTGGGACGAAAACGGCAACGCATTGCAAAATGTCGAAGTGCCGATAGACCGGGCGGACTTGTTTGACGATCCTGCTTTGGCGGACATTCGGGAAATGCTCGGCTATCTTGAATCGGATATCGGTGCGATGATGAATCCTCGTTGGACGTTTTATTGGGGATACTTTTGGGACACATCGACACCGGGACATTTTCTCGGCGGTATCGGACAGGAATTGATCGGAACGCTTCTTGTAACCTTTTTTGCGATTCTTTTTGCGATGCCCATCGGTGTTGCGACGGCGGCGTATCTGGTGGAAACGGCAAGAGAGGGAATCGTAACAAAAACGATTCGCTTGGCAATCGACACGCTGGCGGGAGTGCCGAGTATTGTTTTCGGGCTCTTTGGTTTGGCGGTGATTGTCTATTACATTACGGGCAAGCCTTGTATTTTGGCGGGTTCACTTACGCTTGCGATCCTTGTGTTGCCGGTGGTGATTCGAGCGAGTGAAGAAGCGATTCGGAGTGTACCGCAGACGTTTCGGGAAGCGTCGCTCGGTTTGGGGGCGAGTTCGACTCGTTGTTTTTTCACGGTAACGTTTCCTGCGGCGTTGCCGGGCATTTTGACGGGAACGATTCTGGCGATGAGTCGCGCTGCGGGGGAAACGGCACCGTTGTTGTTTACGTGTGCGGTGGCGACGGGCGGTATATCGAATTGGGCGAATCCGTTGATGGAGCAAACGCCGGTGTTGTCTTACTCGGCGTATGATATTGCGGTGGGGGATCGTCTCGCTAATATGGTGCCGTACAATCAGTTCGGGCTTGTAGCGGCGTTGATTATATTGGTGTTGACGCTCAATCTTACGGCAATTATTTTGAGAGGACGCATTGCAAAAAAATTAAGAGGAGGGTAGAATCAGAGCCGCAACCGTAAGGTTCGCAGAAACAAATCCATCATGCACGACGCAATTATTGCATACATTACCGACCTCGACCGCCAGTACCAGACCGGCACGGCAACGGAACACACGCACCGACCCGCGCTGCAACGGCTGCTGGCGGAAATGCTGCCGCAGTTCATCGTTTCCAACGAACCTAAACAAATCGCCTGCGGTGCGCCCGACTTGCTACTACTCCGAAAGAACGACAACATTCCCGCCGCTTACGTCGAAACAAAAGATATTAACGACTCCGACCTCGCAGGTAAAAAGAAAAACAAAGAACAATTCAACCGCTATAAACTTGCCCTCGACAATATCATCTTCACCGATTATCTCGACTTTCACCTTTACGAAAAAGGAGAATTCATTGAAAAAGTCCGCATTGCTGAATTAAAAGACGACAAGATAAAACTCATCAAAGAGAACGTTGCGAAGTTTGAAAACTTGATAAAACGTTTCGGTGAATCCCAACCGCAACGAATCGACTCGGCAATCAAACTTGCCCAAGTCATGGCAAACAAGGCTCGACTGATGGCGGAAGTGATCGAAAAGGTACTCATCAACAATAATGGTAATGGCAACAACGGCACGCTCACAACCTACATGGCAGTGTTCGAAAAAATGTTGATACACGACACTACGCCGAAAAGTTTTGCCGATGTGTATGCTCAAACAATTACCTACGGTATGTTTGCTGCGCGGCTGCGAACTGCCGAGTCCGAACAGTTTAGCCGCAAGTCGGTCGCCGAATTGATACCGAAGAGCAATCCTTTTCTTCGGGAACTGTTTCACTACATTGCCGGTCTCGATTTGGATGAGCGGCTCTGTTGGATTGTCGATGACCTCGCCAAAGTATTCGGTATAGTGGACACGAAGGCAGTGATGCAAGACTTCGGTGATCCCTCACAGCAGAACAATCCTATCATTCATTTCTACGAAAACTTTCTCACCGCTTACGATCCGTCGGAACGAAAGAATCGTGGTGTGTGGTACACGCCGCAACCCGTTGTGCAATTCATCGTTAGAGCGGTGGACGACATTTTGCAACGTGATTTCAATCTGCCGATGGGACTTGCCGATACATCGAAAGTCAAAGGAGCGGATGGAGCGGATGGAATAGAACTCCACAAAGTTCAAATTCTCGATCCCGCCGCTGGTACAGGAACATTCCTTGCCGAAACGGTCAGCCAGATTCACGAAAAGTTTCAAGGACAAAGCGGTATGTGGAAAAGTTATGTGGAGCAGCATCTTATTCCGCGTCTTAACGGCTTTGAGATTCTAATGGCTCCTTATGCGATAGCGCATATCAATCTCGCCTGGGTATTTGAACAGACTGGTTTTGAAGCGGCGGGCAATGTGCGTTATCGTATATTTCTTACCAATTCATTGGAAGAGTTTAATGACAAGTCCGGCGAGTATTTGTTTCCGCTCTTTGCTCGTGAGGCGAAAGAGGCGGGTGGTATCAAACGTGATGTTCCTGTGATGGTCGTGATGGGCAATCCGCCTTATAATGTCAGTAGTTATAACAAGGGGAAATGGACGGGTTGGCTTACCGATTTGCTCTCGCAATATAAAGAGGGATTGAAGGAGCGGAACATTCAACCGCTTTCAGATGATTACATTAAGTTTATCCGCTACGGTCAGCATTATATTGAAAAGAACGGCGAAGGCATATTGGCGTACATTTCTAACAATAGTTTTCTCGACGGTTTGGTTCATCGGCAAATGCGTAAACACCTGCTGGAAACGTTTGACACGATTTATATCATCGACTTGCATGGCAATTCACATAAAAAAGAGACCGCCCCTGACGGAAGCAAGGACGAAAACGTATTTACGATTCGACAGGGTGTTTCTATCAACATTTTTGTCAAGTCGAAACGTAAGACGAAAGATACACTAGCAAAAGTTTATCATTTTGCCCTTTATGGTAAACGTAAAGAAAAATATACTTTTCTGCTGAATAACAATCAGAACACCGTACCTTGGACAGAATTGGAATTGGTCGAGCCGCAGTATTTTTTCGTGCCGAAAGATTTCACGTTGCGAGAAGAATACGATAAAGGATTCAAGATTGATGAGTTGTTTCCGGTCGGTTCGATTGGAGTCACATTTCGTAAAGACAATCTATTGATCAGAAACAATTTTACCCCTGATGATGTGAAACGGATGTTGCATATTCTTAATACAAATGGGTGTGCCGATTTCGTTCCTCGATAAATACTGCCCAGAGCAGTTCGAGATTATGGGAATCACCAAGACATGGTTCGGCGGTGCAGCCAAGATATACCCCAACCAAATCCAAGTCAACGCCAACGGAAAGCGGAGCCAAGGGATGGTGTCCAAACTCAATGATGGAGCGGCAATAAAAATGGACTCCCCGCCACTAAATAAAACATATTATATTGTCGACGACGCATATTACACTCAAGCATACGTCCGTATTCTCATTAAACGCAATGATTACATTAAGGGGGCGGCGAACAGGCAAGATTTTCTGGCGACGGCATTATCTTGGGTTGCCGCTTCCAAAGGACAGGAAACGGACAACTATATGGCGGCGTATCGATTTGACAACAATATCAATGAATTGAAAACTTACTTCAACACGGTAATAGATTGGATTTCGGCGGTCTTCCGCGATGTCGAAAAAGAGATGTGCGGACTGGATTGGGGACGCTTGTATGAGGAATTTCATAAACGTTCCTATAATCCTTCCCAAGTGTCGAGTGCGGTGCAACGGCTATATGGAGACGTGTATGTAAAAAATCGGCGTGGGATTTTTGAGTATATTCTCGGCGGCGAAACTGACACTCGGCTTTTGGAAATACGAGTGTTTGACGATGCGGTCAAACAGGCGGTGTATAAGCAGCAGACAGATGAAGCGAAAAGTAAGGGCGTATCGAATTGTCCTTATTGTGCTGCCGGTCATGATGCGGGTAAAAACAAGATTTGGGCGATGAAGGATATGGATGCCGATCATGTATCGGCATGGAGCAAGGGCGGTACGACGGACATCAAAAATTGCCAAATCCTTTTTCTCTTCGAATCCATCCTTCGTAAAAATATACGCTTTTGCTCCTGCGCCAAACAAGTCCAACCCGTCGGTGTAATGAATACAAATCAACTTTTTTAACCGCATCTTGATAAAGTTCTTGATAAAAAACAGAGCAAAAGCCGAAGACTTTCTTTCGTCTTCCGTTTTCGAATCGACGGGGTCATCGCAGTTACAAAAAACAACTTTGTTCTTCCAGATACGTTTATCATACATAGTGACTTCTTTTTCAATGTCTTCGTATCGGGTATAAAACTCATCATTTTGCGTCTTTTGCGCCGTCTGCATAATATCCTTGCGGGACAACTCTCGCTCTATTAGCGACTTCTTAACTTCTTGCCGCTGTTGCACTATGTAGATGTATCTTTTGTCGGTCATATCTTCGTTTAACGATTCTCTTTTTTCTTTTGGATTAAACATCTGCCGAATTTTCGTTTGCCGTCTTTGTAAGGAAAATACTGATTGTCTAAAACAATTTCATAGCCCAACTCTAAAATCCCTTTGAGTATCGGATAGGCAGAAACGGCAAACGGCTTTTTATAGTCCGAAGGAATCCAGCATCGGTCAACGCATAATACTCCATTGTCGTCAATGTATTTCCATCTTTCGGGAATATCTTTTAATTGGACAATCTTCTTTTTGTTATATCGGTTTTTTCTTCGTAAGTTTGTGTACCAATATCCCGGTGCCCTTGTCGGCTGTCTTTTCGGATCGAGAAACCAATCAACCCGATTGTATCCCGTCCATACCAATCCTTTTTGGATATACGGAATAAACACCGGCGTGATAACATTGGCGAAGTTCGAGATTATTAAGAATTTTTTCCTGCTTTCTACCAACAGCCGCCAAAATTCCGCCGCCTTGCTGAACGGAGGATTAGTGCAAACAATATCTGCTTCCTCGCGGAGAATTTTTATAGACAGCGGGTCATCAAAACTGCCCGAAAAATTCTTCGGGTAATCCTTTTTCTCCTCGAAGCCATCCTTCGTAAAAATATACGCTTTTGCTCCTGCACCGAACAAGTCCAACCCGCCAGTGTAATGAATACAAATCAACTTTTTTAATTGCAACTTGATAAAATTCTTGATAAAAAACAGGGCAAAAGCCGAGGACTTCCTTTCGTCGTCCGTTTTCGAATCGACGGGGTCATCACAGTTACAAAAAACAACTTTGTTCTTCCAGATACGTTGGTCATACATAGCGATCTCTTTTTCAATGTCTTCGTATCTGGTATAAAATTCATCATTTTGCGTCTTTTGTGCCGTCTGCATTATGTCCTTGCGGGTTACATTCCGCTCTTGCAGCGATTGCTTTTCCGTCTTAACAACAACGATTGTCTTTATTATATCTTTGACTTCGCAGGGTATTTCGATTACAAAGTCGGGATGCGATTTTATGTAATCAACGTATTCTTGAAACAGGTCTTCGTTGTAAAAATAAATTTCATGACTTTTGACTTCTCGTAAGCGTCTGAAAGTTGCTTTCAAGTCGTTTTCTACTTTGTGAGCATATTTGACTTCGGCAGTGAACAGATAGACAAACGGATTATCCTTCGGTATGCCCGTTGTTGCATTATAGGCGGAGAGACGCTGTTCGAGATCGGAAGTGATTCCGATCTTGCACTTGCTGACTTCTTGCCGCTGTTGGACTATGTAGATGTATCTTTTGTCTGTCATATTGGGCATTTTACCATGATTTTTTGTCGTCGGCAAGATTGCGCCGGAGCCTACTTTCGCCATTGTACGACTATCATCAGAGCAATTCCAAGAACGTTTCCAGATCAACGCCCGCTTGCTCCAAGATAGACCGAAGCGTACCTCGGGCGACTTCGTCGTGCATTGGTACGATTACCGTCCGAACAGGAACGGAATCATTCTGGAGTTTTCGGTGACTGCCTCGCTGCGAAATTTCTTCAAAACCAATCTTGCGAAGGGCATAGATGATTTCACGAGCGGAAAGTAAAGGATATTTTGAACCCATCAAACGGCAACCTCCATCGACGTAAGCATTGCCGGCACCGGTAAATCGTAGAGAGGTTCATCTTCGTAATACAATTCGAGTGCCTCTTTCAAGTTGTCGAGGGCATCCTCAATGGTCTTACCTTGTGAGGCGACCGAATTGTCAATACACTTGGCAACGTACCAAGTGTCCTCTTTTTGGACAATGACATTAAAACGTGTTGATTGCATGGCAGTCGTCAGTTCGTTTTCGTGCTTCCTTGATTCTATACCAAAACTGGAAAAATGCAATAAAAACCGAAAACACTGTGGTGCAGTTACTGTCTTGGCTCCAGAAACCGGTTGACACATTTCAATCAGTTGGTATATTTACATTACTCACCTCGTCATAGAAAAATGTCCCAGCAAGAAATTAAGCGAATCCAAGAAGGTACACAGCAATCGAGCGACGAGAGTGCCGAAATTCGGTGGCCGTCTGGAGGTTTTTGCTGGCGAAATTCTCTGCTTGTTCTTTTTTTGTTTTCGTTGACTTCTTGTGACTACAGACCTGGCATACCCATTCTCGATCCAGGCGGCACACCCAATGTAACCAAGAAAAAATGGAAAACGTTGGAAATGCACTATGGTTTTGTCAGTGGAACTGATTTGACGTTTGCAAAGGGAGATATTATTACGCGGTCGTTCGTAATATCAGGTGCAGATTTAGATTCCTTGCAAAGGCGTTTTAATCCAGAAAAAATCAGAGGAATGTCGACGGGGTCTTATGCCAAATCTAAGTTAACTTTGGTTGGCGGTGAAGTGTGGTTGTTTATGGTTCTTGATCCTCAGGACATGCGCGTCTGTTCGGAGTCAAATCAAAAACTTCATTATACGATGAAATTTGGCGATTTGCAGTTTTATGATGCGCTCAGAGAATTGTGTTGGAAGAATGAATTAACCATTACGCCGGATGTTAAAATCGAGAACATTTTTCTTGGTTTTAATGGAGTCCACATGCATCTCGATGAAAGACCCTTGGTACAACCTTATCAGAAAGAGTTACCAGTAGAATAGGTTTCAGCCTACTGTCTTGTTAGCGTTAAAGATTGAAATTCGAACAGCGCGTAAAAAAACCGGCGGAGCCTACTTTCGCCATTGTACGACTATCATCGGTAGCGAAAACGTTACACGGAGCACCGGCTAAAAGACT
>Ga0099364_10010719_pt1 | contig 12578 bp, 13 predicted proteins | sample TergutTh196P3_FD_73070 | JGI IMG/M metagenome (GOLD analysis project Ga0099364, IMG submission 73070) | Microcerotermes parvus P3 segment gut microbial communities from Pointe-Noire, Republic of the Congo - Th196 P3 | ecosystem: Host-associated > Arthropoda: Insects > Digestive system > Gut ... | reverse complement strand
AATAGGGCTATTTTTTGCATTCCTGTCGCTCAAAGTCGCATCCTGCGCCTATTCGCGGCGCTCCGCATCCTTGCTCCGCGCTACGGAATGAAAAAACAGCCATATTCCGACAAGGTCTGACTTGTAACCTAGAATAAGCTTACAAAATTCTCGATAATCAATAATAATATATCGAATAACAATAAAAATATATTGCAATTCGATAATCAATGTGTTATGCTCTTTAAAGTAAATGGATTAATCATATACATTAGGGGGTATTTATATGTGGGATGACAAAAAATCGCTGCTTTTTAGCAAGTGCTGTGTAGTCCTGTTTATGTCGTTGCTCATAGTGTGCGCGATATTCGCACCTGGCGGATTTGGGATATGGCTTACGCATGTTTTGGAAAACAAAAAGACATACTTTCTAACGACTGTGTATTTAGGAACCATTCCGGCAGCGGCGATTCTTGTGCTCCTGTTCGTTTTGCTGCAAAGGATTGGTGAGGGGCAGGTGTTCGTCAGAAAGAATGTGGAGTGCTTGCGGTATATCTCGTGGTGCTGCTTTGCAGGCGCAGCGATTAGTTTCGCATCGTCATTCTACTGGATTCCATGGTTTGCCTTGGGCGTTGCTGCGGCGTTTATGGGGCTTATTGTACGTGTACTCAAAAACATCGTCGCTAAAGCTGTTTCGCTTCAGGACGATGCGGATCACACGATATAGGGGGGCGGCCACTATGCCTATTGTAGTGAATTTGGATGTGATGATGGCAAAACGCAGGATATCATCAGGCGAACTTGCAGAAAAAATAGGGCTTAGCCAAGCGAACCTATCAATACTTAAAACAGGAAAGGCTAGGGCTATAAGATTTTCGACACTGGAGGCAATCTGCGCAGCACTCGGATGCCAGCCCGGCGATATATTGGAGTACGTTGATAATCAAACGATGTTATAGGAGGACTACAAAACATGGAATACGAGACATTTGGAGCACAGTCGTATGAAGAGATACCTTGGGATGGACGAAGGTGGGAGCTGCAAGGAGGCAATACCCCCGTCCCCTTGTCTCCACATCCCGCTGCCTCCGCACCTCCACAGCCGGGATTAGGAGGCATAACCCCCGTCCCCCTGTCTCCTGCACAAGAAAACGCATTTAAGCCGGATGTGTGCGATTTTTTATTCGCGCTTGCAGTGTTCGTACTTGGCTATCTTTTTTCATGCTGGGTGCTCTTCACATGGAGGGGGTGGGGAGTCTCCGCATTTACAACAGTGTACCTGCTGAGCGTCACCGTGTATCTTGTGAAAAAGGGTGTCTATGTAAAAAGCCGCGCCGCTTGGTTTTGGCTGACCATAACATGGGTTACGGGCATATCATACTCGCTATGGGAAAATGCAGGACTTGCGCAGATAAAAGCACTGTTCCTGTTCTGCGCGGCGGTGTACTATGTGATAATCGCATCTAGGCGCACCGTAATGGGCAAAACAGGTAACTATTTGATCCTCGACGGTATAAACGCAGTAATTATACTGCCTTTTAGGAATATCATAAACCAATATGTAAGCTTTGTTGTGCTCAAAAAGAGAACACAGAGACGCGGGAAAGCTTTGCCTGTTATTCTCGGAGTGGTGCTCGCGCTATTATTGGTTGTATGCCTGCTCCCGATGCTGGAGCGCGCCGACAGCGGCGGATTCAGTATGATTTTGAGGTTTTTCGCGGATATATTCACGATTAGAATCGAAATGATAATTATTATAACAACTTATGTCCTATGCGCCCTGCCAATCGCAGCGTACCTATACGGGCTTGTATCCGGCGCGGCGCACGAAAAAGGAACGGATATCATAAAACCGGATGATGCAAAAAAAGCAGTTGCCGATCTTCGTTTTTTACAACCGGCGACAATTTTTATCGTGCTCAGTGCGGTGTGCGGACTTTATCTCATATTCATTCTGAGCCAGATACCATATTTTTTCTCAGCATTCACCGGCGTCAGGCCGGATGGATGGCTCATTTACTCTCAGTATGCGCGGCAAGGATTCTTTGAACTTTGTGGCATTGCCGCGATAAATCTTGCTATCGTGATGGTCAGCAACGTGACCTGCAAGAGACATCGCATGGAATTAAAATTGCTCAAGGCGTTTAACATCGCACTCGCGCTCATAACGTTGCTGCTTATCGCAACAGCGTTCAGTAAAATGGCCATGTATATAGACGCTTACGGTCTCACGATGCCAAGGCTGCTGCCGTGCGTTTTTATGGTGCTTATGGCGACAGTGTTCGTCGCGCTGATTTTTCTGCAAAAGTGGAACTTCTCGATAGTTCGCTTCGCGCTCGTCACGGGTTCGGTCATGCTATGCATACTTTTTGTGAGCAATCCTGACGCGCTTGTCGTCCGCTATAACACAGACAGATATCTGAGTGGGACATTGTCCGAGTACGACACAGAGGTGCTCTACCGCGCAGGACATGCCGGAGTTTTGCCCGCGATTGAGATTTATGAAAAGGCCTCAGACGAACAGCTCAGAAGCAAAGTTGTCGAATATCTTGAATTTCAGTTATACTCCTATCGCAGAGGAATATTCACAGGGCTTGGACAGGGCGCGCATGAGCACAGCGTGGAATTGCAACGTGCCCGGAGTGTGTTAATCATTACGACTGAAGTGACAGCTCCCTGAACCGCTTGTTTGCAAGCAGCCCCGCGAATACCCACATCAGCTGGCTTACTATAGGCAAGCTGATATTGAAAATCGCTTGGGCGGAGTATCCGACAAATGTCGCCAAAACGGCCATAAACATAGGATTCTTAAATGCAACGGGTATGGCTTTGATAAACGTTCCCCCTATGAACACCAAATAACACAGAAGTCCTATTAGGCCTTGGCATATAAGGATCTGAATGTATTCGTTATGCGCTTTGTCATATTGCTCGCCATAATACCCATGAGCCTCTTCTGGAAACGCAAAAAAGAACGTATCAGGTCCGCTGCCTATTATTGGATGCTGCGGAAAGTTCCGAAGTGCGTGACGCCATATATAAATCCTGTTTGTTCCGAATTCATCACGAACATTCCCGTGCAGTACCTCCCGCGCCTCATATATCATGCCGGTGCTTTCAGATCTGCCCAACACCTCGACTCCTGCCAAGCCGGCTAAAATGCAAATAGCTAGCAAGGTGACACCAAGCTTCCATTTTATGGGGCTATCGGCTGAGGGTTCTTTCTTGGCCGAGATATCGTGAACGGATTCATTTTTAACTGAGTTATCGGCGACAGATTTATTGTTAACAGGTTCGTCGGTCAAGGGTTCATTCTTAACAAGGCCGTCGGTGACAGATGTTTTCATATCCGAGACATCAGTTTCGGACTCATGTTCAATTGGGCTATCAGAGGCAGGGCCCTTCTTAATAGAGGTGTCGAGGATGGGTTCTTTTCTTGCAATGTTGCCGAATATGGGTATCTTCTTGAGTCTTAGGAGCATCAAACCCACCGCTAGCAGTAAGCAGACTGCCGCCGCAAACGGCATCAGGCTGGCTGTAGTTCTGGTTTCAAGAATAATTACATTGTAAAACAACCATTGCAGAGTAATAACCAACAACCATGACCCTAGCAGTATCATAAACTTTCCTATAACCTGCCTGTTTTCTATAATGAACGGTATAGCTAACACTGTAGCCACTGCTATGCCAACCATGCCGGAAAAAGACCCTGCTACAGCCATCAGCCAAAAATTGAGGGCGCTGCCCGCGAGCCACACGTATCGCCACTTCGACTGTTTCTTGATGTACAAAAACCCGCACAGCAATATAGCCATGCACACATATGTGGCGACTATATTTACATTTCCCAAGGTGGAACGGAAGATAATGTTGTAGAAATCCTCCCTATAGTACGTTGCCATATGATTTGGCCATAGCCTTAAGAAGTCCATGCCGTAAAACTGCAAAATCCCTATGAAGGCGACAAGTATTGCAGACACACCAAACAAAATAAAATCTTTCTCGCGCGGCCTGTACCACCGCGATATGATAAAATAGACGGCAACAAACAGTAGTTGAGTTACAGCACCGTCATATCTCTCGGCAACGCCACCCCATACGTCGGTGAACTCTTTAAAAGGGGACAGCAACGCTGACAGCAGTGTAACTACTGCAAACCCAAGGACTGCCCAGTCGGGAATAGTAAGCTTGTCTTGAGGCCACAACCGCGGTTTACTGAACATCCGTGCTGCCCAAACAATGATAACGAATAGCAGAATAGCACACATATACACGACAAAGAAAAGGAACTTTTGCCATGTGAGCCTTATGTATCGTGTTGAACCAAATTCATCGATCAAGTTCAGGTATAAAGGCTGTGCGCATAAAATCATGAAAACCAGAAGCCGTGCGATCCGCCCCTGCCATACATCGACTTTATTGAACAAAGCCGCTTTTTTACGCTCCAAAAATGTAGCCGTTGACTTAGCCTTTGCATTCGCCATAACAATGCCCATCCTCCGATAAATCTATTCTCTACTCCCTGTCCTCTGACCCCTGTCCCATGACCCCTGTCCCCTGTCTCCCGTCCTTGAGCGCGGTCGTTAAATCTTCTGCGACCCCCTCGGTACTCGACTGTAAAAACACAACTTTAAATGTCTGTAAAATCAGTTTAACATCCTGCCAAATCGAAAAATTCTCTATATACAGAATATCCAGAAAGAGCTTTTCGTCCGGAGCAGTATTGTACTTTCCGAAAATCTGCGCATAACCTGTAAGTCCTGCTTTTACTTTGGTGCGGAATGAGAAGCTCGGATATATTTCCTCATATTGCTTCGCGATCTCCGGCCTCTCGGGACGGGGGCCGACCAATGACATCGACCCGCCTAAGATGTTAAATAGTTGCGGAAGCTCGTCGAGCCTTGTTTTGCGCATAACCCTTCCCACAGGCGTAATCCTGTCGTCGCCCTTTGAAGACAATCGTGCGACACCGTCAGCTTCGGCATCGGGGCGCATACTGCGAAATTTATACAACGTGAACAACTTCCCACCCTTTGTCACCCGCGCTTGTTTATATATTGCCGACTTGCGGTCATAAAGGAATACCGCAGCCCATGTAAGAATCATTAGCCAACTGAGCAGAACTATCATTATAAGAGAGAAAAATATGTCCATAAATCTCTTTATAAACAAAGACACAGGATCATATGCCTGACTTTTCGGCAGGAACATAGGCGTATTAGATATCCAAGAAATCTCCGATGTATTTAGCAAAATGCCGGAAAACGTAGGCAGGATGTACGTGCGCTTATCATAGCGGAAACATAACTCCAATAACTCATCCCTAAGCTTTTCATCCACATCAAGAAAGAACACAGACTCTGCTTTTTCAATGCTGCCTAATAACTCATCCATGTGCTCGTTTTGAGATAACAACCGGCTGATAACGAATTTCTTGCGGTGCTTTTCAATGATAGACCGATATTCGTGCGCTTTTTCTTCCTTCCTATAAATAATGATAGCATTATGAGCAGGATGCAGATAATAATAGAGCCTGTCAATGAGGTGCGTCAGCGGTATGATGAGGAAAAACTGAACGAAGAAAATCGCAAGAAAACCACCGGGTAGAAGCATTCTGCTCTCGAGCAGGCTCAGCAGGAAATACTGAAGTACATTCGTTATCAAGAGGCTCAGCCCCCATGAGAGAATGCCCTCTTGCCAATCGATATTGCCGAATTGCAGTCCGCGGTATGTTTTGCATGTGAAGAACAGATTGATTGAATATAGCATTAGGACGATGTTGTTTCCCCAAAAGTAAAACCTTGTTTCTGCGTAAAACACATACTGTCCGAAGTAAAAAACAGCGACTATTACAACAAAGAGCGCCACTTTCGCAATAAAAAGCCAAGCATTGCCGCCCTTTTTTTTCATCTAATCCCCGCCCCCATCGTCATCAAGTGATTCACATTATAATTCATAAACACCGGAAAAGTCAATAATCAAGAAAATGCGAATCTTTAAGGTTCATATTACAAATATAATTTGACACTGCAAAGGCTTAGGTGTAGTATATTATTATGAATCATGTATGATGGGGGCCGATAAAAAATGGAAGCGCCGCTCAAAAAGAAGCGATATACATATGAGGATTATTGCAGTTGGGAATACAGTGGATGCCTGGAGCTTATCGATGGTGTGCCGTATATAGATGGCACGGCCTATCTTGACGGGTTGCCAAATGCTATGGCTCCGGGCGCGTCAGAGAGGCATCAGACAATCAGCGGGGAGATTTTTAGTCAGTTGCACACATTTTTACGCGGAAAACCATGCAAGGTGCTGCATACACCGTTTGACGTTCGTCTCAGCGTCGACGAAGGTGATACTGTAGTACAACCTGATATACTTGTTGTGTGCGACCTCTCGAAGCTCAAAGGCGGAAAAGGCGTTGACGGAGCTCCGGACTTGATAATTGAGATATTATCCCCATCAAGCGTTAAAAATGACTTAGTTACGAAAAAAAGGCTATACCTACAGTCAGGGGTGCGCGAATACTGGATTATTGACCCTGAAAGCAGGATTGCCACAACTCATATCCTGCATGAACTCGGTTATATCTCCCGCTCATACGATGAGCATGACACCGAAGTGCCGGTCGAGGTTTTGGATGGATGTACCATTAACTTTGCCGAAGTGTTTGAGGGCTTGTAAGGAACAGAAGATTTGCAAATAGCGGCTATATGTGATATTATTTCCGTGCGCAAGGGGGAAAGCCGCAGATGGAAACACTTAACAAAGAAAAGCGCTATACATACGAAGAATACTACGCATGGGAGGATGACGGACGATGGGAACTGTATGGCGGCGTGCCGCATGCCCTGCCGAGAGGCGAGTTGCTGGTACATCAGACTGTTTTTGAGGAGTGAAGGTATGCCAGTTTTTTCCGTTGTCATACCGGTGTATAATAATGAACCGCATGTTGAGGAAGCTGTTCAGAGCGTGCTTGAGCAGGATTTTACAGATATAGAAATTATTATTGTCTTTGATCCGGGTACTGATGCTACAGAGCAAATAATTGACAAGCTTGCAGAGCAAAATGATATTATCGAAATAGTAAAAAACGAAAAACGTATGGGCGTTGCTGCAAGCCGCAATATGGGAATGATGAAGGCTTCAGGTGAGCATGTTGCATTTTTGGATGCAGACGATATTTGGTGTGCTGACAAGTTAAGAAAGCAATTCGAACTCATACAGCGTACAGGGTGTGATATTTGCTATTCGTCCTATAGGTTCATAGATGAAAATGGGAAGAGCACGGGGCGACCATTTTATGTCAGAGACAACATAGATTTTAAAGGTCTTCTATATGGAAATATCATAGGAACAACTACCTGTGTTATCAGCGGAGAATTAGCGAAGAAATATAAAATGGATGCTAATTTCCACCATGAGGACTTTGTTTTTTGGCTTACAATGCTACGTGATGGGTATACAGCTTGCGGGGTATCCGATGTCTTGGCTTTGTATCGTCTGCGGGAAGGAAGTAGGTCTTGGCAAAAACTGAAAATGCCAAAGCATCGTTGGGCTGTATATAGAGTTTTCTTAGAATACAACGTTTTTAAGAGCTTTTGGTATAGTTGCATTAACCTCATCAGGGCAACGATAAAGTACTCAGGCACTAAAAGAATTCGATGATTATAAAGCAAGGGGATTAGCAAAGAATTATGATTATAACAAGAAGTCCTTTACGTATAACATTGGGCGGAGGCGGTACGGATTTACCTTCGTATTACTCAAAATACTCTGGATTTCTCATATCAGCTGCTATAGACAAATATGTCTATATCACGATCCATAGAGGCTTTGTCGCTGAGTATCTGCTAAAGTATTCGGAGCTTGAACGAGTTAAAACCGTCGAAGAAATTAAGCATCCGATTATCCGGGAATGCCTTCGAGAACTCAAGTTTTCAGGCGGTTATCTTGAGATTTCAAGCCTCGCAGATATCCCGGCGGGAACAGGCCTTGGCTCGTCAGGCAGCTTTACAACAGCATTATTGAAGGCTCTCTATGCATACGAAAATCAAATTGTTTCGACTAGGTTTTTAGCAGAACAGGCGTGTAAAATCGAAATAGAAAAACTGAATGAACCAATAGGGAAGCAAGATCAGTACATAGCCGCGTTTGGAGGTCTGACATGCTTTGAATTTCTGCCAGATCAGCGCGTTGAGATAAGCCCACTTAAAATATCTAAGGAAAATTTCTACAATCTTCAAGACAACCTGATAATGTTTTTTACAGGATACTCGCGATCCGCGTCCGCGATACTTAAAGAACAGGACGATAAAAGCAAGGAAAACAATGATGATATGATTGAAAATCTCCACCATGTGAAAAAGCTTGGCATGCTCAGTAAAGAAGCGCTGGAACAGGGCAGATTGCATGATTTCGGCGTTCTTATGAATGAGCATTGGGAGTTTAAAAAACAGCGCGCCTCCGGAATGTCGAACCCGGATATAGATGAATGGTATGACTTTGCACTAAGCAACGGAGCTGTGGGGGGAAAGCTTATCGGCGCGGGCGGCGGCGGGTTTTTACTTTTTTATACGGAGGATAAAATGAAGCTGCGTCGGGCTATGAATAAGCGGGGGCTGGAGGAAGTGAGGTTCTCGTTTGATTTTGAAGGCACAAAGGTAGTGATTCAATGACGTTACCACTTATTTTACTTGCCGGCGGCCATGCAACGCGCATGTGGCCGGAAACGGAGAAAATTCCAAAATCTATGCTTCCTGTTGCCGGGAGACCGTTTATTGCCCACCAGCTTGAACTCATAGTAAAAAACGGTATTTCTGAGATAGTAATTTGCCTTGGATACCTTGGGGGAATGATAGAGGAGTATTTGGCAGAAAAGCCTCCTTTCGGACTTAGCGTGCGTTTCTCTTACGACGGGGACTTGCCTCTTGGAACAGGCGGAGCAACCTTTAAGGCGGCAAGTCATATAGAAAGCCCATTTTTCGTTATGTACGGGGATTCATATTTAACGGTTGACTATAATGAGGTTGCCTGTGCATTCGCGAAATCAGGCAAACCGGGGCTGATGACTGTTTACAAAAATAAAAATCGGTGGGATAATAGCAACGTGGTTTTTGCCGACGGATTGATAAGAGCTTATAGCAAAAAGAACCGAACTTGTGATATGGATTATATTGATTATGGTCTGGGAATACTACAAAACGGAGCGTTTAAAGACAATATGAAGGGTGCGGCGTTTGATCTGGCAGATGTATACGAGGAACTGGCCTTAAATGGGCATCTTGCCGGATATGAGGCTGAAGAACGGTTTTATGAAGTGGGTTCACGCGAAGGATTAAGAGAGCTTGATGAAAAGCTTTCCAAAAAGATCGCAACAGCGTAAATTCTTATTAAACCCCTATCTATTAAGAATTAGAAGGTAACAGAGTTGAAAAATAAAGCTGTTTTCATTGATAGGGACGGCGTTATTAATCCCGAAATATATAATCCTGACACCGGGATGTATGAGGCTCCGAAAGAAATCCGTGATTTTGCCATATACCCACGTGTTCTAAAATCGCTTCTCATGCTTCGCGATGAAGGATATAATCTCTTTATTATTTCAAACCAGCCGGACTATGCAAAGGGCAAAGCAAAGCTTGAAGACATAGAGGCCATTGGAAGGCTGTTGTGGGAGTTTTCAGACGATAACGGCGGACTGTTTGAGGATTGTTTCTACTGCTACCATCACCCGGAAGGGACTGTGCCAGAGTACGCGATCAAGTGTAAATGCCGAAAGCCGGGTACTCTTTTCATCGAGCAGGCTGTCAGCAGGTATGACTTGGACGCCAAGCGCTGCTTCATGGTTGGCGATAGGGATACAGATGTTTTGTGTGGGTACAAAAGTGGATTCTCTACAGTAAGAATAGATAGTCCTCGCGTGCGCCGGATTCCATCCTTATGTGTTCCCGACGCAATTGCGGAAGATATATATGAGGCTGCCATCATGATAATTGATTTGAGTAAATCATCTGAAGAATGAGCCTTTTATAGTTGGAATTGGTGTGTTTTCACAAGCAAAAAGGAGGATAAAATGGACAGGAAAGTATACATCGACGCATATCTTAATGAAACATCGCGCATAGCCGAATCCATAAACAAAGATGATATAGCAGCGTTAATGTCAATGCTGGAAGAGGTTAAGAGTATCGGCGGCAGGTTATTCATTTTGGGCGTAGGAGGCAGTGCGGCTAATGCGTCGCATGCAGTCAACGATTTTAGGAAGATAGCCGGCATTGAGGCTTATGCTCCATCGGACAATGTATCAGAGCTAACTGCGCGAACAAACGACGAGGGGTGGGACACAGTATTCTTCGAGTGGCTGAAAACTTCGAGGTTGAACTCGAAAGATATGCTGCTCATCTTGTCAGTTGGCGGCGGAGCGGAACACGCTTCTCCGAATATTGCGCGTGCAATAGACTATGCAAAACAGTGCGGCGCAAGGATAGGCGGAATTGTTTCGCGGGACGGCGGATACACAAAAAAGCATGCAGACGTCTGTGTGATGGTGCCGGTCGTCAGCGAATCCCGCATTACGCCGCACGCGGAAGGTTGGCAAGGTGTGATATGGCATCTTGTTGCAAACGGAATATAGGAGTATTTGAATATGACACAGCTGAAAGATTTAAGAGTAAAGATCTTTGCCGACGGCGCGGATATCGCGGGAATGAGAGACATGTATAAAACAGGCTACATTAGCGGATTTACGACGAATCCGACTCTTATGAAAAATGCAGGCGTTAAGGATTATGAGAGCTTTGCCAGAGAAATTGCATCGGAGATAAAAGAGTTCCCCCTTAGTTTTGAGGTTTTCGCTGATGATTTCAGCGATATGGCAAGGCAAGCTAAGAAAATTGGCAAATGGGGGAAAAACATATATGTGAAAATTCCTGTGACAAACACACAAGCCAAATCGTCTGAGGAGTTAATCCGCGAACTGTCACTGGAAGGCCTGAAGCTGAATATTACAGCAATACTGACCCTAGACCAAGTGAAGCGCTCGATTGACGCATTAGCTGACGGGGCGTCGGCATATGTATCGCTGTTTGCGGGACGCATAGCCGATACAGGAGTTGATCCCTGCCCCATAATGATAGAAACCGCAAAGATTTGCAAAGAAAAGCCCGGCAACGTAGAGAGTTTATGGGCGAGCACAAGGGAACTGTACAACATTTTTCAGGCTGATAGCTGCGGTGCGGACATAATTACAGTTACTAACGATATTCTGAAAAAGCTCCCGCTAATTGGCAAGGACTTGGCAGAACTATCGCTTGATACAGTCAAGATGTTCAGAGACGATGCGCTGAAGCTGGGATATGTGTTGTAATCAAGATATATAGTTTTGCTCTATCGGACAAGCAGAGTCCTCCAATAAAGTCATTGTGTTATAGATCACATCAATGTCAAAACCTATTAGAGTGTGTCTCTTAACGAACATACATTCATCTGACGATTTGCGCAGTTTTATTGGTCATTTTATACTCTGGCTATGTCCCAATTTTTTAATAAAACCGCATATATAAAAAGATGCTGCGAGGATGAAAGCATTAATGTATGGTTTTTGTAAAGTCATCCTTGATTAAAATCAAAACGAAATTGAATCGAAGGATGTGGGTGTAAATTAATAACACGCATTCAGTAAAAGTGTTGCATATTGTTGATAGCTTTGTACCTGCCAGCGGCGTGGCCTCGATAATAATGAACTTGATTGAGCATTCAGAGTATTACCAAGATGTTGCAGTATACTCGGATGTTGACGAAGCAATGTCTGAAAGAGCAGAGCGGCGTGGTGGGAAGATTTTCAGGGTATCAGATGTTCGTTCCGGACTCGGGCGTGCTTTCAAACGCGAAATATCCGCGCTATTGAGCGATAATAAATACACAGTTGTACACGGACACCTTCTCAACTCGGCATTTATGTACATGCGGGAGGCAAAGCGCAGAAATGTACCTGTCAGGATCATCCATTCGCACAGCGCGAAAAGCGCCAACACAAGGCTAAAACGCGCAAGGAATGATATTCTCAAACGAGGTATACCTATGTGGGCAAATACCTTCATTGCAGGTTCAAAGCCCGCGGCGAAAAATGCGTTTAGAAAACGCGATGCGCATATCATTAGAAATGGCGTTGATACACATAAATTCTGCTTTGATGCCGAAACACGCTGCTCGGTCAGAAACGAACTCGGCATTGCTGATGATGAGATATGCATCGGTAGTGTCGCCCGTTTCTCGCCAGAAAAGAATCATCAGTTTATGTTTAGGATACTGGAGTATATGCCTCATGCCGTTGGTGTGTTCGCCGGAGGCGGCAAATTGCCGGATACGGTCAAAATACCGCATAATGTTAGGTTTATAGGGGCATACGGTGATATATCAAGACTTTATCAAGCGCTCGATGTCTTCATTTTGCCATCTTTTTTTGAAGGCTTTCCTGTGACTGTAATAGAAGCGCAATGTGCCGGTTTGCCGTGTCTGATTTCCGATACGGTTACGCGTGATGTTGATTGCGGTGGCAGTATCGCTTTTCTGCCGATTGATGACCCGGAACTGTG
>Ga0099364_10010718_pt1 | contig 12578 bp, 11 predicted proteins | sample TergutTh196P3_FD_73070 | JGI IMG/M metagenome (GOLD analysis project Ga0099364, IMG submission 73070) | Microcerotermes parvus P3 segment gut microbial communities from Pointe-Noire, Republic of the Congo - Th196 P3 | ecosystem: Host-associated > Arthropoda: Insects > Digestive system > Gut ... | reverse complement strand
CACAAAGGATAGATCCGTTCACATGACACAATCAATTTTAGCGCAAAGGGCGCAAAGTGAAGACGCAAAGACCGCAAAGTATGAATTTAATGTTTTTAATTCTTCTTTGCGCGGCTGCCGTAGGCAGCCGACTTTGCCTCCTTTGCGTTCTTTGCGTGAGGCGCGTAGCGCCGAATAAAAATTTTAGGAGGAGGAATTCTATATGAAAAAAATCACTAGAATTCTAGGAATTATTGCCATTTCGGCTATAATTGCAATCGGATTGGTTGCTTGTCCAGATGACAGCAAACCTACATTAACGCTTACCCCAGCCAGCGTAACAATCGGTGACAATAGCTTAACCGCACCTGTCGCCGTTGGCGGAACGACAAAAGGTGATGTTACATTGGACGTAACCGACCTGCCAACCGGAGTTACTGCGGCAGTTGATGGCACGACAATCACTGTAACAGGAGTACGCCCGACAACAGAAAACGGCTCGATAAACGACTCGTACACTGTTGGCGTAACACGCGAAGGCGTAACGAAAAACTTGACGGTTGTTGTAAACCTTACAACAACGTTTAACCCGTCCTCACCCACCGTAACACTTACACCTGCCAGTGTAACAATCAATGACGGCAACTTAACTGCAACCGTCACCGTTGGCGGAACAGCAACAGGCGCAGTTACATTGGGCACAACCGCATTGCCAACTGGAGTTACTGCGGCAGTTGATGGCACGACAATCACTGTAACAGGCGTACGCCCAACAGAAGAAAGCGCTACTGCAATAACAGGAAACAATCTAGTCGTTGTGGTAACACGCGGGGGAGTAAACCAAAACCTGTCTGTAACGGTAAACCTTACAACAACTTGGACTGCCGGTGGCGGCGATGAACCCTGCGAATGTTGCGGCGAAGATTGTGAGTGCGCAGACTGTGATGACGGCGGCTGCACAGAATGTGCCCCCGATCCTTGCGAAGACGGCTGCACCTTCACCGAATGGGCAGTAACAACAGCGGCAACCTGTACAGCAGACGGCGTTGAAACAGAAAAGTGCGAAGTATGCGGAGAGCTTGGGACGGAAACACGCTCCATACCCGCAACCGGACACACCATTGTTGACGGTGTATGTACAGTATGCGGATTCGAAGAAGGCAGCGACCCATGTGAAGACGGACACGACCACACAGAAAGTTTAGTTTGCTTAAATTGTGATCATCAATACGAGCTCGGCGATACAGGACCCGGTGGTGGAGTAATCTACTATATTGCCACAGAAGGTTTTGATGTAGAAGGCTATGGAGCTGATGACACTGTAACAGGCTACTTTGCAGGATACAAAGCCCACTACCTTGAAGTTGCACCTGCAAACGCTCATACCACCACAGTAAGATGGAGAGGGTCTGCATCTGCCAATGTTCTAATACCGGCAACTACAGAAATAACAACATTTACATCAACTACAACACAAGCTGAACTTGCAAACAAGATAGGCAACGGCAGAAAGGATACCCAAATCATAGTTGCATTTTATGCAGACATAACACAATCAACCAATGCAACGGAAGTAACCGACACAGCCGCAAATTATGCCGCTAATTATAGTGAAGGCGAAAAGTCCGATTGGTTCTTGCCCAGTTTAGGGGAATTGAATTTACTTTATCAAAGTACAAGTGCTGTCAGCGGTATGCCGGAATCCGGTTACTTCTGGTCTTCGTCGCAGGACAGTAGTACTTTCGCGTGGATTCAGAATTTCAGCAATGGCGGTCGGATCAGCAGCTACAAGAATGGCAATGGTTCAGTTCGTTCCGTCCGGGCTTTTTAGTTTAGTGATTAGTGTGTAGTGGATAGTGGGTAGATTGTTGTTTGTGGGCATAGCTTACGGACGATATACTACTCACTAACCACTAATTACTACTCACTAAAAAGTGGGTAGATTGTTGTTTGTGGACATAGCGTGATGGTATCATGTAAAGATAACGAACAGGGAACTAATCACTACTCACTATCCACTAATCACTAAAAAGCATATAATAAAACAATGACTATTCAAAATTACCGTGATCTCATAGTTTGGCAGAAATCAATTGAAGTTACGGAAAAGGTTTATATAATAACTAGAAAACTGCCAAAAGAAGAAATGTATTCTCTGACAAATCAGATGCGAAGGGCAGCAGTGTCTATACCATCAAACATAGCAGAAGGACAGGCACGAAACTCTACAAAAGAGTTTATACATTTTTTGAGTATAGCACGAGGTTCAAAAGCCGAACTTGAAACCCAACTTCTTCTGTGTTTGAAAATTGGATACCTTAATGATACTGATATCTCAGAAATTATGGAACTTTTAACAGAAATTGGAAAAATGCTTAATACGCTTGTTAGGAAACTAGGGAGTAGTGGGTAGTTAGTGAGTAGTGATTAGTATGTAGTAGTTAGATTGTTGTTTGTGGATATAGCGTGCCTGCAAGCCTCTTGCGGATGGTATCATGCATAGCCTGCGGACAATAGAACTAATCACTACCCACTACCCACTATCCACTATCCACTATATTGGGTTTATATGCAGTTTGAACTATTTGACAGCTCTATTCCGTTAGAAGACATATTTGACGCTTATTACAAATGCCGCAAAAACAAAAAAAATAAAGCAGGCGCATTGCAATTTGAGCTTGACTTAGAAAAAAACCTAGTAGACTTATGGGAAGAAATAAACTCAGGAACATGGGAACCCCGGTCATCTACAGTATTTATCGTTGACAACCCCGTTATTCGTGAAATTTTTGCCGCCTCATTCAGAGATCGTATAGTTCATCACCTGGTTATAGGAAGACTAAACGCTTTATTTGAAAAACATTTTATTTACGACAGTTATTCATGCAGAGTAGGCAAGGGAACCCATTTTGGCGTCTCCAGAGCATCTCGTTTCATTCACCGCACAGAAAACGCATGGGTATTAAAAATAGATATTAGAGGATATTTTATGAGTATTAACAAGAACATACTCTATAAAAAACTTGATAAGTTTATAAATGAAAACTATCATGCCATTGACAAGGAGCGTATTAAAGAACTGTGCCGAGTAATTGTTTTTAACGATCCTGCAAAAGACTGTATTTTCAACAGCCCTTCCGTATTGTGGAAAAAACTTCCAAAAGACAAAAGCCTTTTTACATCGCGGAAGAATTGCGGACTCCCCATAGGCAACCTTACAAGCCAAGTATTTGCAAACTTTTATTTAACAGATTTTGATCATTTTATAAAAAAAGACTGCGGAATAAAAAATTACGGCAGGTATGTAGATGACTGTATTTTTGTACATAGTTCACAGTCTTACTTAAAAAACCTTATCCCAAAAATAGACAGGTATTTACAAGATAATTTGGGACTCAGACTACACCCCAACAAGATATATTTACAGCCCGCAAACAACGGCGTAAAATTCCTAGGCTGTTTTATTAAACCGTCCCATATTGTAATAAACCATCGCACAATAAAAAATTTCAAACAGAAATTGCATTTGCATAACAAAATAGCCATTGACCACAAACCGGACAGAGAAGAGCAGGCAGCCTTTATTTCATCTGTTAATTCATATTTAGGCATACTAAGACATTACAAGACCTACAAAAGAAGGAAAAGAATCATCAAAAACAATGTATTCCCTCTATGGTATAAACATACCACAATCTCAAGCAATAGATTTGAGAAAATAATCAAACGCCCGCAATTTTGTTAATTAGTAAACTTCCAAGCATTAATTCTAGTAGCCCGCCCCTGCTGCAATGGCTGGCTGTTGTGTGTTCATCACACAACAGTCTGCCGTTGTAGCTACTTGCAGCGTAGCTTCTAGCAGGGATTAGCTGCCACTATCTTTGTGATCTTTGCGGCTTCACTTTGCGTGCTTTGCGCGAGGTAAAGATTATGTAAAAAACAAGCAAATTCTCATTTTCTTCTATATTGTAGCACCTCTTTCAGATGACAAATTTTCACAAATTTTTCATTTTTTTCCCAAAACGATAAAGCAAAACAGCACTTCCGCGCCATATATAAGTATCTAAAATACTTAGTTTTCTAAGTATTCTGGAGGCAGTCTGTATCTATAGATTGCAGTATATATTAAGGAGATTGTAATGAAAACAAACAAAAAATTTAAGGCGAGTGTTTTCTCGTCTCTCTTCTCTGACCCCGATATTCTTCGGGAACTGTACTGTGCTCTTGAGGGTGTGTCTCTGCCGAATGATGTGCCGGTGGTTATCAACACATTGGAAGATGTCCTTTTTATGGACATGATCAATGACATCTCGTTTGAGATAGGCGGTAAGTTGGTTGTTCTGATTGAGCATCAGTCGACTATTAACCCCAATATTACACTCAGGCTTCTTATGTACATAGCCCGTGTGTATGAACAAATAATGGGTGATCAAAATCTTTACTCATCAAAACATCTGCCAATTCCAAGACCTGAATTCTTTGTGCTTTACAATGGCAAAGAAGCTTGTGATGATGAGATGGTACTCAAGCTGTCTGACTCGTTTGAAAGTTTGGCTTCTCTTGGACTGATAGAAAAAGACAGTCCCTCGTTGGAACTTGTGGTAAAGTTATACAACATAAACGAGGGCAAGAATGCAGAGATAGCAAGCAGGTGCAAAACTCTTTCTCAATACAGTGCTTTTATAGCAAAGGTCAGGGAATTAGAGAAAGAGGGACAGCCCCGGAAAGAAGCGGTAAAAAACGCTATTTACTATTGCCGGAATCATGATATACTAAAGGAGTATTTGAAAAAACACGCTAGCGAGGTATATAATATGCTAACAACCGAATGGAATTGGGACGATGCCAAAGAAGTCTGGCAGAGGGAAGCTCGGGAGGAAGGCAAGGAACAGGTTGCTCGTAACTTATTGGTAGAAGGTTTGCCAGTTGAAGTCATTCAAAGAACCACCGGGCTATCAACTGAAACAATACAAAGCTTGTAATTAATATCCCCAACCCTGAGTAAACGGCTGGCTGTTGTGTGTTAATCACACAACAGTCTGCCGTTTACTCAGGGACTAGCTGCCACTTCCTCAGTGTTCTCTGTGCCTCCGTGTCCTCCGTGAGTAAAAAAATTAATAGAAACCCAAATTTCTTCCTTTGCGTTCTTAGCGGCTTTACGTGAGGTAAAGAATTAATCAGTGAAAATCAGTGTTAATAGGTGATCCCGCCTACCCTAAGTAATCAACGCCAACGATACAGAACCCTGATTAAAAAACATATTCCCCTTATCTTCTGTCTTTAAAATACACCGTCCCGCAGGGTCAATACCCTGAAACACACCGCGAGCCAGAATCCTGCCGGGTTTATCAAGTGAGTTCTCATTTTTATTAACAGGTTCAAAAACAGCAGTCTTTGCGGAAATGCAGTCCGCAAGGGAGTTCCATTCTTCCGCCAAAGCCCTGTTACCTTGTGTATATACAGCCTGAGATGTAAAGGATTTATTTACAGCATCAATTTGTTCAATTATTTTTTGGAGTACTATACGGCGGGAAACATTGTGCCCTAAAACTTCCGTAAGGCTTGTTGTTTTGGCAGACGGAACAGGATTATTTACATTTACCCCAATGCCCACAGAAAGCCATGAAATTAAATCGCCCTCACCTGAAATTTCAGTTGTAACACCGGCAATTTTTCTTCCGTTTATATAGATATCATTTGGCCACCGTAAAAATGCTTTTTTCCCGCAAATGGCGGAAACCGTTCTTACAACCGCAATTTGAGTTACAAGAGAAAATAAGGTATAGTCCGATATTGCAAGGCGCGGCCTCTCCAGCATTGTAAAAAATAAGCCTCCCTGCCGTGAAATCCATGTTCTACCATTCCGTCCCCTGCCTGCGCTTTGTTTTTCTGCTGTGATTACACTGCCGCTTACCGCATTTTTTAGCGCAAGTTCGCGCGCCCTGTCCATAGTAGAGTCTGTGTTTTTAAAATGATAAAATAACTTTTCTTTTTTGCCAAATTCCCAAGGGTAAAGAAAGTCCTTTTCTTTTTTAGGATCGATATGATACCCCGCATCCGTTGTTTCAATAGAGTAGCCTGATTCTGTCAATGACTGCACCGCTTTCCATACGGCAACACGAGAAACACTCATTTCTTTGGCAAGTTTTGTACCGCTGATTGGTTTGCCTTTATTTTCTCTAAGAAGAGTCAGTAACATTGATTTACTTGATAATTTCATAGTTTATTTCCTTTTTTTTCTCACAGAGGGCACAGAGGCACGGAGTTCACGGAGTTCACGGAGGCTCTTCTTGATTGTAGTGCTTTTGCTTTCATTGCTGCTTTTTCCATGCTTAATGATATTAAGATAAAGACTGTTGTTTTTATCTTAATTATTCCGTTTTTTCCGCCTCTGGCTTTCCATGCTTTGTTTATTATACTCCAATTTTCAAAGATTTGGGGGATAAAACTTAAAAAAAGTGATATAGCATTTCCTAACCCCTTATTAACCCTGCACAGGCTTTCCCTTATTTCCATTGAAGTTGTTGTACGGAAAAGTAAGGCGGAAAGTTGAATGATAAGGATGAGACGGAGGGCGATTTGGAGGAAGTCTTTGTTAGGGAGTATTATAGTGGGTAGTGGGTAGTGGGTAGTGGGTAGCAGGGTAGTAAGTTCTTCCCAATTGTCAAATGTATTGGAAAAGATTGAGAGTGCGTACATGAGGATTCCGTAATAGAGAGCGGGTTTTAGGTCGGTTAGTTGTTCGATGATTGTGAACCTGCATATAAAAGCAATAACAATAGCCGCACCTATTCCCACACCAAGCCATAATGGCGGCAAAGACATACAAATTATGGATATGGGTAGTAATAGAGTAAGTTTAATTATAGCCGGTACTTTGTGCAACGGCCCTTTATTAATCTTATACTTAAATATACTTTGCGCACTTTGCGTCTTCACTTTGTGTCCTTTGCGCTAAATTCTTCATTTATTCCCCAATTATTATTAACCGGATGCCTTATTCCCCATGTCTCAAGGTCGAGTTTTAGTGCTTCTTCTGCAGTGCCATCAAATACTTTGTTCCCTTTGTAAAGAACGATAAACTTATTGCAAAGTGCTACACATTTTTCTAGTTCATGGGTAAGGATGATTATTGTTTTCCCGGCTGCAATAAGTTCCTGAAAAAGTTTATTTATCTGAACTACGCCGAGGTAGTCCATGTTGGCGTAGGGTTCGTCAAAAATGATGACTTCCGCATCCATAGCAAGTACGCCTGCGGCGGCGAGTCTGCGTTTTTCTCCGCCGGAAAGAGAGCGGGCAGGGAAGTCAGCCCGCTCTGTCAGCCCTGTCTGAACAAGCGCGGACCGTACGCGTTCTGCAATCTCCGTTTTTGATAAGCCCATATTCCGGGGACCAAAGGCAATATCTTCTTTTGGCGTTTCTCCTAATATCTGCGCATCCGGCTCCTGAAACACAAGCCCAACCCGCGCTTTACATTCCACTGTGCCGGAACTTGGCTCTTCAAGACCTGCAATGATAGACATGAGAAGGCTTTTCCCGGAACCATTCGCCCCTGCAATAATTGTACAACCGCTTTCGATTGTAAGAGATATATTGTTCAGGGCGCAAAATTGACCTTCTTCTAATGGGAAATATTTGCTTATATTATTTAAAATTATTTTAATATTTAACTCCTAAGATTTTAGCGCTACTTGCAGCGTAGCTTCTAGCAAAGGGCGCAAAGTTGAAGACGCAAAGACCGCAAAGAAAGCAAAGGAAAAAAATTTAAATTCCTACTTTGCGTACTTTGCTGTCTTCACTTTGCGCCCTTTGCGATTCATAATTAGTTTATGTACTTAGCTGCGATTGGTCGTAATGCAATTGCTAATGGGATTGATATAGCAAGCTTAATAACATCAGCTGCTATAAACGGCAATACTCCTGCGGTTAGGGCGGCGGCAAAGGACATATCTCTGAGTACCATCATGTACAATGCTCCGCATAGCAAGATAAGTGCAAATCCGATAAATGATGCGGCGCAAACTCGTATTACAGTAATGGGCTTAAGTTTTTTTTCACTGACTTGTGGAAGCCCCACGATAAGACCTGCGGCAAGAGCCCCTAAAAGATAGCCGATTATGTAGCCTGCAAGGGGGGTGGAAAAGACTCCAAGTCCACCGGGAATGACAAAGACCGGTATTCCAATTAAGCCTGCGGCTATGAAGATAAGCAGCGCTATACCGCCGTAAAAGCTGCCAAGAACTGTCCCCGCAAGCACTACAAACATGTTTTTAAGAACGATTGGAATTGGTCCCACCGGAATCTGGAAAAAGTTAGAAACCGCTATCAAAGCGGCAAATAACGCACAAAAAATGTATCGATTTTTCACTGTTAACCTCCTGATTTGCAAGGTTAACATAAAGCTACGAGAGCGTCAAGCGTTTTTGATTAAAATTTGAATTATTTTGGTAAAAAATTGTACTGCTAATGTGTTATAAATAATGTATATATGGTCATAAATATAGCTGCCTGGTATGAAAAATATGGGCCAATGGTAATACGGCGCTGCCGGAGGATACTCGGAAATGGGGAAGATGCCCTGGATGCGGTTCATGATGTTTTTGTGAATCTGCTTCATTCAAAGGCGCAGCTTCATGGACAGTTTCCTTCCAGCTTGCTTTATACCATGGCAACCAATGTTTGCTTGAATCGGTTAAGAAAGGCTAGAAAAGAGATCTTAAAAGATTTTTCTAATGAAGAAAATATGAGGTCTTGTATCGATCAGGGGTTTGATCTGGTAGAAACAGAAATAGTTTTAGAATTTATTTTAAAGGACGAATCAGAAATGAGCCGGTCTATTTGTTTTATGTATCATGTTGATGGTATGACCCTAAAGGAAATTGGAGAGGTTGTTGGCTTGTCAATTTCTGGGGTGCGTAAACGGCTGGAAGCTTTCAAAAGCCGGGCAATACAAAAACTGGAGGTAAAATGAAAGAAATGATGATTTCCACATTTATGCTTGAAAGATACAGGCTTGGAGAATTAAAACCGGAAGACAAAGAAGAAATACAGGAAGCTGCCGCAAAGGATCCTTCTATTCACAAAATTCTGGAAGAACTTGACAAGTCTGATAATGAATTGCGCCTCCGGTATAATGCTGATTTTTTTAAATTAAACAGCTATAGGGCTCTGCCAAGACACAAAAAATCTGTAAATACAAAAACAAGAGTTGCTTTACTTGTTGCTGCTGTTTTTTTATGTGTATTTATACCATTGTTGTATTTTGTATTTATTAATAATTTATTGAATGAATTAAAAAAGGATTCTGGAATAGTAGTGGCTTCTGCTGAATATCTGACAGAACGAGCCAAGGGGCAGGTTCCGTCAGGTTCAGAGATTTTCATTTATCTTAAAGGCGGCGGTGAATCTCCGTTGAATGATCAAGCAATTCTGCATGAAGGGCATACAGTACAATTGGCATATAGCGCACCCGCCGGAGCCGAACATTATGGGGTTATTTTTTCCATAGACGGAAGATCTGTTGTTACAATGCATTATCCATACCGCAGGGGGCAAAGCTCTAGTTTAGTTTCCGGCAGACGAACATTATTAAATGAAGCCTATATGCTGGATGATGCGCCCGGTTATGAGGTTTTTGTTTTTGTGATTTCTAACGAGCCTTTAAATGTCGATACAATTCTTAATGATGCCCGGAAAGCAGCGGATGATACAAAAACAGCGGAAATGATAATAGAAAGAGTCAAAGAAATTTTTATTGATTGTGAAGTAGAAACAATAACAGTACTTAAGGAGATTTTATGAAAAAGATAATAATGATTGCAGGAATATTTTTTATTATTGCGCTTAATGGGTTGTTTGCAAACTTGCCTGAGGACAGTTCTGCCGACAGGCTTCCTGCAAGGCGTTTTGGAGTATTTATTGGGGCAAATAACGGCGGAAGAGACAGAATTATGCTGCGATATGCGGTGAACGACGCAAGATCCGTATCACGGGTTTTTGCTAATATGGGCGGTATAAACAATACGGATAATTTTTTGCTTGTAGAACCAAATGTAAGGGAAATTAACCGCCACCTGAACAATGTTGGAAGGCTTGCATCTCAAGCAGGTCAGGCAGGGCAAAGAACAGAGTTGGTATTTTATTATTCTGGACACTCAGATGAAGAAGGAATATTCCTTAACAGGGAAAGATACACTTACCGCGAGCTCCGTGAAAGAATTAACTCTATTCAGGCAGATATGAAAATTGTAATACTGGATTCTTGTTCTTCCGGAGCCATAACTCGCATAAAGGGTGGTGAAAAAATGCAGCCTTTTCTTTTTGATACTTCAATTTCCGCCGAGGGTTTTGCAATACTTACTTCCAGCTCCGCAGATGAAGTTTCTCAGGAATCGGACAGCATAGAAAGCTCTTTTTTTACACACAGCCTGCTTGCAGGTTTAAGGGGGGCCGCTGATTCTGTCGGTGACGGTAGAGTTACACTTAATGAATTATACCGTTACGCATATACAGAAACCCTTGCAAGAACAGAAACATCTTTGTATGGCGCGCAGCATCCAAGTTATGATATACAGATTTCAGGTTCCGGCGATGTTGTGCTTACCGACATCAAGGAAACATCCGCAAGTTTATATATTGCAGAAGATTTAACCGGAAGAATAAGCATAAGAGATGATAACGATTTTCTTGTTGCTGAACTTACCAAAGTTGGACAAAGACCAATGCAGCTTGGACTTGAGCCGGGACAGTATCGAATAATACTTCAGCAGGGGAATAATTTTTATCGTGCTGATATAACTCTTTCAGAAAACAGACGGACAACTTTAAACATGAGAGATTTTCAACGAATAGCGGCAGCAAGCGGAGATCGCAGCCGTGGGGATGATTTAACTGAAGATAATGAAAGTGAAGATACCCTTGTTATTCCCTTTAACCTGCAATTTATCCCGGGCTTTAATATGTTTGGTCTGTTTGGTCACAGTTGGCAAAAATCTACCAGTAATGTATTGATTGGTGTTTTTGTAGGAATTGGTCATAATATTAATGGCTTTGGCGCAGCTTCCATTGGGTTAGTTAATTCTGGTAATGTTAATGGTGTACAGACTTCCGGAATTTTTAATTTTGCCTATGGTGAATTTAATGGTTTACAGGCTGCCGGTATTTTAAACATTGTCAGAAATGGTTTTAGTGGCCTTCAAGCGGCCGGTATTATGAATTTTGCACTTGGAGATGTTAATCATCTGCAAGTTGCGGGAATTACAAATATTGCATGGGGCAGTGTAAAAGGTTCACAAATTGGCGGGATTGCAAATTTTGCAGGGGAAATAAATGGACTTCAATTATCAGGGATACTTAATGTTAATAATGGCGGAAAGGGAGTAATGATAGGTCTTGTAAATATTTCATCATCAGAAGATATTGTTCCTATTGGGCTTATTAACATTACAAAGGGAGGTATACTGCATCCTGCAATTTATGTTGATGACATGCTTTTTACAAATTTAAGTTTCAGGAGCGGCGGAAAACATTTTTACGGAATAATAAGTGCCGGGATAAGAGATACTTATATCATTACCCGTGGCGGTTTTGGATTTGAAATCCCCATACAAAAAACATTTATTAATATTGATTATACATTCGGCAATTTTTATAATTTTAATTCACTCGGAGATAATAATTCTTACAATACTCTAAATTTCCAAGCGCGTCTTACACTGGGTTACAAATTTTTACGGCATCTTGGTATTTTTGCCGGTATTTCCTATGATTATTTTTATCGAAGGAACGACAACTGTGCTGATCCAAGTATCTTTTTTAATGATTCTAACAGTTTTATGTCCGGCAGTATACACGGAAGAAATTTCCACAAACTAGGCTTCTTTGGAGGAATTCAATTTTAATAGGGCAAGTTAAAAATTAGCCTTCTTATTTTTCCTAAACGCTTCCAGACATTCTCTGCGGAAAATAACAACAGACAGCCCTTTGTGTTCAATTTCCGCTTTTAGTTTGGCGGCGTTTTCATCCATGAATTGTTTTTTGGCTTCTAGTTCAAGGATATGCTCTTTTTTTACGCCGCATCCTAATATGAGGCGGACTAAGTTTTGGCTGTCTGTGTTTAGCATGGTTGGCTGGCAGCCTGTCATGGCTACAACGGAGTTGTCCAAAATGATTAAGGTCATTGGCACATTTGCCTGCACCGCATCAATTAGCGCGGTAATACCGCCATGAACAAAGGTAGAGTCTCCAATAACGGCAATGGCATATTTTAAGCCGGCATCGGAGGCACCCTTTGCCATGCCGACACAAGCGCCCATGCAGACAATGCTCTCTATGCTTGAATAGGGCGGAGCTGCCCCCAGTGAATAACAGCCAATGTCGGAGTTGATACCTACATCAGGGTGATTTGGTCTAGGATCAAGTTCTTTTACTACTTTGTTGATAGTTTCGTAACTGTCGCAGTGCGGACACCCTTGGCATAACTGAGGCGGCCGCTGAGGGAGTTCCCCTATTTTGGCGGCAAGGGTTTTCCTTGGAGGCAAGCCAAGAACAGCCCGTACATTGTCGGGGTCAAGCTCTCCGCATTGAATGACAGGTGTGGT
>Ga0099364_10010717_pt1 | contig 12581 bp, 8 predicted proteins | sample TergutTh196P3_FD_73070 | JGI IMG/M metagenome (GOLD analysis project Ga0099364, IMG submission 73070) | Microcerotermes parvus P3 segment gut microbial communities from Pointe-Noire, Republic of the Congo - Th196 P3 | ecosystem: Host-associated > Arthropoda: Insects > Digestive system > Gut ... | reverse complement strand
ATCGAGTTGCTGGCGAACAGGGGGGCCCCTGGGCTCAGCGCGCGGCTCTGCGATGCCGGCCTCTACATGGACAGGGGCGTGGCACAGGCGGCGGCGGGGGCGTTCCGCACGTGTCTGCAACAGCCACAGTTCGCGTCCGCGCTGGCGTTCGCTGCCGGATCGCTGACGGCGGAGCAACGCGGTCCGCTGATGACGGCGTTCGGCTCGGTCGTCCAGCAGTTGCCCGACCCCGGGCGTGTCGTGCGCGAGATCGGCGAGTGTGTTGCGAAGGCGAAGCCCGATGCCTGTGCGGATGTGCTGAGATTGCTCGCGGGGCTTCAGTCGGAAGAGGCGTGTGCCGTGCTGATCGCGCAGATGAAAACAGGCGATACGGAGTTACGCAAGGCAATCGTGCGCACGCTTATGAAGTGGAGTTCGTCGCTTGCGCTTGCGCCGTTGCTGGAGCTGGCAGTCGCCGATGCCGACGCGGGCGTGAAGGTGCTGGCGTTCCGTAACGCGCTGACGGTGATGGACAAGCCGAATGTCGTGTCCGCAGAGTTGAAACTCGCGTTCCTGCAAAAACTGGCGCAAGCCGCCGAGCGCAAGGAGGAGCAGAAATTAATTCTGGCGGCCGTCAAGGTTCTGCCCGGTGCGGCGGCGGCGGCGTACCGTGAGGAACTTGCCAAGTTGTTCGACATTCAGGACACCGAGGTGGTGGTCACGGCGATCAACATCGGCGGCAAGGAGGTCGGCGCGTTCAAGGCGGATGCGCGGATGACGGGCGGAAAAGTTTATGCGGTGAACAACCCGATTGACCTGTCTGGCGCGGCTGATGCCGCGCCAGAGGCGGTTTACCAGAGCAGCCGTTACGAGAACATGAGTTGCGCGTTTGACGGTCTGAAGCCGGACGCGCCCTACCTGCTGCGTCTGCATTTCGCCGAGCTTTACCATCAGGATGCGGGGCGGCGCGTATGCGACGTGATCGCCAACGGCACGAAGATTGTGGAGAATTTCGACATCGTTGAGAAAGCGGGCGGCGCGTTTAAGGCGGTCACGGAAACCAAGGGCGTCACGTCCGACGCGCAAGGGAAAATCACCGTCGAATTCAAGACCGTGCGCGACCAAGCGCTGGTCAACGGGATTGAGTTGCTGGAGGAGGTCGCCGCGCCGCCCCCTGCGGCGGCAAATGCGGCGGACAAAATCCGCGTCCTGATTCTGTCAGGCGCGAACAACCACGACTGGAAAGGGACGACAACGGCACTGGCACTCATTCTTGTTGAAGACCCGCGTTTCGAGGTGACAACGACGGAAACGCCGTGGAAAATGATGCCCGCCGACCTTGCGAATTTTGACGTGCTAATCTCCAACTGGAACACGTGGGATAAGAAAGAGGAGGAGCGCAAAAAGTATGAATGGGACGACGAGATGAAGGCGGCGTTCCTCAAATGGTTCAAGGGCGGCGGCGGATTTTTCGTCCTGCATTCGGGAAGCAGCATGTTCTACGACTGGGACGACTACCACAAGCTGACCGCCGGCGCATGGGGGCCCGAGACGTTCCATCCGCACAACCAGAAATTCACGCTCAACGTCGTTGACAAGGAGCATCCCGTCACGAAAGGGATGACAGACTTCGAGACCTTTGACGAGCCATGGCAGAAGATCAGCAACCCCAACCCCAATCGTCATGTTCTGATGTCGGGCGTGGTCAGCAAAGAGAACAAAGGCTCCGGCGAGGTCGAGCCGTTCGTGTTTGTGACCCAGACCGATAAGGGGCGTTGCTTCACGCTCCTGCTCGGGCACGACGCGAAGATGATGCAGGACAGCGAGGGCTGCAAGCAACTCATCCTGCGCGGTACCGCATGGGCGGCGACAGGAACGGTCCCCGATTGACAGAACGTTAGAGCAGGTTCGTCGCTTCCCTCACGATGTCGGCGACGGTGGGGATACAGGCGGCTTCAAGGTGTTTGGCGGAGGGGAAGGGGCAGTCAGGGGAGGCCAAGCGACGGACGGGTTTTTCAAGGTAGTCGTGCGCCTGTTCCATAATCTGCGCGGCAATCTCCGCCGCGAAGCCGCCCGTCTTGGGGCCCTCCTCGACAATCAGTACACGCCCGGTGTTCTTCACGGAATCCACGATCAGGCCGATGTCCAGCGGCGCGAGCGTGAGCAGGTCAATCACCTCCGCGTCCACGCCATTCTGCTCAAGTTGCGCGGCGGCCTGGTTCGCGAGGTACGCCATGTACGACCACGCGATGATGGTCACGTCGTTCCCCGGGCGCGTACAGTTGGCGGTGCCAAACGGGATGGGAGGGGAGAGTGATACGTTAGAAGTCTGAAGTCTGAAGTCAGAAGTAACTCCTAACGCCTCGTTCGCGAAGCGCAGGGGATAGAGCAGCTTATGCTCCAGGAACAGCACGGGCCCGTTGTCGCGGATGGCGGTCTGCAGCAGGCCGGACGCGTCGCGCGCGTTGGATGGCGCGGCGATCTTCAGCCCGGGGACCCCCGTGAACAGGCGTTCCAGCGACTGCGAGTGCGTCGCGCCGTAGCCGCGCCCCCCCCCGGGCGGGGTACGCAGCACGAGGGGGCAGTCGAGCCCGTAAATCGGGCGGAGTTTCGCCGCCATGTTGACGAGCTGGTCAACCGCCAGCGTGATGAAATCCATGAACATGATTTCGATGACGGGGCGCTGCCCCGCGACCGCTGCGCCAATCGCGATGCCCGTGATCGCCTGTTCAGAGATGGGTGTGTTGCGGACGCGGGAGGGGCCGAACGCATCAATCAGCCCGCGCGTGACGCCGAAGGCTCCTCCGTAGACCCCGATGTCCTCGCCCATCAGAAAGACGGACGGGTCCCGCCGCATTTCAGCGGCGAGCGTCTCGCGGATCGCTTGTGTGAACGTAATTGCATTCATCATGACTTTCTTTTTTTCTCACAGGAAGGTAGGGAGGTCACAAAGGCAATGCCTCGGTTTTGAGACAGGATTTTTTGAATAAAAACCTTTGCGTCCGTTGTGCCTTTGTGTGCGATAAAATCCGTAGCATTGTCTTTGTGTCCGTTGTGCCTTTGTGTACGTTCACGTGATGTCGGAGACGTAAGCGGCGGGGTCGGGTAGAGGGGAGATTTCGCAGAAACGGATGGCCTCGTTGATTTTCCCGAGGGCCCCCTCCCGGCGTGTCACGATGGATTCATCCGTCAGTGCCCCCCTGCCGAGAAGCTCTTTTTCGAGGCGCAGGATGGGGTCGTTCTGTTGTGCGGCAGCCTCCTCTTCGCGCGTGCGGTAAACACGGGGGTCCCCACGGGAATGCCCCGACATACGGTAGGTGTGGCACTCGATCAGCGCGGGACCCTGCCCTCTCCGTGCGCGTACGGCACGGCGGGTGACCGCCTCGAGGACCGCAAAGAAATCGTTGCCGTCAACCGTCGAGCTAGGCATCGCGTAGGCTTTGGCGCGTTCGGCGATGCAGGGGTTCGCCAGCCCGCCGGAGGTCGGCGTGGACATGGCGTAGCCGTTGTTCTCCACAATGAACAGGACGGGAAGTTTCCAGAGGGAGGCCATGTTGAGCGTCTCGTGGAACACGCCCTGGTTGGAGGCCCCGTCGCCGAACAGGCACGCGGTGACACGGCCCGAGCCGCGCATCTGTGCGTCGAGCGCGAGGCCCGCCGCGAACGGGATACTCCCCCCCGTGATGCCGTTCGCGCCGTAGAATCCAATGGCGGGATCCATCATCATCTGGCTCCCCCCCCTGCCGCGTGAGTAGCCCGTCTCGCGACCGAAGAGTTCCGCCAACGCCCGGCCCGGATCCGCCCCGCGCGCGAGAAAGTGGCCATGCCCCCGGTGCGTCGTCGTCATCGCGTCCTGCGGCCGAAGTGCCGCCGCCACGCCGACGGCGACCGCCTCCTGGCCGATGCACGTGTGCGCGGTCCCCATGATGCGCCCCTCCAGGAACAGGCGCTCAATCGCCTCCTCGAAGAAGCGGATTTCCAACATCAGCGTGTAGGCGTCAAGTAACGTCATAGCAGAGCGGTCATTCAAAGGTGGTCAGGAGACGGGCGGCGACTTTCTGCGCGGCCTCGTCCCCCTTGATCTGTTGCACCAACGCGAGCGCGAACAGCATCGCGGTGCCAGGCCCCTGGCTCGTGATGATGGTGCTGTCCGCAACGACCGGAACGTCATCGTAAGACTCGCCCAGCAGGTGCGCGCACGTCGGGAAGCAGGTCGCGCGGCGCCCTTCGAGGATACCCGCCGCAGCCAGCACCGTCGGCGCGGCGCAGAGCGCGGCGACGATGCGGCCCGTCTCCGCAAACCGTTGGACGGCCCGAAGGACGCGGTTATCCGCCAAGAGGTTCTCCGTGCCCTTCCCCCCCCCTGGCAGGACGATCGCGCCGAACGTATCGAGATCCATCGCGGACCACAGCGCGTCGGCGGTCAGCGTCATCCTGTACGCGGCGCACACGGAGACACTGTCCGTCAGCGACACCGTCGTGACCTCCATATCCGCCCGCCGCAGAACATCCACAATCGTCACTGCCTCCAGCGGTTCAACGCCCTCGGCAAAAGGTACTAAAAAATTCACCCTATTCTCCTTTTGATGAAATCATCATAGCACATGCGCGGACGAGAAGAAAGCAGAAGGATGAAAAATTACGCGAAGCGCGAAAAACCCTCGGGCGTGTTAATACAAAAGGCTGAAAGCCTTGCGCATGTACCGAAAAGGCGCAACCTCTGGAGTGCGGCGGCTCGCCGCCGCTTTTTGTTGCGGGGGCTCGCCCCCGCGCGGGGACGGTTGTAGGGGCGGACCCGTGTGTCCGCCCGGTCGCCGGTGCGCGGGGCGAGCCCCACGCATGAAAGCGGCGGCGAGCCGCCGCACTCCAGAGGACCGCATCGGGACGCAAAAAAATCCTTGCCGTTGGAACTTTTTCGAGCGTTCAGCCTTTGGCGGGAAGCGGACACGATCGTTATGAACAGGCTCTCGTACCAACGTCATTCAGGTGAAGAAGGCACTTGATTGTCCTTGGTTTGAAGTATTCCCGAATGAGTGCTTTTTAACCTGATGTTTTTTTTCCTCTCGCCGAGCCATTGCATCAGGAGGAAGGCGAAGACGGAGCAGCAGATGGCGGAATCGGCGATGTTGAAGGTGGGGAAGTGGGAGTGCCCCAGATAGAAGTCGAGAAAGTCAATGACGTAGCCGAGGCGGATGCGGTCAATCAGGTTGCCAAGCACCCCCCCCAGAAGAGTCGCGAAAATCAGCCCCCCCCCCCTGATACCACCGAACAGCTGCCGCCGCTTCCAGAAGAAGAACGCAAGCACGGCGACGGAGAAGGCGATGAGGAAGACCTGCCACCCGGCAAGTATCCCCCACGCGGCACCGGGGTTCTCGACGTAGCCGAGGTTGAAGAAGCCGAGGATGACCGGGATGCGCCCGAGTGGCTTCAGCCACGCCAGGGCCAGCCATTTCGTGAGCTGATCCGCGGCAATGACGGCAAGCGCCCACAGCCAGGGGATACGGAAGGGACTACACAACCCCCCGGCGGTTTCGTCACCACCCCCTTTCAAAAGGGGGCTTTGGGGGGGCGGCGGTTTCGGAGGATCCGCCGGACCAAGTTCAGCGGAACAGTCTGGCATGGTGGTTCGAGCGTTGTTCCATTTCAGACTGGCACGTGATGCAGTTCCGGGCGAACGGCAGGACGGCGATACGTTCTTTGTTGATGAGCGCGCCGCAGATGTCGCAGATGCCGTAGGTGCCTTTGTTGATGGCATCGAGGGCCTCGTTGATCTTCGTGATGATGCTCTGCTGGGTACCGACCTGGCCGAGGTGCTGAAGGCGCAGGAAGGAATCCGTACCGTCCTCTTCCACGTTGGTCTCCTCGGAACGCTGGAGCGCGGCGGTCTTCATCACGCTGGACTGGTCGGCAATCCGGTCGCGCATGGAGAGCAGCTCGAGCTGGAACTGCTTGAGGTCGTGCTTACTGAAGCTGGGCTTGCGGGACGTGGCCTTCTTCTTGGGCGCGGAAGATGCGGCTCGCGGGGATGCCCGCCCTCCAGCGGGTACCGCCTTTTTCGCCGCGACGGCCGCCTTGGGCGGTTGCTTGGCAACAGCCTTCGTCTCGTGCTTCGTCTGAACTGAACTCGTCTTGTGTGTGTCTCTCTTCACCATGTCATCGTGTCCTTGCCAAAAAAACGGCTTGTTAAAGAATCGTATAGCATACAGGTTTGGCGGGGGAATGCAACAGAAAAGTTGCTTAATTCTCCCTTAATTCTCATCACGCCTCCTCGGGGGGGGAGTTGATCCACTGGCGGATGGCGTCGCTGAACGGACCGACCGCTTCGACGGTGGCGGCGGCCTCGCCGTCTGCGGCGGGGATAGCGACGGTTTCGCCGGGGCGTTTGCCGTCGAGGGCAATCGCCATACGGGTCTGGCAGGAGATGATGCCGAGCGCCTCGTTGTGGTCCCACTCGCCGAGGATCGTGTAGGTGCGCACCGTGCCGTCTGCCAGGCGCAACGCGACGGTCGTGCCGGGGCCAACCTTGTCGTGCGGGACGTTGCTGAAGTCTGTGCCCTTGACCTGTTTAAGCTCGGCCTGAAGTTCGGACTGGCGTTGCAGGAGCTGACGTTGGAAGTCCTTCGCGGCCTGATACTCGAAGTTCTCGCGGAGGTCACCGTAACTCCGTGCGACAGCAATGTCGTTGCTGTTCTTGGGCAGCTCGACCTCGATGAGGCGTTTGTACTGCGTTTGTTTCTCGGCAACGGCTCGCCACGACGATTGACGCACGGCGGCGTGCGCCTGTTGCTGGACGACCTTCTTGCGCTCGGCGAGCGAAGGGTCGAGTTTTAGCATCCGCGCGAGCAGGGAGCGGTGCGTGGCAGGGTCCCACGCGGCAGAGGCTTGGATGCGCTCGAAGAGGAACTGGCGCTGCGGGAGGTCGAGCGCCTCGAAGACGGTCTCCATCCACTTGGGTTGGCCGAAGAGTTGCTTCAGGCTGTTCTGCATCCGCAACGACTCGCCCGAGAGCTTGCTCTCGATGATCTCGATGGCGTGCCCGAGCAGGACAATCAGGGAGGGCATGCCCTCCCATGCGAGGCTCTGGCGGGAACGGAAGACCCAGTTGACGAGCGTCGGGGGGGCCTTCGCCTGACTCAGCAGGGCGCAGCAGGCAGAGGCGGTCTCGGGGAGGTCCTTCAGCGCGGCCAGCACGTCGTCCAAGAAGCTGTACGGCATCTGCGGGATTGCGTCGAGCAAGCGCGCGTTCACGGCACTGCCCTCAGCGAGCAGAAAGGCGACCAGCCCCTCGGTATCGCGGATGTGCAGGGACTCCGCGGCCTTAATGTAACGGTCGTGTTCCCAGAGATGCGCGCGCAACTCGTCTGCAGGGGGGGTCGGGAAACCGAGGCGGCTGACGGTCATGGCAAGGCGCGCGTAGAGGGGGGCGTCCGTGTTACGTGCGCCCGTGATGGCGAAGGTAAGGCGGTCCTCCAGAATGCCACGCTTCGTGTCCTCCAGCCCTTCCAGTTTACCCGTCTGCTCGAACTCGACAATCAGGTTCAGGATTTTGACGGGATCCTTCGTCGTCGCCAGGTGCCGGAACCAGGCGTCGCCGTGCGTCTCCGCTTGGATGCGGAGTTCGATCGGCTCCGTGCGCTTGGAGGGGATGGAAACGAGCGGGTCGTTGCGCAGCGCCTTGCGCGCCCCCTCCCAGAACGCCTTCCACTGGGGGGCCGGCACAAAGCCGTTCTTCACCAGCACATCCTCAAGCCGGGTGACGGGCATGTTGCTGAAACTGCGCAACGCCAGCCGCACGATCTCCCCCGGGTTGTCCTGCGCCATCTTCCGCATGCCCTCGGGGTCGTCGTGGCGCAGGGTGAGCAGGTGGTCACGGGGGGCGCGGATGAGGCTGTCGCATGCGGCTGCGAACGACATCGCGTGCCCAGGCTTCCCATCGAAATCAATCGTGACGCGCTTATAGAAATCGTCCAGCCGCCTGACCGTGCCGATGCCCCAGTTCGCGTCAATAACCAGCACGCCGGGAACCAACGCGAGCAGGATGTCGAGGCGGCGGAACGACTCCTCCAGCGGCACCTCGCCGAACGCGGCGGTATCCACCAGCACCCCTGTCAGGCGGTCCTTGGCCGCCGCCTTCTTGAGGATGTCGCGGAAGCCCGTCAGGGTCAGTGACGCGGCAAGGCGTTGCGCGCGCTCTTTCAAGACCGCGAAGAGACCATTGAAATCCGCATCGTCAACAAGTTCCTGCACCAGCAGGGTTGTCCACTCGTCCGCCTTGTTCCCGTTATCCAGCGCCGCGACCGCCTGAATCTGCTGCAAGAGGGTTGCAACCGACAACGGACGTTTCTCCACCTGTTCCAAAAATTGGGCTTCCGCCTCCGCATCAGTAAATACGCTTTCCATTTTTTTAGGCCCTTCAATTCGCAAAAAGAAAATACAATATCAAATTTGTGAGGCGGTGGGAAGCCCGAGAAGTATAAATTTCCGTGGCGGTTACAAGTAAGGATGCGTTCCGTGCTTTCTTGCGTCGTGGCGTTGTGCGGGGCAGCTAAAAAAAAATCGTAAATGCCACTGTTTTTTCTTTTCAGACAGGCGCAAGTTTGGTATTTTAATATTTTTACTTGGTTGTGGATAAGGTTTGCTGACGAAGTCAACGGGAACATATGCATGACCTTGGTGTGTTATCGATTGAGCGTAGAGAACAGAAGAGAAAACGATTCATGAGACGATTTGATTTGACGGGAGAATGGGCTGTCCGCAAGGGCGGTACGAAGAGAATTTACAAGGCGGTCGTGCCGGGGTGTATCCACGCCGACTTGCTGACCATCCGCGAAATTCCTGAACCCCTCATCGGGAAAAATTTGCAGGAGATTGCGTGGGTCGCGGAGACGGAGTGGACTTACGAAAACCAGTTCAACGCGGATGACCTCTCCGCGTTCTCGTCCGTGCTGCTCTATTTCGAGGGGCTGGACGGCGCGGCGACGATCCTCCTCAACGACGAGGAGCTGGGGAAGACAACGGCAGGATCGCGGATCCTCGAGTTTGACGTGAAAAAGCGTCTCAGGATCGGAAAGAACAAACTGACCGTCGCCTTTGCCGCGCCCGTTAAAAAGACGAGGGGAGGGAACCCTCCGCTGGTCGGACGCCCGTCTATGCCGACGGTCGGCATCAGCGGTGATGTCTCCCTACACGCTTACAACAGCGTGCGCGTGAGGGACGTACTGATCCGGCAGGACTTCTCGGACGCGTCGGCCGTCGGCTTTGACGTGACCGTCTTGACGGAGCGTTTCGACCCGGACCGGCACATGGAGTTGCTGGCGCGGATCTGCTACAAAGGCAACACGCTCTACGAGGCGCGCGACATCCTGACGGCAGACTGCCAGACGCTGCGGCTGACCCTCAAGAACGCACAATACTGGTGGCCCGCCGGCATGGGCGAACAGCCGCTCTACGAAATCCTCGTGGATGTGTTTTCGGAGCGCACATGCCTGGAACACCTCTCCCGCCGCATCGGCATCTGCCAGGTCGAGGTCGAGAAGGCGAAGGATGGCGTGTCACGCCTGATCGTCAACCGCCATCCAACCTACATCAAGGCGGCCCTGTGGATACCGCCCGACCTGTACCCCGTGCGGCTGTCGCGCGTCGAGTACGCGCGGCTCGTGAAGGCATCGGTGGTCGCGAACATGAACATGCTGCGCGTGAAGGACATCCGCGCGTATGAGTGCAACGCCTTCTACGACTTGTGTGACGAGTACGGCGTGCTCGTCTGGCATGACCTGTTGGAGGATGAGATGAGCCCCAACATCCGTCGTCTGCGCCACCACCCCTGCATGGCGGTGTGGGGCTGCGACGACGCGGCCCTCATCAAGCGGCTCAATACCGAAGACCCCGGGCGGGCATGCCTGCCCACCTCGCTGTACCTTCGTAAGGACGCATCCAAGCTGCCGCCCGCGCTCCCGGAGCCGCGCATCGCCGCGTCTTACCTCGGCGAGGACGCGCAGAACATCTCGCATCCGATCTGTACCTACCACACCTCCGATGCGAGCGACCTGCCCCGCATGACCGCCAACTTCATCGAGCACTTCCTGTTCCCCTCCAACTTCACCAACCACATCTGGCTCAGTCAGATCCAACAGGCCGTGCTGCTCAAGCGCGAATGGGAACGCATCCGCCGGACCGAGCCCAACACGTACGGCTTCATCCACTGGCACCTCAACGACTGGTGGCCGCAGGCCAGCACCTCCACCGTGGATTACGAGGGGCGCTGGAAAGCCGCACACTACCTCCTGCGTAAGAGCCTCATCCCCATCTGGACGTGCGGCGGGTACCAGCCGCAGACAAAAAGCGTGGAGCTCTTCGCGTTCAACGACACCCCGAAGGCGTTCAAGGGCGAACTCGCTTGGCGGCTGACGCGCACAGAGGGCGATCTGGTACTGGACGGCTCGAAGGCCGTCGAGATAGCCCCCGCTTCGCGCGAGCTCGTCACCCACCTGAAGATCGATGCCCCCCTCTCCGAGTTTCGCGCGAACGACCTCTTCCTGTGGCTTTACCTCACGGACGAGCACGGCGCGTTCGCGTCAAGTAACATCGTGTACTTCTGCGAGCCGCGCGAGTGGAACCTGCCGCACCCGAAGATGCGCGCGGAGATCCGCGCGTGGGACGATAACAGCTACGCCGTCACCCTCACCAGCCAGCAGGTCGCGATGTGGGTGTGGCTGTCGCTGGAGGGCATGGACGCGCGGTACGACGACAATTTCTTCTGCATCGAGCCGAGCCGCCCGATGCGTATCCGCATCACCCCCACACGCCGCCTGAAACCCGAGCAGTTTCATCAGATGCTTCGCATCGGCTCCCTGCGCGACACCTGGCAGGAGAAGCGCACGCTCTCGCAGATGGTCGCCTCCGCCAAAAAAGCCCGCGCGACGGGTAGCGAGACAGGAAAGTAGTTTGCCCTGAAAAGGCGACGTCATCTGGAGTGCGGCGGCTTGCCGCCGCTTTCCGTTGTGGGGGCTCGCTCCCACGCGGGGACGCATGTATCCTCCAGACGTAGCGGGTGATGTTGGTGTCGCAGGAGAGGAGGGGGTAGGTGGTGACGTTGGTGGTGGGGGGGGAACGTAGTGTATCCATATTTCACACAGAGACTGCCCCATTGGTTGTGCCCGCACCAACGGGGTCCCCTCGACGGCACGGAGATTCATTGGAACAACTCCCTGTCCTGCAAACAAAACTTTAGAACTCCCGAACTTTAGAAATTTAGAACTTCTTTTCATGTTTTTATCTTACGCCGAATGAGTGGGAAAGTCAAGGACTACGGCAAGGAGAAATGTCAAATGCGGAGACATGAGCGCCCCCAGTATCCTCTTACCATTGTTCGGAAGTGTCCTGCCATTCGCCATTGAAAATCCCATTTGTAAAAGAACCAATGATAGGAATTCCATCTTCCACACGCATGAACAGTGTGCCTACTCGGGGATATCCATTTGAATAAACGCAATGGGCAACAAGACGCCCGCTAAGCGAATAGTCCCATGTTTCTTTGTAACCTCCTTCCATCCCATAAGTTTTTATTGATGCAATCACCTCGTTCTCATACCAATTCGTACTTGTTCCGATACGGTGAGCATGGGAACAAACATAATACTCCTTAGGAATCCCTTCTCTCCACCAGCTTCGTTGCTCGCCATGGTGTCTCCCTTCAAAAAAATTGTTGCTGTATAACAGAACGCCCCCCTCCCAATGCTTATACTCACCGTGCCATTTCCCATCCTTTATATAAAACTCCCTGATTTTTTCCCCTTTGACAAGATAGGTCACACGCCCTGATGCGCCAGCGGCTAACAACGCCTTCAGTTTTCTCTCGTCGAAAGTGTCCGTTCCCGAAATTCTTGTGCCGTCCTCATATTCAAATTCCAATTGGTACGACGCAAAAATCCAATCATATAAGACAGTATATGCCAACAGATAAAAAATCCCTAAAAACAATATGCCACCGATAATCACGTATAATGTCTTTTTCATTGTTACCGACCTCACTTTATATCGTCCTTTAACTCAAACGTTAGCATGGGTAGTACATATTCGTCTAAATCAAAGACCTCGGGATTCAAGACATGTGGATCCTTGCGAATTTTCCGATGTACGTAAACAGTTTCTGGCTTTGCATCCTTGAAAAAATAGTCCACGAAATTCAACTGTGGACCAGTTGTCTGCAAAGTCGAGAAAGGTTTCGCATCGTAAATAATCAATCCTGGTCTACTCCATGTCGGTTTCCATCCACGATCAGGCGTTTCGGGTGTATTGGAAAACGCTATCCAAGGTTCAAAAAGTATCCGCCCAGTGCTGGTAAACGCACTCTGATAATTGTCCGTGGAATCTGCGTAAATTGTCAATTTTCTTGCTTTGACCGAACACTTGCTTCCTCTTGTTCCCTCCCAAACGGACTTTCGCCGGTTAGGGGCGGAGCCTGACAATTCTTGCGGAAACGCACTAAAACTAGTGTCTATCAGCGTAAATAAAAATAATTATTGTTTTTCGACGAGCCATGCCGTATACTCTTTCTCTTTCAACCCGATCCACAAAAGGAGTCGACGATGGCACGCAAGGCA
>Ga0099364_10010716_pt1 | contig 12581 bp, 10 predicted proteins | sample TergutTh196P3_FD_73070 | JGI IMG/M metagenome (GOLD analysis project Ga0099364, IMG submission 73070) | Microcerotermes parvus P3 segment gut microbial communities from Pointe-Noire, Republic of the Congo - Th196 P3 | ecosystem: Host-associated > Arthropoda: Insects > Digestive system > Gut ... | reverse complement strand
GCATGACGCATACGCGCATTGACGATTCCGAAGATGTGAGATACACCACTGTCGGCAGGCCGTTTGAATATACGGAAGTTAAAGTTTTGGATCCGAAAACATTGGAAGAATGTCCGCCGGGCGTTCAGGGAGAGATGTGCTGCCGCGGTTATTTGGTTATGAAAGGGTATTATAAAAATCCCACGGCGACCGCTGAAACGATTGATGAAAACGGTTTTCTCCATTCCGGTGATTTGGGAATTATGGATGAAGAAGGCAATTTCAAAATAACGGGGCGTATCAAGGATATGATTATCCGCGGCGGCGAAAACATTTATCCGCGCGAAATCGAGGAATTTTTGTACAAACTTAAAGGCGTCAAAGACGTTCAAGTTGCCGGCGTCCCTTCCGAAAAATACGGCGAAGAGGTCGGTGCCTTCATCATTTTAAAAGAAGACGCCAAGTTGACCGCAGAAGACGTCCAAGACTTCTGCCGCAATCAAATTTCTCGCCACAAAATTCCGAAATATGTCTTTTTCCTGGATGAGTTTCCAATGACAGGAAGCGGCAAGATTCAAAAATACAAATTGAGAGAAATGAGTTTAGAGCTTTGCAAAAAACAAGGCATTGAAGTGATTTAATTCAAATCACTTCTTCATAAATTCAAAATTTTTAATTTTGGGCAACTAAAGCCCGATCCCTTCTTCCAAACAAACGAACTAAAAGGATGCTGATTTCATAGAAGAAAATCATCGGAATGGCAACAATGACTTGACTGAACACATCAGGCGGTGTAATCGCGGCTCCGATAATGAAAAAAAGCACATAAGTGTGTTTTCTGTATTTTTTCAGCATTCTTTTTTGAACCAAACCCAGCCGATTTAATATGAAAATAATTATCGGGAATTCAAAAATCAGACCAAAAATCAACGTGAGCATTCCAATGAAACTTACAAACTCATAAATGGAGTATGTCGCTTGAGCGCCGGAAGTAACAGCACTCAGATATAGAAACTGAATAAACAGTGGTGCCATAAAGAAGTAGGAACTGAGCATACCGGCTATAAATGAAATAATCATAGCAACGGCAATAACAATCAGCCAGATTACTTTAATCGGCATTTTTTCTTTGATTTTGTATTTCTTCAAGTCCACATATTTGCCGACTTCTTTACCGCCGATGTAAAACAAAAACGGCAAAGTCACAATGGCGGCAATAATCAGAGACATTTTTAATTTCAAAAGCGGTACTTCAAGCGGCTTTGTATAAACAACAATCGCATCTCGTGTTGTTTTTTCATCTTTTTCAAGATGCATAATCATAAATTTTGGAGCTTGTCCGGTGATGGCTTCAAATTCAAGCCCGATCTTGTCAACATTTCCTTTTTCTTTTTCAAACAATTCTTCATCATATGGAATTGTTTGGAAAATAATAACTTGCGAATTGTTTTCCAGCTCTTCATAGGTAAGCATGCTTTTTTTATTGGTATTCATCAAAGCGTCTAAAATCATACCAAATGTTGTATTGTTGTTTCGCAGTATGTAATCTGCAATGATATCTGTTATGGGAACGGATTGTGTATTGGCGATGATCACGTTTTGGACAACGTCGTCGGCTTCTGAAATAGGCACAGGGTCCGTGTAGATCATCACTTTCTTATCAGCATCGTTTAAAAGTAAATCCATATCTAAATTTTTTATATTGAACGGGCCGTCAAAAACGACAAGCAATTGGTCATAATAATCTGTAATATCATTATTTTGAACATTATGCGGCAGGCTGCGTTCAATGGCATCGCTGATGATATAATCTGTTGCAGGATAACTCACAACAGCTGCAATAAGAAAAATTGCTACAATTATGAACAATTTCTTTTTAACAGATTCCAGAAATTTCAAAAAAAATTGAATTCCTTCCGACAGTTCTGCTATAATCATCACAATCCTGAGTTTTTAAAAAGAATAAAAATAATCATGTCACAGATTTTATTCATGTTTAGACATTATGGCTTTTAAAGCTTATCCATCAAGTCTTTTTTTATAGAATGGGTTATGTTTAAATGTAAATCCGTATTCTCACAGTTATTCATCGGATGTTCTTGTATGAGGCATTGAACATGGATTTACAAGATTCTTTAATAAAAAAAGGCGGCTTATCAAAGATTGATGAGGCTTTACTGAATTCTTCAAAAGAAAAATCATCAACAGACGATTCTTTAAAACATGAATCTGTAGAAAATGAATCTTCAAAAGATGATTCTTCAAATAATGAATCTTCAAAAGATGATTCTTCAAAAGATGATTCTTCAAAAGATGATTTTTCAAAAGATGATTCTTCAAAAGATGATTCTTCAAATAATGAATCTTCAAGTAATGATTCTTCAAAAGGTGATTCTTCAAATAATGAATCTTCAAGTAATGGTTCTTCAAAAGATGATTCTTCAAAAGATGATTCTTCAAGCAATGAATTTCCAATTAATGAATCTTCTGCCCTTGTTTCTCCATCTTCTTCATCTATTTCATCTCCTGTTTCTCCTTCATATTTTCAAGCCTCAGATCCGGTTTCTTCTCAGGAAAAGCCTTCTCAAGAAAAGCCTTCTCATGAGAAAACTTCCCATAAACAGGAATCTCTTTCAAAATCGGTTCGTTCCGGTGTTGATGGTGATTATAAAGAACACGTTGTCGGTCATTTGACTGAACTTCGGAATCGTATCATGGTTTCCGGTGCCGTTTTGATTCTGGGGCTCGTGATCATTTATCCGTTTTCGGGCGACATTATTGCTTATTTGTGGGATCAGTTGATTCCGCCATCGGTTGTTATGTCAATTTATGCGCCGACGGAATATTTGATGACGCGGCTGAAACTTTCGGCGGCACTGTCTTTTTGTATTTTCTTTCCGTTTTTCATGTATCAATTATTTAAATTCATGTCGCGCGGACTTTATAAGAATGAGCGCCGCTTCCTTTTAAAAGCTGTGCCGCTGTCATTTATTATGTTTTTGGTGGGGGCTTGTTTAGCTTACTTTATTGTTTTACCGATTTTCTTAACTTACATTCTCTTTTATTCCGACAAAACCGCTGTTGCGCAGGTTGGTTTGGCGGAGACAATGAATACGGTCGTTTCGTTAGTACTTGGTTTTGGCATGGTGTTTCAAGTACCGCTTTTGATGGTTGCCATTGTGCGCATGGGAATTGTTAAAGAAAAAACACTTCGGAAAGGACGTTTGGCGGTTTACGGGGTTTTAATCGGATTTGTGTTTTTGATTGCACCTGACCCGACACTCGTTTCCCAACTCATCGCCGGAATCGCTTTGGTTGTTTTGTTTGAAATCAGTTTGATTTTATTGAAAATTGTTTGATTTTCTTTTTTTCATTTTTTCATTTTCATTTTTTCATTTTCATTTTTTCATTTTTTCATTTTTATTCGCCAAAAGCAAAAACTTTATAAGCAATCTTTAAATCTAATTTGACAATGATCGGTTCCTTTGAAATTATTTTTGTCATTGTTGTCATTCTTGTTTTGTTTGGTCCAAACAAGCTTCCTGAGCTGGCGCGTTCGATCGGGTCTGCGATGGGAGAGTTTAAAATGGCTCAAAAATCTGCCGAATTTGATTTAAGCGGTTTTGATGCACTCAAAGAGGAAAATCAAGAAAAGAAAAAAAAAGAGCAGCAAGATTTAAACGCAAAAATATTGAAAATGGCTGAAGAAGCCGGCATTGATACAACCGGCAAAACACCGGATGAAATTTTGGAGCTGATGGCGGTTCACATCAATCAAAAATCCGCTTCAAATGTGGTTGATACCGTTAACCAATCTGAAATTGAGACTTGAGACAAATTGAGACTTCATTTTTTAAACAATTTCAGCAATAAATTTATATGATTCTTATCCATTGGAAAATACATCTGAATAATAATTCGTTCAATTCACATTTATAAAATAAACATAAAAAGGAGAAATAAAAATGCCGTTTGGAGGCGCTTTTGGAACAACAGAAATACTTATTATTGCTTTGATAATTATCCTTCTTTTCGGAGCCTCAAAACTTCCCGAACTAGCTCGCTCTGCCGGTAAATCTGCCGGTGAATTCAAAAAAGCACAAAAAGAAGCTGAAATTTCATATAAGGAATTTGAGGACAGTTTAAAAGACACAACGCCCGAAGTAAAAGAAAGCAAAATTCAAAAAATGGCAAAAGAACAGGGCATTGACACAAGAGGAAAAACAGATGACCAACTTTTGGATGAAATCAGTGCCAAAATGAATCAAAAGGAAAATTAAATTTTTTCTGTTTTTCTTTTACCCTTTTTCCTTTTTCTTTATTTGTTTTTCTATTTTTTTTTCTATTTTTTTTCTATTTTGTTTTTCTATTTTGTTTTTCTATTTGTTTTTCTTTTTCTCTCCATCGGCTGTTGTTTTAAAATTGAAACATCATTATTCTTGAAGCGATAAAGAAAATACAAAAACGGTAGCATCAATCATAGCAACAGTAATAAAAACGGCAACAGTCATAGAAACAATATTTTTTTTTGAAAACGCTCAAATTTTGCTTTCATCCGCTGCGCTACTGAAAACAAAATTTGAGGGGGTTTGGATGTTTTTGAGGAAAAGGGATATGAGGGCTCGATTTTGTTTTTTGTTTTAAATCGAAACATCATTTTTTCTGAAGCTGTTAAAAAAATGGGGTACGGCTTTCCTTAAAGGTGTTTGATGATTTGGGGAAAAGGGTACCCCGATTCTTATTGATGTGATCCAAATTGATGTTTCGTTTTTTCTTTACTCATGAAACCCGAATCAGCCACCCGTTCGATCAGTCGCCAAAGGCGGCTGAATCGAACGGCTTCGACTCAAAAAAAATATAATAGAAAAATACGAATCCGTTTTTTATTTTAAGTTATAGGCGGAGTCAGCAATCATAGCAACAGTAATACAAAAATGGCAGCAGCAATCATAGAAACAATAATAAAAAAACGGCAGCAGCAATCATAGAAACAGTAATACAAAAACGGCAGCAGCAATCATAGAAACAATAATAAAAAACGGTAGCAACAATCATAGAAACAGTAATAAAAAACGGTAGCAACAATCATAGAAACAATAATAAAAAACGGTAGCAGCAATCATAGAAGCAGTAATAAAAACGGTAGCAACAATCATAGAAACAATAATAAAAACGGTAGCATCATCCATAGCAACAATATTTTTTTTTTGAAAACTCTCAAATTTTGCTTTCATCCGCTGCGCTACTGAAAACAAAATTTGAGGGGGTTTGGATGTTTTTGAGGAAAAGGAATATGGGGGCTCGATTTTGTTTTTTGTTTAAAATCGAAACATCGTTTTTTCTGAAGCTATTAAAAAAAGGGGGTACGGCTTTCCTTAAAGGTGTTTGATGATTTGGGGAAAAGGGTACCCCGATTCTTATTGATGTGATTTAAAATGATGTTTTGTTTTTTCTTTGAGGATTAATGAAAAAGCAAAAAAATATCATATATTTCAAAATATTCGGATAGGCTCACTCTGATCCAAAAATACCAAAAAAACAAAAAAGAATTTAAAAAAAAATCAAAATCAAAAAACAAAAAAGATTTTTTTGAAATTAAAGTGACAGCGATAAAATAGCCTCAGCCAAATCGCCATTCTTTTCTTCCAATGCTTTCTTGGCAACGTCTTCGGAAACGCCGGTTTGCTCACAAACTAACAGGATGTCTTCTGAAGGAATAACAAGCTGCTTTGGAGCCTTTGTGGCATCGCCGTTGATTTGATAGGTGTCAACACCTTGAGCACGCATAATAGAAACGGACGGATTGTCAATAATAATATCGCCGTCTGTTGTTTTAATAATAACTTGTTCAGCATTTTCAATTTCAAGCATTTCAATACCGAGCTGTTTCATCATGCCTTTCATTTTTTGAGGGCTCATTCCGCCGCGCCCGCCCATTCCCGGAAACATATTTTTCTCCTCGATAAATTATTTCAAAAAATTATATCATTTTTAAAAAAAGTGACTTGTGCCACTTTTTTAAATTGCAAATGAAGGATTAGTGGCAGCCGGAGCAGCCACTGCCGCATGCTTCTGCGGTCGGGTCTTCTACAATAAAACCGGTGCCCATTTCATTGTCAATATAATCAATGACTAAGTTTTCAACTGTCTTTTCAAGTTCTTCTTCATAAATCATATTGATGGTGCCGATCGTGACGGCATGATCGTTCTCTTTTTTGGACTCTTCTAAAGCCAAGCCAAAAGAAGGTCCGCTGCATGCAATACCTGCGATAAAGACACGCAAAAAATGATCCTTCTTATTTTGTTCTTCCAATACGTCATTTAAAGCAGCAACAGCCGCATCTGTAATTGTAACCATAATATATCACCTTTTTTTAATAGGCTTTATTGGGGGATAGGATATAAACTTTTCATATTCTTTCTCAAACAAACTCGGCACCATCATCTGCCGGACTTGAAAGCGGCTGGCTGTTGTAAGCGTTTAATTCCAAACAATCTTTTTTACCTTGGACTTCCCAAATAGAAGCATACACTTGTGTGATCTTAATATCAAAATCTTTATCAAGCGGTCTGAAAATTTTATTTTGATAAATAATCGACTGAGAATCCGTGTCATTGGATTTGATTTCTTGGGTATGCTCCTTCCTTAATTTTTCTAAAATGGATTTGTGAACTTCTTCTTTTGTCACTTTCGCTTGTTTTAAAACGTATTCGATGTCCGGAATTTCGGTTTGTGTTCCGATTTCGCCTAACTCGATTTCATCTGCCGTTCCGTTGACGGCGTTGTACATTCCTTCACCAAAGGCAGACATTTTGATCAATTCATTTCCAACTTTTCGGTCCACCTGAAGTGTATATGTATATTTCCAATAGGGAACAAACTTTAAAATAACATCTTTGACGTCGCCAAATGTGGATTTTCCGGAAGCGACAGCTCTTTCAAGCGACATATTGATTTTTGAAGCACGAATGCCCAAAGTTGCTTTTTTGTCAACATTGAATTTACTTTCAAGTGATGACGGCTGCTGTTGCTGCGATGGCTCTTGGCGCTTTGACGGTGTGAGAGGAGCTTCAATATATTCATTTTTTGGTCCTTTGGGCGGCAAATCAGCCTGCTCTTCCGGCATTGTAAAAATGTCTCCAAAGGAAGCAGATTCCTCATCGGAAGAATCGCCCTCTTCAACATCAATCGGATGATAAAACTCAGGCATTGTGCTGCCGGAAGGGTTTTTGGAGTTGGCAAAAACGCTTACAGGGTCAAAATTTTTTTTTTGATCCAAAAGAGATTCCAAACAATAGTTACCGACAACGTTTTCAAGTGTTCCGCGGCTTAAATTTTCCACCATGAAAGCACCGACATTTCGAACCAATGTTTCACGGTCCCAAATCAAAACACCCGTATCGGCAGCATATCTTTTGACAGTTTCTTCTCCGCCTTTGACCTTTTTTGCCGTTATGTACAAGCTGTTTTTTCCGTTGGATTGCTGGGTAAATCGCTCAAGTGTGTTCAAATCACCATCGAGATCGCATTTTACCCAAATTTCATAATCTTGTCTTCTGCCGACAATATCACAAAATGTACCTTCGCTCGTTTCATATCCGTAAGATTTGAACATTTCTAAAAGAAGTCTGACAAGTTCCTGTTTCATGGTATCGAAATTTCCTTTGAATTGGTTGGGTTCGGAATCAAAAACAACACTCAACCCAAAATTGTTTAAAAATTGTTTTTGTTAATTGTTGAATTAAATAATCTGTAAGATGTTTTTATTTAAATATATTCATTCGTGGTCAGATTTTTTTGAAAATTGATTTTTTGAACAAAAACAACATATCATAAAAATAACGTTCTAATATAAACAACAAAAAAATATATATTTTTGAAGAATTATATCAAAATACCGTTTGTAAATTTTTGAAATACATCATTAATAATACAAATAGTCTTTCAAATGAATTCAGTTTCAAAACTCTGGAGGTATAATTATGGCATTGTCATTAGATACAGCAGTTCCCTATACGCATTTGCAAGTTTCAAATCTTGTCATTGCATTGATTATTTTGATTATCGGCGTTATTATTGTTCATATAATTGCCTTCCTTTTTAGAAAGCTCATGAAAAAATCAAAAATGCCGGAGCTCGCCGCAAACTTTTTTGCTCAATTTGTAACAGCATTGCTTTATGTTGCTGTTTTGCTGGCAGTGATATCATATTTAGGCGTAACAGTCAGCTCTTTGATTTTGGGTCTTTCTGCGGTTATTGGTTTAATCTTAGGATTTGGTTTACAAGACACTTTAAACAACTTAGCCGCCGGTGTTTGGATTGCCGTATTAGAACCGTTTAAAGAAAGCGATTTGATCAGCGTTGCCGGACAAACGGGCTATGTTGCATCTGTCGGCGTTATGGCGACTCAATTGATTACTGCGGATAATGTGTTTATTACAATCCCAAACAAAATGATTTGGAATAACAGCATCATCAACATGACACACATGCCGATACGCCGTTTTGATTTGAAAATGACGTTTAAATTGGTTGAAAATTCAGAAGGAACCGTAAAAGCCGTTTTGGGTGTTTTATACAAAAACTCAAAAATCCTTCAAAACCCCGAACCAAAAATATACATTTCAAACATAACAGATGCAACAGCCGATCTTGAAATTTCGGCATGGGTCAATAAAGATGAGATTACCGTAATCGCAGCAGCCGTTAAAGAAGAATTGCTGCAAACTTTTGAAATTAAAAAATAAATGACGAGATAAATCGTCGTTTATTTTTTTGTTTTCTTTTTTGATTTTCTTTTCTCTCTATTCTTTTCTCTCTTTTCTTTTCTCTCTGTTCTTTTTTCTCTTTTCTTTTCTCTCTTTTCTTTTTTCTCTCTATTCTTTTCTCTCTGTTCTTTTCTCTCTATTCTTTTCTCTCTTTTCTTTTTTCTCTATTCTTTTCTCTCTGTTCTTTTCTCTCTGCTCTTTTCTCTCTGTTCTTTTCTCTCTCTTTTCTTTTTTCTCTCTATTCTTTTTTCTCTCTATTCTTTTTTCTCTCTATTCTTTTTCCGATTAGAAACTGGATTATAATGAACAAACCGCCATCCATTGCAATGTTTACCCATTCTTTTTTCGAGCAATTCCTTTATATAGGTCTTTGATTTAGTCAAAATTACCGAAAGGTGATAAATCATGAAAATTGCGATACTAGGTGGAACAGGAAATATTGGGAAAGGATTTGCTCTTCGTTGGGGGCAAAAACATGATGTGATCGTTGGATCAAGAGAAAAAGATAAGGCTTCTGCAGCCGCTTCTGAATATGCGGATTTTTTAAAATCCCGATCTCTTCCTGCAAAAATCACCGGCGATGAAAATAAGGCAGCTGCGGAAGCTGCAGATATTGTTGTCATTGCAATTCGATATGATCAGCTTTCGGATGTTATGGCGCATATCAAACCAGCGTTATGCAAAAACCAAGTGGTTTTGTCCGTTGTCGTCCCTATGATTAAAGACCGCTGCTATTTGAATATGGGAACAGAACCTGTTAGAATTGATGTGGATCCGGAAGAATACAATGCCGACTACTTCTGTTATGCTGTTCCAAAGGCAGGCAGCGCTGCTAAAGAAATCCAAGCCATGCTTCCGCCGGGAATTGATTTGGTGGCATCTTTCCATAACGTTTCTGCCAAACGTTTGGAGGATTTTGACAAAGAAATGGACTTAGATATTGCTGTTTGCGGCAACAACAAACAAACCAAAGATTTTGTTATGCAGCTGGTGTCAGATATTCCGGGATTAAAACCAATTGATGTCGGACCCTTGGAAGCGGCGGCATTGACCGAACCGATTACACCGCTTCTTCTAAATGTGTCCAAGATGAATAAAGAATTGCGCCACGCCGGAATTAAATTTGTGTAAGAGAAAGGCATTCCTTTCTTTTTTACATTTTTTATTTTTTTGAATATTATTGGTATATTTTTTATTTTAAACGTATTTTCTATTTTTTAGCATATTATTGACATATCAATTTATACTTGAATTACCATTCTTTTTAACTTGTATGAATTGTTTTTCATTTTTGTAACAAAACGTTTTGTTCTTAAAAAATGGGAAACGAATATTATTGTTTTTGTAATTCAGAGTTTGATTTTTATGGTTCAGTTTAATACGATTGAGGAAATTTTAGAAGCTGCGGATGAGCACCATATCGATTTTGTCAAATTTCAATTTTCAGACACGGGCGGAGCTTTTAAAGAATTAGATGTACCGTTGTCTCTTCTTGGAATTGCGCTGTCAAAAGGAGTACCCTTTGAAAATTCAATTGTCAGCTCATTCAAAACTGTCAGTGTGGATTTAATACTCAAGCCGGACATACGCACATTTTCAATTATAAGTGATGGCATAGGCTCCGTTTCGTTTGGGAGAATTATTTGCGAATTAATGCATTCGGACGGGCAAACCTTTGACGGATGTGCCAGAAATGCCTTAAAGCTGTTTGTCCGAAAAATATTCCAAGCCGGATACATATTTTCCGTGTCAGCCTCGATTAGTTTTTATTTATTTAGTGCAGAAACACGAAAAAAGGCTTTGTCACCGCAAAATTTCACAGAACAAAGAGATTTTACAGAGCCTATGGATGCTGAAACAGTTGCAAAAATGGAGAAGTTTAAAAGAGACGTTCTCCAATTTTTGATGAGCGCAGACATTGAAATCTCATCAATGTTTAAAAACGACCAAAACGGGCCGTTTACCGTTGTCCTCAAAGAAAGCAGTGTTCTTCGAATAGCGGACAACATCATGACATTGAAATACATAATACAAAATGCTGCCCAGCGCTATGGTTTATATGCATCGTTTATGCCAAAGCCTCTGATAAGCACGGAAGGATTAACAACCTCTTTTGGATTTGTTTTAATGAAAAATGAATTCAATGAGTTTTATCATCCCGGAAAAGACATGATGATTTCTGAGAAAGCACACAGATTTATCGGAGGCATATTCAGTCATATTCGCGGAATTTGCGCCGTGACAAACCCGACCGTGAATTCATACAAACGAATTGCACATAAAGGAAAGGCACCGTATTATATTTCTTGGTCGGACGCCGACCGATACTCGTTGATTCGTCTGCCGTCTTCACGCGGGCGCTTAACTAAAATTGAAATACAAAATGCAGATTCTACATGCAATCCTTATCTCTCCTTATTGGTTTTGTTATCTTCGGGAATTGCAGGAATTGAAAATTCAACAGAGGTTGTATACGCGTCGAATCTCGAATCCGGCAACCTTTCGGATGATGAAAAGGCGGCATTATCTGCCGGAACACTTCCAACAACATTGTCTGAAGCGATCGAAGAGTTTAAAAAAGACGACTTTTTAAAACACATTCTTGGAGAAAACATTTCAGCCTCTTTAGTTCAAACATTAGCCAAAGAATGGGAAGATTACTCAAAACATGTTCATTTATGGGAACTTGAAAAATATCTTTAATTTTAAAAAACACAATCGGAATATGAATAAAATTTATATTCCGACTTTTCCAATATTTATTCAATATTTGCTCAATATTTAATGAATTGAATCAAGCATAAGCCAAACTGATTTAGAGGGATTCATTTGACAAACACACAACCATCATTTGACAGCATTTCTTTGCTTCTTGAAAAATATTCAAACGCCCACGGCGTTTCCGGTAATGAAACTGAAATTTGCCGACTCTTAAAGGAGGATTTAAAAGATTGTGTCGATGAAATTAAATTCGACGTTCTTGGAAATTTAATCGCTGTCCGAAAAGGCAGTTCTCCGACCGGTCCGACGATTATGCTGGCGGCACATATGGATGAAATCGGCATGATGGTTAAATATATTGATGACAACGGCTTTTTAAAATTTGCAACCATTGGCGGCTGGTTTGATCAAACGCTTTTGAATCAGCGTGTGGTTGTCCACGGCAAAGCCGGCGATGTGTACGGTGTGATTGGTTCCAAGCCGCCGCATGTCATGACGCCTGAAGATGCCAAAACGCCGGTGAAACAAAAAGACATGTTTATTGATGTCGGCGCCAAAAACGCAGAAGATGCCAAAAAACTTGGGATTGAACCAGGAACATATATTTCAAGTGACCGTGAATTTAGAAAATTAATCAACAACCGAGTCACCGGCAAATGTTTTGACAACCGAATTGGTGTGGTTGTGATGATTGAAGCCATGCGCCGCCTCAAGGGAAAGGATGTCAAAGCCTCCATTTGCGCTGTCGGAACCGTTCAAGAAGAAGTCGGATTAAAAGGCGCTCGTACCGCCGCTTTTGCAATTGATGCGGATGTCGCTTTAGCTCTTGATACAACAATTCCGGGAGATCATCCGGGAATTTCAAAAGTGGAATCGCCTCTTGAAATTGGAAAAGGTCCCGTTGTGATCATTGCCGATGCTTCGGGGCGCGGCATCATTGCGCATCCAAGCGTCACGAAGTGGATACGCGAATCTGCCGAAAAAGATGACATTCCGATTCAGCTCAATGTCGGAGAGGGCGGAACGACAGATGCAACTGCCATTCACCTGACAAAAGACGGCATTCCGACAGGAACCGTCAGTGTTGCCACCCGGTATATCCACTCGCCCGC
>Ga0099364_10010715_pt1 | contig 12582 bp, 14 predicted proteins | sample TergutTh196P3_FD_73070 | JGI IMG/M metagenome (GOLD analysis project Ga0099364, IMG submission 73070) | Microcerotermes parvus P3 segment gut microbial communities from Pointe-Noire, Republic of the Congo - Th196 P3 | ecosystem: Host-associated > Arthropoda: Insects > Digestive system > Gut ... | reverse complement strand
GCAAGGACGACAACGAAGTAGGTCGCAGAAAAGACAAGTAAGAAACTACAAATCGGCACAACGGCAAGTATATCGCAAGCCGCGAAAATGAGCCTTTGTGCGGCTTTGCTCGTAGCTCCTAGCTCATGAAAACGAAAACACTAAACTGGAACACGCACCGATGTCGCCCATTTCAATTAGCACTGACCTGCAACATTCACAAATATGTTACAGATTGATATACTCCACATTGCTTGCATATATATTCTTTTCATGCTATCATGTAAATATGTTGCTACTGAACAAATTTTAACTTGAAAGACAGATAAAAGATATAAATGACAAATCAGTTGGTTGTCGTCACATATTCAGTACTAATCGCAATTGTTGCGCTTACAATATTCTTTGCATATATCAGAGACAGAAACAAGCTAGTCACAATCTACCTCATCCGCTTGTGCGTAATAACCATATGCTGGCAAATCTTCGCCGCTCTCCACTTCCTGGTCAACAACGAAGCCTTTGCCCTATGGATCTTCGATGCAAAACTAGTCTTTGTTGCATTCGCACCGGTGCAGCTGCTATTGCTAAGCTACAAATTCTATAGCGCCAAATCCTCCCGCAGGACCGTGCTGCTCTTTTGCATCCTCTCCATCCTACCAGCGATAACAGCAATACTTGCAGTCACATCTCCCTTTCACCGCTTGCTGCGGGCAGAGCTGTACTTTGTCCAGTTTCAGCCCCTGCGGATACTCAACAACGTCCGCGGCACTTGGTTTTGGATACACTCCGCATACTCATATGTCATGATGCTCTCGTCAATCTTCATAGTACTATACTATCACACAAAGCTGCCGAGAGGATTTCGCATACCATCAATGCTCGTCGCCATCGGCAGCGCCATTGCTCTTTTCAGCAATGTTTTTGTTTTATTTTCACCATATTCCCAAAACATCGACTTAACATTGGTAGGGCTTAGCGTAGCCCTAGTCTTCACATATGCAGGAATCACGATTTCCGATGAAAGCAGCCTATTGGTCCAGGCTTTCGACAATATTTTCACATATCTTGAAGACTATATTTTTATCCTCAACAACAATCGCTTGATAATCGAGCTGAACCCCGCAGCGAAAAATTGGCTGAATATGTTGGGAATGTACGATAACCTGCTGTCATTTGACGAACTTTTATTAAAGCTCAACCAGAACACGACGGACGTTTCCCGAGTCTTTGGAACAGGGGAGCAGGATTTTCATTTGATGATTGGGCAACAAGTTTCCCATTATAACCTCAGCGAGAGCACCATCACGGATCAGTCGGGCAGAACAATCGGCACATTTGCCATTTTTACCGACATTACCCGCTACAGGCTCCTGATCGAGCGCATTGAGGAATCAGCCGGAATCGACCCCCTCACGAACCTGGGCAATCGGCGCAGTTACGAGCAGGCTCTTGACAACCTCGACGAACCCACATCCTTGCCTTTTTCTGTCATCCTGGGCGATGTCAACGGTCTCAAGCTCGTCAACGACAGTATGGGGCATGCAGCAGGAGACGGGCTGCTGCGGACTATTGCGGAAATATTGCGGGACGCCTGCCCGGAAGGTATGTTGGCATATAGGATAGGGGGCGACGAATTCGTTATGCTCATGCCAAACACATCAACCGACGATGCCGCTGTCTATGTCGCCGACATACGGAAAGTCGTGGCAGAGAAAAACAACGAGGACTCTCCGTATAAAATCTCCATCGCCCTTGGAATCGCTACTAAAGATACAACCGACCAGGACATTTTAGAATGCATCGCCATTGCTGACAAAAATATGTATCTGGACAAAGAAAACGACAGGCGCAGCAGATAGGAACGAGTGCGCTTTGTCAATAGGTATACTATATACTAGCGAGCGAAAAGATTTGCAGTTTATTGCTTGTCTTTTTGCCGCCATGTGGCACGGTAAATCCTTGAAATGCGCTAGCATTACTGCGGATTTCCCGCACCACATGGCAACAAAAATCCAGCGCAATAAATCTGCAAATCTTTCCGCTCGCTAGTATAATACATTCGAAAGGAAAATACGATAATATGTCAAGAGAGAACGAACTGCACCAGGCTTTGTCGGATGCCGTTTTGGACATGGACGAAGAACTGACCGAAGAACTGGCGAAACAGGTAATCGCAGAAGGTTTCGATGCTTACACCGCAATAGACCAGGGGCTTGCGGATGGAATGGAAAGAGCTGGAAAACTATTTGAGGAGAGCGAATATTTCGTTCCCGAGCTGATTTTATGCGCCGATGCAATGTATAAGGGGCTTGACGTTCTGAAGCCTCATATCTTAGTCGAGGAACACGAAAAAAAGCCCAAGGCTATCATCGGAGTCGTTGAAGGCGACACCCACGATATTGGTAAAAACCTCGTCCGTATTATGACGGAAGCCGGCGGTTTCGAAATTGTCGACATTGGGCGCGATGTTCCGCCAGGGGTTTTTATAGACCGAGCCATTGAGGAAAACGCAGAGATTATCATGATTTCCACATTGATGACAACAACAATGTCAAACATGGCAAAAGTCATCGAACTGCTTAGTGAGCGTGGACTGAGGGATAGGTTCAAGGTTATGGTTGGCGGCGGTCCCATCTCCCAGGCATACGCTGATAGGATCGGCGCCGATGGGTATTCAAAAAACGCAGCGGAAGCTGTCAGATTAGCCAAATCACTTGTTGGAACGGAGGAAAGCTGATGAGCGCCACGCCGCGGCAGGTAATGAAGTCGGTCATAGATAGGATTCCCCCGGAAAGATATCCCACAACAGCCAGCGTCTTCTCCGTCAGCTCGCGCCTTGCCGGTTATACTTATGAGCAGTTCGCGAACCTTGACCCATATGAGCAGGCGAAATTCGAATACGACGTGGTGAGCAAAAATGGCACAGACCATTTGAGCGGCTCCATGAGCGGAACGCTTCTCCCGGAAGCATTGGGAGGCAAAATCAAATTTCGCGACCATGGATCTCCCGATGTGGACGAACCGCTGATTAAAAATCTGTCCGATATGGACAAAATCGACATCACGCGGATCCGAGACTATCATCATTATCAAAAGTCATTAAGCGCCACCAAATTTTTGTTTGACATGGGAAACGGTGTCTATAACAACTATGTTCATACATGGGGTGTATTCACCCAGGCTGGGCTGTTTTTTGGCGAAGAACACCTGATGCGTGCCTGTCTGCGGGATAAGCCTGCGGTTTATGCACTGCTCGACTTCACTTTTGAGATTTTTAAATATACGCAGGAAGAGTTCGTCGAAGCCGGCGCCACGATCGGCAGCTGCGCTGACCCCACCGCTTCAGGAGACATGATATCAAAGCGTGTTTTCGAAGAATTTGCCGCTCCTTATCTGCAAAAGGTGTATGACTGGTACAAATCGAAAGGGCTTCACACTTCCTTGCATATATGCGGGAACATCGATGACCGCATAGACTTGATTCCAGACACTCACGTGGATATCATTTCCGTTGACCACAAGGTGGATATCATCCGCGCGGCGGAAATCCTTGACGGAAGGGTCGTAATAGGCGGCAATGCCGATCCTGTGAGCGTTATCATGGATCAAAGCCCTGCTGATGTTCGTGCGTTTTATGAGGATCTTATAGAAAAGCTAGACGGCTACCCTTATGCGGTTATGCCTGGCTGTAGTGTTCCAACAAGCACTCCCATACAGAATGTGCTAGCCATGGTTGAAGCTGCGCATGCACATCAACCGGGACCGTATATGTGAATTGGGAATTAGGAATTAGGAATTAGGAATTAGGAATTAGGAATTAGGAATTAGGAATTAAGCAATACATTTGTTTGGTGCGTTTACTAATATCCAGAGCATACCAAAACGTTCAGCGTTACCGTTCATTGTTACCGTTCAGCGTTCAGCGTTCCCTACTCGGAGTCTTTTATGAATTTTAAGATTATTGCTTGTAAGGTTTTTTGGCGGGAAATCTTTGTTTTGACTGGGAATTCGCCGCATTATTTTGATGTTACCTTTTTGCAGCAGGGGCTCCATGCTAGTCCAGATCGGCTACGGGAGGCGATTGCCAACGAAATCCGATTGGTGGAGTCTGGCAAGGATATTCACACTAGCTACCCTGTTCCTGTTTCTGACTCACCCGATTCCCAATACTTTGATGCTATCTTGCTGTTTTATGCCCTTTGTTCTGGTAGCGTTGAACAGCTTAGTGCCGAGAACCACCGACTCATCGTTCCCCGTTCCCACGACTGTATAGCTTTGCTCCTTGGTTCTGTTCAGGAGTACAGCGAATATTTTTTCCGGCACAAGGGTACCTTTTGGAACAGCGTAGGCTGGGCTGAGTGCGGCTATTTGCCCGACGAAGACTTCCGAGAGCGCAGGCTCAAGACATTTGCGGAAAAACGCGGGGCATCAATGGCTAAGCGCCTCATCGAAGCCGACGAAAGCTGGAAGAGCAACTACAACAGACTAACATTTATAAAATGGGACGAGATAGAATGTGAGCAGTCCATCAGCAGATGTGAGCGATGCGCCCGGTATAACGGTTGGGATTTCGACATCATTTCAGGCGACAGCTCCCTCTTGCAACGTTTTGTAAATGGCGATTGGGACGAGGACAGTTTTTTGATAGTGCCTCCCGGCAAGTCAATCATCCAATCATTTGACGAAAGGATTATAACATACAATGTCTAACGATATTTTTTCACCAAAAGAGCGCTTGCTCAAGAAACTTCGAGGGGAGAGCGCCGACAGACCCCCAGTAATTTGCCCAGGCGGAATGTTAAACTCAGCCATCGTCGAGGTAATGGAACATACCGGACACACCTTGCCAGACGGCCATTCGGACTCGCAGCTCATGGCAGATCTGGCAAGAGACATCGCAAATCTGACTGGTTTCGAGAACTACGGCGTTCCCTTTTGCATGACAGTGGAAGCGGAAGCCCTGGGCAGCAGCATCGATATAGGCTCTTTGATCTGTGAGCCAAAAATCCAAAAAGAACGCTTCGCTTCTGTTTCTGATGCTCTGATTGCGCTCCCAGACACCGCCGCATCTGCGAAAAGGGTCGAGGTGACAGCATCTGCTATACATATGCTATCCGGAGGTGATCTTCCTGTAATCGGCAGCATCACCGGTCCTGTTTCCACTGCCGCATCCTTGGTTGACCCGATGATGTTCTTAAAAGAGCTGCGCAAGGACAAGGAAAACGCCCACCGCGTTCTATCCAGCGTGACTGATTGGCTCTTGAGCTATGCCCTTGTTCTAAAGGAAAGCGGAGCCGATGTGATTTGCATTGCCGATCCGACGGCGACTGGAGAAATACTGGGACCGCGCTTCTTTGAGGAATATGCGCTGACCTATATAAACCGTCTGGTGGAAGGCATAAAAAGCACGGGAACCCCCGTCATTGTTCACATATGCGGTCAGTTATCCAGCGTTTCCCAGCATGTATCGCAGATTCCCAGCGATGCCATAAGCACCGATGCAATGGTAAACCTGCGAAATCTGAAAAGCACCTACCCCAACATGACAACCATGGGGAACCTGAGCACAATCAGGCTAGAGCAAGGCGATGCCGACGGAATAGCCCGCAACACCGACATCCTCCTACGCTACGGCATAGACATCCTAGCCCCAGCCTGCGGCCTAGGCACAGCCACCCCCTTAAAAAACATAGCTGCATTCACACAAAGAGCCAAAGCAGGCACGAGCTGATTCAAAATTCGAAATACAGAATGTCGAATTAGGAAAGTAGTATTTATAGTGCTGTTTTTAATTAGATAGAATGCGAAATGCAGAACCCAGTTGTCTTTTTCGACCAGGATACACCGATAATTCCGAATTCCGAATTTACAGTCTGGAGGTTGATTTGATTAAGGTATCATTTACTCGCGAGGGCATCGATGTCCTTGTACCCGAGGGTACATCAGTATTGGATGCGGCTAGAGCTGCGGATGTGTTTCTTGAATCGCCCTGCAATGGGGTGGGCACTTGCGGCAAATGCAAGGTTATAATAGGCGGGGAGCTGGTTCTTGCCTGTGAAACAATGCTGACCGTTGACACAGAAATAACAACCCTCATTAGCCAATCGGCAAACCGCACTTTGCAAATTCTTTCAGGAGGGCGCAGTTTCGAATACCCTCTATCGCCTAAACACAGTGAAGGCTTTGGCTTGGTTGTGGACATCGGTACAACAACATTGGCAGTGTCATTGCTCAACCTCTCCACTGGTGAGGAAGTGGCAATCGAAAACCTTCTGAATCCCCAGACACAATATGCCCAAGATGTCCTTTCCCGCATTCAGTTCGCCGAGGAGGGCGCTGGTCTGCGAACACTCTATACTAGCCTAACAGAGTCCCTCAATGAAGTCATATTGCGACTGACCGCAAAAATCGGGATTTCTCCATCGGACATAAAAGACGCAGTCTACAGCGGAAACACCACAATGCTCCATTTGGCCGTTTGCGCCGATCCCACTTCTCTGGGGAAATACCCATATATCCCAGAGTTAACCGGTGGGGAATACCGTGATGCTGGCAACCTCAACATTGGTGGAGAGATATACCTACCCCCGATTATTTCCGCTTTCGTTGGTGCCGACGTCACTTCTGGCATTCTTGCATCTGGACTGGCAACAAGCTCTGATGCCACATTGTTCATAGATATAGGCACCAATGGAGAAATGGTGCTTGCGAAAGACGGCAAGCTAGTTGCCACCAGCACAGCGGCAGGTCCCGCCTTCGAGGGAATGAACATATCCCAAGGGATGCGGGCGTCCAGCGGTGCTGTCGAGCGATTCCGGTTCAACGATGACGATTCATTTACTTTTTCCACAATCGGCGATGCGCCTGCAATCGGTATCTGCGGCAGCGGTCTGCTGGATACCATCGCCGAGCTTGTTCGCACCGGTCGCATTGGAAAAACCGGACGCTTCGCCGACAGGTCTAGGGAGTTTCGAATCACAGATAGTGTAGCTATTTCCCAGCATGATGTTCGCCAATTGCAGTTGGCAAAGGGTGCTGTTCGCACTGGGATAGACGCTATGCTGGAGAGCCGTGGGCTAAGTCCAAATGACATTGACTGCGTTGAGATAGCGGGTTCGTTTGGCTACCATCTGAGCGAACGCAGCCTTCTTGACCTGAAAATGCTCCCGGAGATTTTCGAGGGCAAGGTAAGCTTCGTCGGCAACACTTCCCAGTCCGGAGGGATCGCTTTCCTGCTGAACACAGACCTTAGAAAGGAAATGGAAAGCGTAGTCAAATCAATCGAGTGCATCGAGCTAGCCGACGACGAAGACTTCCAAAAAATGTTCATCAGCTCGCTCAGTTTCTAAACCGGGCAACTACTAGTATAGCGTTTATAAATGCTCAGAATCCCCGTGATATTCTGAGCATTTACACTTCAAAGACGGCTTGCTGGTCATGCAAGGCTGATATTTGCTGCGACAAGGATCAGCGCAAAGAATGCTCCTATGGACACGCAAACCGCCCTGAAGCCCAAGTCTATTTCATGAATCCGCTTGAGCAGGGCACTTTTTTGCACATAATATTTGTAGATAAAGTAACCTGCTGTGGCGCTGCCTACGAAAAAGGCGGCTTTTTGCAGATATCCTGCGGCATCTACGCTGACTCTGACATTGAAAAGAAATTCGATTAGCTCCTCTCCAAGAACCCCTCCAACGAAGCACAAGGCACCAAGGATGAGAATCGAAATCTGCTTAGAAATGTCGATTTTCGCCTTTGGGATTTCCGGATTCGCTGTACCGAAAAGAATGGATGAATACTTGATAAAGGAAATAATAGTCCCCAGATTTATAAACATTAATGCATAGCTGGTCAAGCGATTCGTACCGGCGAGTATGAAATATTTCGAAACACTGCCGTTGAACAAAGGCGCACCGGTAATGCCCAAAATCGCCATTATGGTCGCTGTGCCCAACAGGGGGTATTGTTTGAAAACCCCACGTATTTCGTAGATATTCCTTGTTTTATATGCCTTTATCAGCGCTCCGGCACTCAAAAACAGGGCACATTTGAATAGGGCATGGTTAATGGAATGGTACAAGCCCCCCATATATGAGTACCTGTCCGCAATATGGAGGCTGGCAAAAATCATTCCAACTTGGGAAATGGTATGGTATGCCAGAACTAGCTTGATATCCGACTGGGAGAGGGCGAACACGAAACCCACAATCCCTGTTATGATGCCTATCCACAGGAAAAACTCGCCAAGGTCAATGCCATGGAAAAGGGGCTGTATCCTCATGAGAAGATATATGCCGCTCTTAATATGCACACCGGAGAGCAGCGCAGAGATCGCCGAGGGTGCGCCTGGTGTGCCATGGGCTTTCGGCAGCCAATTATACAATGGCACAATGGCGCATTTCATACATACCGCTACCATTATAAGAGCATAGGGCAATATCAGCGAAGATGCTTCAACGGTCAAAAGAGCTTGCTCCACGGCAGCCATGTCCAAAACGCCCGTCAGCTTGTATATGTACCCCACTCCAAACAAATAAAACTGCATAACAACAATGCTTACCATCAGATAGAACATCCCATCATATAATGAGCGGGTGTCCCTATTGAACATTATGAGAATCGCCACAACAACCATAGCTACTTCCATGAGGACAAAGAGGTTGAACAAATCACGGGTCAGAAAAATGCCTATGAGCAGCGCTTCCCAGATGAATAGCAGGAGCCAATACAGCTTTTCATGCTCTTCGTTCAAGCTGTAAATGGTAGCAATGAGGAAGATGAAAGCAGTCAGCACCACAAATACCGATGAGAGGGTATCTGCTTTGAGTGAGATGCCTAAAACGCTCTCATATCCGCCAATATTTGTAACAATATCTCCCTCTTTACACATGAAGAAGAGTTGGGCAGCAAAGCCGACAAGGGTCATTTGTGCCGCCACGGCAACCATTCTTGCGGCTTTGACTGTTGAGAACACATATAAAAACACTGCGGTCAAAAGAGGCGCGATAACAAAATAAGATAGCATCTGTTTTCACTCCTCCATACTTTTGATTTTCAGGATGTCCCATTCCGTTGCATTGAATTGCCTGCTCAAGGATATCAGCATCGTAAGATTGACAGCGGTGAGGGCAGCGCCGATGATAATCGCAGTTATAACAAGCGCCTGGGGCAAAGGATCGGCAGCATTGACAATCTCCTGTCCAATAGGGGGTGTCATACCAGGCGAGAACCCAATGCTCAAAAAGAACACTATTATACCCACCTCCATCACTCCAATGGATACAATGGACTTAAACGCTCCTCTGCTCGTAATCAAACCATAGTAGCTGATAAAAAACACTGCTATGGCAAATAGCTCCACGATATTATGCCGCATTTCCTACCTCCTTTCAAAGGCGATGTACCGATAGAATATAACCATGAATCCGCAGGCTACTTTCATACCGATTAAGCTGTTCATCATTATAAGGTAGATGTTCTTCGTTTCCGGGAAATAAACATGGACGCCGAGGAGAATAAAGAGCACAGCCAAGGCGATGATTGCGGCAAAGGTCAGTTTTTCCACTATCATAATGCTTTTGAAGCGGACATCGCCTATCGTGTGAATCATGTACCTGCATATAAAGAATGTCGCAATCGCCACGCCCCCCTGGAAGCCTCCTCCTGGCGATATGTGTCCATTAAATATCAAATAAATCCCAAACAGCAAAATTGCCGGGCTGACAATGCGTATCGTGTAGATGGCGATTTTTTCCGATTTATCCACTCCGCCCAAGTTCTCTTCTGATGGGCGTTCGTCTCCGTACCAAGACATATGGGACACAGCAACAACGCTCACAAGGAGCATCAATGCTTCGAAAAGCGTATCGTACATACGATAGCCCAGATATATCGCAGTCACCGAGTTCTCACCGCCCACATCATTCACGAAGCCATCTATGTATTTGTCTTTTAGATACACACCCACCGGTGCTTGAGGGAGAAAATATATGAATAAAGCGAGTATTGCCAATGTGAACACCAGTGCCACACCCCTGTTTTTCAACACAGCAACGAGCCTGTTTCCCTTTGGCGGTTCGTAGGTCACATAGGTCACCAGGCTGAAGTATTTTTCGAAGCATATAATTAAAAATATTGTGGAGAATGTGCTAATCGCCGCCTCTGCCATTGCCACATCAGGCGCTCCCAGGAGCAAAAAACAGATGGAAGAAACAGTGGAAAAGATTCCAAGATAAACAATCATCCCCAAAATGCGCCGCTCTCTAAGTGCAAGCACAGCGCCAACGATCCAAAATACCAAGAGTACATATATCATTAAGCTCCTCCGCGTCCGTCGTCGAATTCGTCTTGGAGTCCGCTGTCGCTGAGATATGCTGAGCGGGCGATTATATGGCCGCTCAAAGGGTTGAGCAGGAGCAGCAAGACTAGGATTATTAGCAGCTTCATGGTAAAGAAGCTTATGCCATGTTTTAGCATCAATCCAAAAATCAAAGTTATTGCTCCTACTGTGTCAATCTTGGATGTGACCAAAATCCTGGAATAGAAGTCATTGAACCTGAAAATCCCAATAATCCCAAACAACATGAATATCAGCCCAGCAACAATAACTACATTTGCAAATATTACCATCGGTTACTTTTCCTTCCTGGTCCTGTCCAATATGAATACACTGATGAAAAATGTACTGATGAAACCGAAAAGTATGTAAATAATAGCATAATCCAGAATATATGCCGTGTTCACCAAGGATGCAAATAGGATTATGATCAGCACCAATTTCGTAGATATGAGTGTCATACCAAGTATTCGGTCCCATACCGAAGGTCCTTTAATCGTTCTGATAAGGAGAAAGAGCAGATATGTCAAGGTAATCCAAATAGCATACATAATTTTCCCTCACTTTTGAGCTTTCAGCAGCTGCCTTTCAAGGCTCCCTTTTATTATTTCGTCCGCATTGTCTAGCTCCTGGGCATCGGCATCTTTTTCTCTGAGCCATAATACGGCAATTTCATTTTCGTTAATTCCTAGCGATAGCGTTCCAGGTGTGAGCGTGATGGAATTTGCTAGCATCACATTGAAAAAATCGCTATCTGTGTTTGTCTTTACCTTAACTATGTCGACTTTTGCACCTATTATTATTAGTTTAATCGCATTGAATCCCGCCAAATATATCTGCCCAATTAGATAAATGATATATGTGATGAATTTCCATATTTTTACGTTGGTGATTCTATCCATTTCTATGAAGTAATGGGCGCATAGAACACAAGCTATGCTGACTGCAAATCCGATGGCTATCTGCAAAACGGCATAGCTTTCCGCTAGTATGACCCATATCGCTGTGAATAGGACTACCAGACATACGGTGTTTTTTTTCAATGGGTTTCTCCTCTGTGTCTTCTGTGTCTTTTTTGTCTTCTGTGTCTTTTGTGTCTTTTGTGTCTTCCGTGTCTTCTTTTTCTTATGTGTCTTCTGCGCTTTCCTATTGTTTGTTACTTTATGACTTTCTGTAGTTGCTACCTATCTTTTGTTCTGTCTATTGTTTTGTCTATTGTTTTGTGTGCAAATCGCTGCGGTGCATGATGTATTTAACGTCGTCAATGATTTTGTTCAATTGCCTGGCATTATAAGTGCCTTCCCTCACAAAAGTAAAGCCGCACTTTTCTATGACTCGTTTTGATTGGTAGTTTTCAGTAAAGTGGCAAACCGTCAGTGCATCGATATCTAGGTTGTTAAAGCTCCAATCTATCACTGATTTTGCCGCTTCTGGCGTGAGACCTTGCCCCCAATAATCTTTCGAGAGGGTATAGCCTATGTCTTTTACTTTCAGGTGCTGGAAGTCCGGATCTTCGTTCGCCCATGAGTTGTGAAATCCAATTGATCCGATTACTTTGTTGTTTTCCTGAAGCTCCATGGCAAAAACGCTTTTCCCTTCAATGAACAACTGCAATACTTGCCTTGTGGTCCGTTTAAATCTGTGGTGGGGCCAGCCTGCCATCTCTCCGACTCCAGGCACTGATGCATAGTCATAAAAATCGTCAAGGTCGCTATGCAGCCAAGGGCGCAGTATCAGGCGTTCGGTTATGATGAATACATTTGAAATGTCTACTGCTATGTCCATATGTGAAATTTTCATCCCGTCTATAATAGATTATTACCATTATTTATAATTATTATACCAGAGCAACTAAAATTGGTCAAATATCTCTTGAATTTTTCTGAGTACAGAAAAAGACCCGCCAGGTGCGTTGCTGGCGGGTCTTTGTTATTCTTTTGCTTACGTTGAGAGAGCTTATTTCAGTCTCCAAGTTTCGAAGCCGTCTGCGCCTCTGATGAAGTCGTGGTCATTTGAGGCTTCTACCACTGCTGCATATGCCCAGTGGGTGGTGTTGATATCGGAGAAAATTTTGATGCCTGTCGGGATGTCTTCCAGCCTGATTCTTCTGTCTAGCATCCTATTGACCACAGTCACAACCTCGGCGCGAACTATGTTCTGGCCTGGTCTGAATGTACCGTCAGGATAGCCGCTGATCCAGCCTTTTGCATATGCCGAGTTAATCAGCGATACTGCCCAATGCCCGTTTATGTCGTTGAAGGCAT
>Ga0099364_10010714_pt1 | contig 12583 bp, 9 predicted proteins | sample TergutTh196P3_FD_73070 | JGI IMG/M metagenome (GOLD analysis project Ga0099364, IMG submission 73070) | Microcerotermes parvus P3 segment gut microbial communities from Pointe-Noire, Republic of the Congo - Th196 P3 | ecosystem: Host-associated > Arthropoda: Insects > Digestive system > Gut ... | reverse complement strand
CACCATGGCTGTATTTGCCACCCCAGGCGGCACAGCAACAGGCGGCGGGACATACGCCGCTGGCGAAACAGTTACACTAACCGCCACGCCTGACGATGACTACGCCTTCGACGGCTGGTATGCAAACGGCGTGAAAATACACGACGCCGGTGCGGTTTACACCTTCATGGCAACAGAAAGCAGGACGCTTGAAGCAAGGTTTACGCTCCAGACACCGATTGCGATTACCTCACTTAGAATATCAACCGCCAACGGGCAGCAGGCGGCGGTAGCCGTGGCAGCGTCACGCAACAGTGCAATTCAGTTCGGTGCGCTTGTAAACGAAGGTGCGGCGACAGATGGCATCGAGTGGTCTGTTTCCAATACAGCACTTGCAACAGTTGACGCGACAGGTCTGGTTACTGTAAAAAACATTGTCGGAATGGTATCTTTATCGGCTAGGTGTACAAAAAGCGGCGTAGGCCACGTCATAGTTCTTAGAATAACATAGGGTAAATAATTAAAGATCAAAAACACACACGTACTTTGGTTGGAATGCTGTTTTGGATATTTGGTGTTGAGGCGGAATTGCTACGAAAGACCATAATCTTTCGTATAGTATACAGGAAGACCTTATCACCGGACACTATATGGGTAAATATGCTGGGGGATAATTGACGATATCAGCTATAGAAAGGTTAATACTACATGAATCGTTCAGCAAAAAAAAAGAAAATATTTCTGGGGTTGTTAGTAATACTGATAATTACTGGGGGTGCTGTATGTTTTGCAATTTTTGCAAAGCTGGATGGTTTTGATAAAGCTGCCGGCATAATTATTGTAGGAGTACCGCTTGTGGGTATAACTTGCTCACGAGCTTTCTTTGGAGACCACACTTACGAGAAAGCAGAGGTCTATATAGCCTATTACGAACGAAAGGTTTCATGGGTACAATTATATATAACTTGGCTTGTCATGTACTACTGGCTTGTAGGTCTGAGTTTTTTCGCACCGGCGTTTCTTTCGATTATATCTGCTTATGAAGAAGGTGGCGAGCCATTTAAAGTCGCTATTTACTCTCTAGTCAGCATTTTAGGAACACTGCTTAGCCTCCTAACAAGACCGGATAAGCAAGCACATGGTTATAGAATTGCTTTTGAGTTGCTCGATAAAAGACTTTACGAGGTTGTTAATTTGTCTAAAGAAGAAGCCGAGACAATTTTGAGAACGGCTATGGAAACCGGAGAGAAATACATAACCCACGCCACTTTCGGCACTTTTGATGTAAAATGTAAAGAATAATGGAAAGAAGGATATGGTGAGTATACATCGTTTGAAAGAAAAAGAACGGCAAATAATCTCATTACATACGCACCACCAAGAGGTTACTAGTATGTCCCTGCGCTATTAAGCATACCCTCAATCATAGCATTATTTATTTAAAATTTCAGAGTTGTGACTTTTTTGTCACAACTCTGAGATTTTTATTTTATTATGTTACAATTTTCGGTGAAGATGTCAAAGTTGCTGTATGTTTTCTACCTATTTAATAGGTTTTGGTGCTTTAAATGACAAAAGCGTGTTCTGAGCAGTTGAATGAAGATGAAAGGAGAAAGGTATTGGAATACTCATTATTCAGCGGAGTATGGGAGATAACAGCAGAATGCAATATGCGATGCATGCACTGCGGCTCAAGTTGTGAAGATAAACTTGAAGGTGAGCTAACTACAGACGAAGCCTTGAGTCTCTGTGACGAGCTAAAATTACTTGATATGAAAAGCATAACGTTATCAGGAGGCGAACCTACGCTACGAAATGACTGGGATTTAATAGCAGCCAGGTTAGTTCAAAATGGCATTCAAACGAATATAATTACCAATGCATGGTTTTTGGATGATGACATGCTAGTTCGATCAAAGAAAGCAGGCGTAACCGGGATCGCAGTAAGCATAGACGGTATGAAATCAACGCACGACAGAATAAGGCGAGACGGTTCGTATGAAAAGTGTCTTGATGCTTTACCTCGAATAAAAACGCATGGTGTTTTACCGGCAGTAATAACAACGGTTAACTCGTTGAACATTATCGAACTTGATGATATGTATGCACTCTTTGAGGATGGCGGCGTTGATACATGGCAACTGCAACTTGCTTTGCCAATGGGAAATCTTAAACACAATACAAGTCTATTTGTGCAGCCTGAGCATGTAAATTTGCTCATCGACTTCGCTCATAGCAAAATATCCGGAAAAATGAACATGTTTTTGGGCGACAATGTCGGATACTATAATAAGAAAGTACTGGAGATTCATCAAAAGAGCATACCGGAGCTCGGCTTTTGGTGCGGATGTACAGCTGGAAAAAGCACTATTGGTATTTTACATAATGGCGACATTACAGGTTGCGCTTCTGTGAGAGATAAGCGGTTCATAGAAGGAAACATCAAGGAGCGCTCATTAAGAGATATTTGGAACGCTGACAACAGTTTTTCTTGGAACCGCCAGATGCGAAAAAGTAATCTTAAAGGGCTTTGCGCTAAATGTCAGTTTAGCAATTGTCTAGGTGGTTGCAGCAATTCACGCTTGTGTATGAACAATGATATTCACAGCGAAAATGCTTACTGTTCATATAACATTGAGATGACGCGTGTTGAGGCGAGAGTCGCTCAAATTAATGAGACTGATAAATTGCTTGCAAATGCCTACTCTCTAGCACTAAAGAAACAATTTCAGTCATCGGAAATCGTACTCTCAAAACTGTGTCTGCTCACCCCTGATTGTATGGAAACTAAATCATTGCTTGGATATGTCCATTTTGAACTGGGTAACTATGAATTGTCTGAACGGTTCAATCGGGATGTCTTGAAAGTCGATCCGGCAAACGCATATGCCTCAAAAGGGTTAGGTCTGGCTCTGTGTCGACAAGGACAAATTGAAGATGGCGTTAACTATATGTATCAAGCTATCAACATGGAAAAAGATGTTGGTTCAGAGATTCACTTTGACCTTTTTGCTGTACTTATGCATTTGCACAGAAGGGCGGATGCCATGGCAGTGAAAGCAAAAGCTCAAGAATGCAGTGATTATTCTGAATGGAAAGATCGCTTCGAGTCCTTGCCTGATGAGCTGCCTAATTAAGAAAGAACATATAGTCTACGCTCCCGCACGAGCCTCTGAAAGTGACATATTGCTCGCTTTCTTCGGCTGATTAGAGGTTTTGGTGCTTAGGAATATAACGCGAAAGGAAGTAGTCATGGACAAAAACCTGTATACTCGCTTTGCTGAAATCGGAATTGACGAATCACTGGAAATAGACGGCGGAAACTTTATTGCAATTGCTTTAGCAGGCGTACCACTCATCATTCCAATAATTTTGATGTATGCTATAGCTTTCCCAAGTTTATTCCGCTAATCACGGACTGAAGCGCTAAATATCACTTGTTGTAAGCAGTAAACCTTAACACCTTTGCACCAAATCCTCATACCGGATTGATTGTTTTCCAAACGCTTTGAATTCTTGCCATTATCATTGAAACAAAACGAGGAGAAAAAGTATGACGAAGTATTCTAAAGCCCGCCACATATGGCGCGCAATATACCCAATGCTGATATTTATCGGATTATCAACTGTCATTGTTTTTATAGCAGTACTGGGGTACAGCTTTGCAATTGGTATCGACATGGCGGCAACAGGTGAAACACTGGAGCAAGCTGCAATAGAAGAAATGCTAGAAACGTTTATTATGAACTATGGTCTGTGGTTTCAATTCTTTTCTAGCATAATTGGCATACTAATTTTTTCGTTGATCTGGCGCAAAACTCGATATGAACTAAAGAAATATGATAACAACAGACTGAGACCGCTCTTAGTATGTTTAACCATTTTCTTCTGGGTTGGATTAAATTTCGTTTTAGCCTCTGTTTTTGCATTGGCAGACATAGTGAGATTCTTCCCGTCTTATGAAGATGTAATTAAAGTTTTAGAAAGCGGCAATCTAGTTGTGCGTATTTTAACAATAGGAATTGCTGCTCCTATTATGGAAGAGCTTTGTTGCAGGGGTATTGTCTTTAACAGACTGAATTCTTGGTTGCCTGCATGGGCGGCAGTTGTTATCAGCAGCGCTCTATTCGGCTTGGTACATCTAAATATATTTCAAGGTTTATACGCTTTCTTGCTTGGCGTTCTGTTATGCATGATGTACGTTCGCTACCGCAACCTTTGGGTTCCAGTAATTGCCCACATCGTGTTCAATGTTGCAAACGTATTACTGGGCTCAATACCAGGCGTCGAAGAAACTAACACGTTATTTATATTGTTTCCAGGTCTATTGATAACAATTGTCTGCGCGATATTGCTACTTAAGCGCACTACTGCCGCTGCTTTGATTGTTGAGTCAGAGAGCAACATAAGTACTGAGTCAATGACAATGTCGTAGTGAATTCTCTTAATAGTCACGTTAACGTTCACACATGTGAGCAGAGTACTAACTAAGTTGTTCCATAGAGTATTGTTTTTACAGATGGTTTAGACGATTGACTTATTATTGTATATCAAGCAGGTCGCCAAAGGGCGGATGGCCACCGTTTCGTTGCGACAAGCGACGATATAAGTATGTTGAGAAAGGAGGAATTACTTTGATAAAGGTTTTTGTCCCTAGTGACGAATTTGCAACTATGGCACACGATGATATGATAAACGTGAGCGGCGGTGGACCAATAACTGCGACAGTCGTTTTCTTTGTTGTGTACAAAGTTGCACCAGTAGCTGCACCAATTCTATATAACTCTGCATCCCAACCGGGTAAGTTTGGTGTTCTAGTGAACGAGGTTTTAGAATGGTTCAGGTAGACTCACTGGCACGTAACAATGCCTATTCGTTCTTGGAAGATTAAATAGTTTAACGCATGTTATCTCAAGGTTGGCCTTGAGTTGCGCCAAATTGTTTATATGGAGAACTCAACAATTATTCACGAGACGACTCTTAAGCTGCTAGGATTTCGCTTATGCGAGGTCTTAGCAACTTAAGTTATCTCCTATTCAGATTAATACCTGTGCAGTATAAAAGGTTTATTGCTCAACGTATGTCTTATTTCACACTGCAGTATTCGCAAATTTGGGTTTATTAGTAGGAATAAACAATTTCTAGCTGCTGCTCTGATCTGATTAACTAAAATGTGCATTTATGCGTCGTATTAAAGCAGATATTATCCCAATACCCTGTGGTGAGTTGTTTTTTTGGCTGTGTAATAGGCTGTTAGCAGGGATTTTTATTGACTATATTGTGTTTTGTGATATACTATTGTTGAATACGATAATAAATATCTACAAACAAGTTTGTCAAGTCTTTAGTAGGAATTAGAGGTGAAATATAATGCTTGATGCTATTTACGGGGTTTTTCTTTGGTTATGGGTTGGTTGCTTTGAAAAAAAAGGAAAAAAGTATTTCGTTACAAATGAGAAAATGTATCGCGCTGCAGTTATTATCTGGGGTATGCTAGGATTTTTTGTTGTTACCGCATTATTCATTGCATTTGTTCTGTCAGTTGACCATTTGTTTCCCAACCTGTTCAGTTCAGTATTTGGATAATGCTTCTCTATATAATAATATGATATAAGCTATCCTGAACTGGTTTAGCAGTAAGTGAACAGAGTCGCGAAGTAATGCTATAATAACAGAAGGCAAAATCTATATTTTAACACATTGTACCCCCCGTATCTACACTTGTGACAAAAATGTCACAAATGTTGATACGGGGATTAATTATGCTATAATTTTTATCATTTACTTGAACGAAGATGAAAAGTCTAGCACAATATTTCAAATAAAAATATGCGGTGATATATGTTTAAACGTTATGCGTGTATAAAACAATATGACATAACCGACTGTGGAGCTGCTTGTCTTGCCACAATATCCAAGCAGTATGGGCTAAAGATTCCGATAACGCGCGTCCGTGAAGTTGCCGGAACAGACAAGCAAGGCACAAATGCATTCGGTATGGTGCAAGCAGCGGAGCGGCTGGGGTTTACTGCAAAAGGCGTTAAGGGAGATAAAGACGCTTTTTTTTCGCCATTTCCTCTGCCGTGCGTTGCTCATGTTATTGTGGACGGATCACTTCTGCATTATGTTGTTATACACAAAATCACAAAGAAACAGGTCGTCATTGCCGACCCCGGTAAAGGGCTTCGTAAGATTGAGCCTGATGAATTCTTCAAGGAATGGACTGGCGTCCTTATTCTTATGGTTCCGACACAGAAGTTTCAAAAGGGCGATCACACAAAAAGCATCTGGGCACGGTTTCTGCGACTTCTGACACCACATAAATCACTGCTAATAAACATATTTTTCGCGTCATTAGTGTATACGATCCTCGGTATAGGCGCATCGTTCTACTTCAAGGTTATGATGGACGAAATACTGCCAAATCTTCTTGAACGAACTCTAACAATAATATCCATAGGCGTAATAGCATTATATCTGTTTCAAACATTGCTTGGTGCTTTCCGCTCGCATATGTTGATTTATTTAAGCCAGAAAATGGATATTAACCTGATTTTAGGCTATTACTCACATGTGCTAGCACTCCCCATGAGTTTTTTTGGGACTCGGAGAGTCGGAGAAATCATTTCCCGCTTCATGGATGCTTCAAAAGTACGCGAAGCAATTTCCGGAGCGACGCTGACCATTATGATCGACACACTCATGGCGATAATCGGAGGGGTTATTCTATATATACAAAATAGCAGGATGTTTTTTGTTTCAGCTATTGTCATCGTCCTATACGGCGTAATTGTATTTTCGTTTAACAAACCGCTTCAGGCCGTAAACCGTAGAAGTATGGAAGCAAATGCGCTATTAACTTCATTTCTTGTCGAGTCACTAAACGGAATTGAAACCGTAAAAGCATTTAACTCTGAACGGTCAGCAAATATTGAAACGGAGAAGAAATTTGTTAAACTGCTGCGTGAGGTATTTCACAATGGTGTCCTGAACAACATATCAGGATCGCTATCCGGGCTTGTCTCCGCTGTCGGTGGCGTGGTGATCCTTTGGGTGGGCGCAATGTCTGTTATTCGTGGTGATATGACTATCGGGCAACTCTTGACATTCAATGCGCTGCTCGTCTATTTTCTTGATCCCGTGAAAAACTTAATCAATTTACAGCCGATGATGCAAACCGCAATCGTTGCCTCAGACCGTCTTGGAGAAATACTTGACCTTGAAGTTGAAAAATCAGAGGGAGAGGATAAAAAAATCAAGCCGGAATCATTACATGCGCAAATTCAGATTAAAGGGCTAGATTTTCGTTACGGCACGCGCGCATTGGTTCTTCGGGACATCAATCTCGCTGTAAAACCAGGTGAGAAAATCGCATTTGTAGGCGAGAGCGGATCGGGTAAAACCACCCTTGTTAAGCTGCTGCTAAATTTCTATCCTTGGGAAAAGGGAGAGATACAAATAGGCTCTTACAATATTAACGATATAAACATGGAGTGGCTGCGTGAGAAGATAGCGTATATTTCACAGGATGTTTTCTTATTTAGCGGCACCATTTTTGAAAACTTGACACTCGGTCTTCCTGACCCCACTATGGAAGATGTCGTAAATGTCGCAACAATGACATGCGCTCATGATTTTATTAATACATTTCCGCTGCGATATGAAACCATGCTTGAAGAAAATGGTGCGAATCTATCCGGCGGACAAAAACAGAGGCTCGCTATAACACGGGCGCTCCTCAAAAAGCCGGACATACTCATTATGGACGAGGCCACCAGCAATCTTGACAGCATTACAGAAAAGGCGATAGGGCGAATGATTGATGAGCATACCCACGGTATAACAACACTGATCATTGCCCATCGGCTGAGTACTATTATGAGGTGCGACAGAATATATATAATGGATCAGGGTCATTTCATTGAGAGCGGTACTCACTCCGAACTTATGGAGAAACGGGGACAGTATTACAGGCTTTGGAAGGAACAGCTTCCTGACATTCAGGAGGTGGATACCTGATGAAAAAGTCAGCTATTCTTGAACTAAAGGATATGTCAGACAGCCGTGAAGTGCTGTCTGAGCGTCCCCGCCGATCTATGGCATGGTTTATTTACATTCTTATTGCCCTGATAGCCGTGGCGCTCGTCTGGTCATTTATTGGCGAGATTGATTATTACGTCAGGGCACAGGGCAGCGTACGCCCGAATGAGCCAATAAGCACGATACGCAATGGTTTCACCGGGCGAGTCGACGAGTCTTTTTTGGAAGAAGGCAGACAGGTTGCTCGCGGTGAGCTGCTGTTCCGAATTGACGCAGAGACACAGATCAATATGGAACGGGTATTATCTAGTCAATACGATTCATTAAGTGCATATATTCAAAATCTTGAGAAATTCCGGTCGAGCGTTGTTCAGGAAAGCAACTTGTTCAATAGATACAGCGATTCAGAATCTGAATTTTTCTTCATGTTTGAAAAATACGAAACTGACCGAGCATTAGCGGTTGAGCAGGTTAAACAGACAAATATGGATTTTCAAAGAGTTTTGCACGACGCGACCGTGCAATTGGATAATGCCAGCAACTCGGGCATGCGTTTCTCTTCTGACCTGCAGGCATGGCGCTTGCTGCAGGAGTCTGTAGAACGGGGAACAAACCTTGTGCCGCAGGCAAATGGCGAACAATACAGCAGGTTTTTAGACTACATGATGAATATTCAGCGCTATGACAGCATTATCGGTCAACTGGAGCAAGCGTATGTACGGGCAGAAGCACTGTTTGATGTTGGGGGTATATCTGCAAGAGAACTGGAAAATGCCCAAAATGAACTTGAATCCACACTTATTGATAGGGACAGGTATAAAAACGAAACCGGTCTTAACGCACAGCAGAATATCAGAAGTCTTGAGTTGACTATTAGAGATTTGGAAGCGCAATCAAAAAGTGCGTCTGCTACCATTGAGGCTTTTTCTCAAATGAGGTATGACGAAGAATTGATTCTGAATAAACATAGGCTTGACGCATTGACATCAGCCTCTGATGCGATATTCAGCTATCAGAACAATCTTAACTCATTATACATGGAGTTGGTTCAGATTCGTCTGAGCATAACCGAGGCAAGCGTGTTTGCGCCCATCAGCGGAACGATAAACCTTTATAACGAAGTCAACTCCGGAGACTTCATACAAGCAGGAATGGAAATCGGCACTATTGTCCCTGATGCCGAAGGAACGCTAAAGGTACAAATGGCGGTACTGCACAGCGACATAGCAGAGATACAAGTCGGACAGGACGTGCGTTACCGATTCCCGGCGTTGCCGCACAACGATTTTGGTGAGATGATCGGAAGAATCACAACAATTTCTTCAGATGCCCGGCAGGACAATCAGGGAAACAGCTACTTTCTTGTTGAGGGCGAATTGTTTGGGCATTCGCTTCGCAACCGAAGCGGCACAGAAGAGTTCATCAGGGTAGGGATGGCTGCTGAAGTGCGGGTTATAACACGAACGGAAAGAATAATATACTGGATTCTTGATAAGCTCAATTTCTTAGATAATTGATAACTGAAGAATCAAATCAGGTGTTGTCATTACCCTCTCTCTCTTGTTATTGTGGGCTTGAACTGCGTTGAGAAACGTAAAGCAAGATATAACATCTCAAGCCCACAATGGCAAATATAAGAAATTTCCTGTATATGGGAGGCCATGTGTGAAAATAGCAGCAGTTATTGTACTGGCGATAGCTTTGTCGGTTAATTCCATACTCTCTGTAAATGCAGCAGTAGCGCAAAGCGCTTCTGTCGCATATGGAGAGCGGTTCGGTTTAGACCAGCTAATTCCCTTAATTGCATTACCACCGTCCATAGCCGTGCTGGAAAGTGAATATGCGCTAATCGAAGCTCAGCAGAAAGAAAACCAAACACAATTTGATGACCTTGATCGTCAAACAAAAAGATACCTTGATTTACTGGATGATCTTGATGGGCAGACCGAATCTTTGGACTCACAACTAGCTGATGCAAGATCGCAAAGGTACTTCTTTTTGAGCCAAGTAGAACTGCTAAAGCAGCAGCTAAGCAATTTGCCGGAAGAGACTAGCGAAAACGCAGATGAGCTAGCCGAGATCCGCGCAGAGATTAATTCTCAAATTTTGGCATTTGAAAACGGGATTACTTCGCTTGACGAGCAGATCAGGTATTATAGCAGACAATCTGATTTAATCGTTGAACAACGCTTGGATTATGAGAGGCTGCTCGATTCGCTTAACAGACAAAGTGTAGCATTTGAAAACCAAATCAGGGGTACTGACGATCAGAAAAGCATAATAAGAGATAAAATTGAAAACGCCAAGGAGACATCTACCTATGCGCTGCAGGTGTTTTACTACAATGCATGTCTGGAGCATGAGAATATCATGCTTCTCAAACGGCGGTTGGAATTATTTGAGTTGCAGATAGAGATAGAAAGCACAAAGATGAGCCTTGGAATACCTGATACAACACAGTTCAATATTGATTCATTAATAAGAACGCGAAACGCCGCTGAAAGACAGCTTGAGGTTTCAAAACTACAAGCCGATTTGCTGGAAGAAGGCATTATTGATCTGCTTACTGTAGCAGAGGTCAATATTGACTACATAATACCGGACAGCGTATCTGAAAATCATGAGTATTCGTTAAAGGATTTGACACTTAGTCTCATTAGGAACAGCACAGTTTTGAGCGAGTACAATGCGCAAATAAAAGCTCAGAGAAGCCTGACTGACAGTTTGATAAGAGTTACTGGCGCTAACGACACATTGTACAGACTTCGTTTAGCTGAGTTGAATTATATGATTGCGCAGCGAAATGAATACTCAGACAGTCTGGGTAAGTACGCCGCAAGTAAGTACAATGCATTATTAGCAATAGAATCAATTTATGCTGCCGCAACGTCCGCTCACCAAACTGCCGGGGCAAGAATGGCATTCTATCTCATCCTATATGAAGCTGGAGAGATCAGCAGGCTGGAACTGTTATCCGAACAACTCAGCCTTCAACAATCGCAACTGGAGGCAAAGTCCGCTATCGTTAACCGAATCAACTCGCATGCTGAAATTGAGCTGTTGGCAAGAGGGATTGTTGTTGAGTAGTTTTTCAAATCTGATGTGTTTGGACATTATCAAATTTCATTGCTGAACACTTTATTTCGCGATGAGATTCATCTGGCACGAATAAGAATTTGGAGGAACAAGTGTTATGACAAAGGTACGTAAATGTTTATCATTGTTGTTGGTTTTTGCGTTAGTGTTAGGGATTGTGCCGGTGGTTGCGCCAGTGAGAGTTGATGCAAATATGGGAAAAGTTGGGCAAGTCAACACTATTTTTGCTGGCCGTCAGAGCTTTGCAGCGATAGATACTAACGGCAATCTGTATACGTGGGGATCAAATAATTACGGTCAACTTGCCCATAGTGACCGCACTACAATAACAACCACACCAACGTTAGTATCTGCTTTTTCTGATCTCAAAATTGCTTCTGTCAGTATGGGCGCTTGTAGTTTAGGTGGTAATGCACACAGCGCAGCATTAACCACTTGCGGAGATCTTTATACTTGGGGCTTTAATGTTGGCGGTAGCCTCGGTCACGGAAGCAGCACCAACTACAGTACTTCGATACCAACGCAAGTGATGGCTTTGGCGGAGCATAACGTTGTAGCCGTTAGTTTAGGTGATTATGCCAGCGCTGCGATAACAGCTAACGGCGACCTTTATACATGGGGCAGTAATAACAGAGGTCAACTTGGTCACGGCGATAACATCGCAAGAAGTGTGCCGACAAAAGTCATGGCTTTGTCCGAGCATGAAATTGTCGCTGTCAGCTTAGGGAATTTTAAGGCCGCTGCGATAACTGCTGACGGCGATCTCTATACTTGGGGACATGGTCATCTTGGCCACGGCGATAACATCGAAATAAGTGTGCCGACAAAAGTCATGGCTTTGTCCGAGCATAATGTCGTTGCTGTTAGTTTAGGAAACTCTGCAGGTGCCGCGATAACCGCTGACGGCGCTCTCTACACTTGGGGAGGGAATTATGTAAATGACGGTGGCAATGTGCTTGGGCACGGAGATTTTGTCGGCAAATCTACGCCAACTAGAGTGATGGCTTTAGCTGAATATGATGTTGTTGCTGTCAGTATTGGAGAGACTGCCGCCGCTGCAGTAACAGCCAATGGGGATCTCTTCACTTGGGGGCGTAATTATGGAGCGTTGGGTCACGGTGATAATATAGTGAGAAATACGCCGACAAAAGTGATGGCCTTGTCTGATCAGAATGTTGTTGCTGTAAGCATGGGGCATTTGTTAGATGCTGTCGCAGTAACCTCAAACGGCGACCTATACCACTGGAGTATGTATCATTCGTCCAGTATTTTTGATAGGCCGTATGGTAACACTCCACAATTTGTGATGTCTGGAGTGAGGGTGCCGGGAGGCGGCGGCAATTCTGGAAACACCACACCTTCCCCAGTCAACAACCTAACTGCAATCCCCAGAGACCGTCAGATAACTCTCGAATGGACTGCTCCCGGTAACGGCGGTTCTGCACTCACCGGCTATCAAATTAGGGAG
>Ga0099364_10010713_pt1 | contig 12584 bp, 9 predicted proteins | sample TergutTh196P3_FD_73070 | JGI IMG/M metagenome (GOLD analysis project Ga0099364, IMG submission 73070) | Microcerotermes parvus P3 segment gut microbial communities from Pointe-Noire, Republic of the Congo - Th196 P3 | ecosystem: Host-associated > Arthropoda: Insects > Digestive system > Gut ... | reverse complement strand
TTAAGGATAAAATCTCTGGAGCATCCCATGCTGTTCTTGTAACATTGCCGCCTGATTTTGCACACGAGCTTTTTTTGGACAGGGATCCGCACGGCAATGTCCAGGTTTCAAGAATAGAAACAGAAAAACTTTTAATGGAGCTTGTGGAAAAACGCCTTGAAAAACTAAAAGAACAAGGCGTTTATAAGGGCAAGTTCAGTGCAGTCGGCCACTTCTTTGGCTACGAAGGCCGCTGCGCATTTCCGTCAAACTTTGATGCAGATTATTGTTACTCTTTGGGGTTTACGGCTTTTCTGCTTATCGCAGCGGGTTTGACAGCTTATCTTTCCAGTGTCAAAAACCTTGTTGCTCCTGCCTCGCAGTGGATATCAGGCGGTGTCCCGCTTACAATGATGATGAACATGGAACAGCGGCATGGCAGTAAAAAACCTGTTATAAAAAAAGCGCTTGTAGAACTTAATGGAGCGCCATTTAAAAAGTTCGCATCCATGCGTGATACCTGGGCAGTAAAAACCCTTTATCATTATCCCGGTGCCATACAATACTACGGCCCACCCGAAGTATGCGACGAACCAACAAAAACATTAAAAGAGGAACATAAAAAACAATGAAAAAATCAGTTATTGCATTATGTATTGTTTTTCTTACTATACAGTCACCTTTATCACAGGCACAAGGCTCACAAGCCCAGGGTTCGCAGACCCAGCCCCAGGCTTCTGCACAAAATTTTGCTTCTGGCCAGGCTGGCTCAGCACAAAATACTTCAGCACTGCCTTTAAGGCGCATAGCGCTTTTTTCTTCTGGTGTTGGCTTTTATGAACATTCTGGTACAGCTTCCGGCACTTTAACTTCACCATTAAGCTTTGTACTTCCATTTAACCATAACACCATAAATGACGCATTAATGTCGCTTATCATTAATGATCCTGTATCAGATAATCCTTCTGTGCAGTACGCTTCTGCCAATACACTTTATCAGAGTCTTGGAAGCCTTTCTGTAAATTTACTGGGAAATCCGGGTATCGCTGATATCTTAAACATGTTAAGAGGTGAAGAAATTGAAGTTTACGCCCCATCACGCACAAGGGGACGTATCATCGGTGTTGAATACAGAAACCGCAACATAAACTTTGACAGGGGCATGGCGTCAAACGATGATGCATGGCTTACACTCCTGACTCCACAGGGGCTTAGGCCAATATCGTTAAACGACATAACTTCTTTCTCCTTTGCAAATGAAGACATAAATGCAGATTTCCACCGTTCCCTTGATCTATTAACACAATCCCGCAACCAGAATAATATTAATCTTTATATAACACTTCCCGGAGCAGGAAGCCGTAATGTCACCTTAAGTTATGTGATACCAACTCCAGTATGGAAGGTTTCCTACCGGTTAGACTTGGGGACTGGTGCTGGCTCTAGCCTGTTCCAGGGCTGGGCAATTATAGACAATGACAGTGACAATGACTGGGATAATGTAGAACTTTCACTTGTTACAGGCAGGCCTGTATCATTTATTCAAAACCTTTATTCACCCTACCATACTTCAAGACCGCAGCTGCCGCTTTCAATAGCAGGAATTGCAGAAGCAAGAACTTATGAATCCGGCAGCCGGACTTATGGAAGCCCGGAAATGGAAGCCATGGAATACAGTGCAGATTCCATGATGCTGATGCGTGACAGAGCCATGCCAAGTGCAGCATTCAGTGAACAAGCTGCAAGAACACAAAACCTGGCTGGCGGCAATGTCCAGACAGCAGAAGGAGCCATGGCAGGGGATCAGTTTGAGTTTACCCTAAGAAGGCCAGTCAGCCTTGCAAGGCATCACAGCGCAATGTTCCCGCTTGTAGAAGCACAGCTAAGGGCAGAAAAGGTTCTTGTGTTCCAGGGTTCACGTGCTGTACAGGGGAGAAATACAAACCCGGCGATCAGCGTAGAGCTGACAAATGATTCTGGTTTAAGTCTTCCTGCAGGCCCCATTACTGTTTATGATGCCGGTAATTATGCAGGTGATGCGTTAATCGAGTTTTTCCCCGAAAATGAAAAACGGCTTATATCGTACGGCGATGACCTTACAGTTACAGGAACCATTAACACTTCAAACACAAGAACTGTAACTGCTGTAACAGTATCCGGCGGAGTAATGACCATTACAAGAAGACAGGACTTTACAAGGGAATATTCTTTTAGAAACGCATCCAGTACAAACAAAAATCTGATAATAGAACACCCTATTACGCATAACGCCAGCCTTGGAACTCCGGCTGCCTATGATGAAAGAACACCTGACCTTTACAGGTTTAGGATAATGCTGCAGGCAAACCAGGAGCAAAACTTTACAGTAAGGGAAGAAATGCCAGTATCTGAAAGGATAACACTGGCACAGATGAGGCCAGAAACTTTCTTAAGTTATTCGACAAGCCAGGAGATCCCTGCAAATGTCCGCAGCGCATTAACACAGGCAATAGAGCTTCGCCGTATTGTTGACCAGACTGTCCTGGCACAGCAGGAAGCAGAAAGCCAGCGCACAAGGCTTGTCACTGAACAAGACAGGATAAGACGCAATATTGAAGCTGTTGGTAATCAAAGCCCACAGGGACAGGAATATCTTAGCAGGCTTTTATCACTTGACAGGGACATTGATGCGATAAACACAACGATAAACAATGCAGTTGCCGCAGTACAGACAGCAAGAAGACAATACGATGATTATCTTGCAAATCTGAACTTAAGGTAATGTAAATGACAATTAATGACGCTGCTGCCATAGCTGCATCAGCCCTGCTTATAATTGATGTACAGAATGATTTTTGTCCAGCCGGAGCTTTGGCAGTTTCTGGCGGACATGAAGTCATTGCGCCTTTAAACAGGCTGTCTCATATATTTTATAATATGGGCGGAAAAGTAATAGCAACCCAGGACTGGCATACAGAAAATCATATTTCATTCGCCTCATTGTGGCCAGTCCACTGTGTACGCGGCACTAAAGGCGCAGAACTTCACAAAGACCTGGACTTATCTTTAATACATTTAATACTGCGCAAAGGCACAAAGGAAAACCTTGATTCCTACTCAGCTTTTTTTGAAAATGATAAAAAAACTTCTACCGGCCTTGACGGATTTCTGCAAAGCCTTTGCATAAATAAAGTCTTTATGGGAGGCCTTGCAACAGATTACTGTGTATATTACAGCGCCATGGATGCCATAAAACTGGGTCTTGAAACTTATGTTATTAAAGATGCAGTACGTGGGGTAAATAACCCGGAAGGCTCAACAGAAAAAGCTGTTGAAGCAATGGTAAAGGCAGGAGTAAAGTTTATAGAATCAGACAATATAAAGGATATTGCTATATGACAAATAACGAACAGTCCTGTGCACTTTTTACGGACTTTTACAGCCTTACAATGGCTCAAGGTTACTGGAAAACAGGCATGAACCGCAGGGTTGTATTTGAAATGTTTTTCCGCAGACAGCCTTTTGGCGGAGGGTTTTCGATTTTTGCAGGACTCCAGACACTTATAGACAAGCTCCTTAATTTTGGATTTTCAAATGATGATATAAATTATCTAAAAAACCTAAAAATATTCGAGGATAGTTTTCTTGAATATTTAAAAGACTTTAAGTTTACAGGATCGCTGTGGGCCTTTGATGAAGGTTCAATTATATTTCCATCTGAACCGATTTTAAGAATAGACGGAAATCTGATTGAATGTCAGATAATAGAAGGTATGCTCTTAAATACAATTAATTTCCAAAGCCTTATTGCTACAAAAACAGCAAGGGTATGGCTTGCATCCGGCAAGAGCAGCGTGATCGAGCTTGGCCTCCGGCGTGCCCAGGGAAATGACGGTGCTGTTTCAGCATCCCGCGCTGCCTATATAGGAGGAGCCAGGGGAACATCAAACGTATATGCAGGGAAAAAATTCAATATCCCGGTTGTAGGAACCATGGCACATTCCTGGATAATGGCATTTGAAAATGAAGAAGCAGCCTTTAATGCATACGCTGATATCTATCCTGACAATTCTATATTTCTTATCGACACTTACGATACATTAAAAAGCGGAATTCATAATGCAATAAAAGCCGGAAAAAAACTTGCATCCCGCGGAAAAACCTTTGGTGTAAGACTTGATTCAGGCGATATTCATTACCTTTCCATGGAAGTACGTAAAATCCTTGACGCAAACGGATTTAAAAGTGCCACAATTTCAGCGTCAAACGATCTTGACGAGTATATTATCGAGACATTAAAAAACGCAGGAGCTCCTATAGACATATGGGGTGCGGGAACAAGGCTGGTGACAGGAGGAAACGAAGCATCATTCTCTGGTGTATATAAAATGGCTGCCCGCGAGAATAAGGATGGCCTGCTTGAAGCTGCAATGAAGTTTTCCGATAATCCGGATAAAACAACAAATCCCGGCATAAAACAGGTATACAGAATAAGGGACGAGAAAGGCATGTGCATAGCAGATGTCCTTGTCCTTGATGATGAAGAAAACAGGGAACATATAGAAAAAGGATGCTCCTACTCGTTCTGGCATCCTTCTGCTGACTACAGAAATATTACACATAAAGTTACAGGAAGCGCAGAGCCGCTACAGAAAAAGAGAATAAGCAACGGTAAACTGATTGTCGAACTACCTTCATTACCAGAAATTAACGCTTATATGAACCGTGAACTTGATACATTTGATCAAAGTTACAAACGTTTATTAAACCCTCATATATATAAAATATCAGTATCAGAAAAGCTTAGAAGTCTTAAACTTGAATTAATAAATAACTATTCTGGAATTGATAAGTGGGACTAATAGGAGTGAAACTAAAATGAAACCCAAAGATATAAACATAAATATCAGAATTAACAATAATGATTTTAACTGCACTCCTGGTACAAAAGGTGTATCCCTTATTCAGCATTTTGGGACAGAACCAGGTCTTATTGCAGCCATGAAAGCCAACAACGAGATCCTATCACTTGACGAACGCCTTGAAGTAAGTGCGGTTCTTGAACCGGTTTTACTTGACAGCTCTGAAGGAAAAGCCATATACCGCCGTACCCTTGCATTTTTGTTATCAGTTGCTGCAAGAAAATTGTTTCCGGACAAAAGGCTTTATATAGGCCATTCAATGGGGAATGGTTATTATTATACATTTACAAAAGGTAAAAAGCTAAAAAAAGATCAAATAGAAAAACTTTCCAGCGAGATGCATTCCCTCGTAAAAAAAGATTTACCAATACATTGCCGTTATATTGCTTATAATGAAGCTTTGGAATTATTTACAAAAAACCAGCAGACAGATACTGCACTGCTTTTGTCAGAGAGGAATCAATCCAAAATTCTTATAAACGAATGTGAAAACTTTATTGACCTTTATATAGCACCGCTGCTTCATTGCACAGGTCTGCTAAAAGCTTTTGAACTTATGGCATACCAGGATGGATTTCTTCTGCGTTTTCCTCCTTCTGGGCAAAAACCAGAAGAGCATAAAATAGCTCCTTTTAATGACATTCCAAAATTATTTACAGTCTACAATGAGTACAAAAAATGGGGACGCATCATAGGCGTACATGCAGTTGGACACCTTAACCGCAAGATATCCGAGGGTTCCATAAGGGATTATATTCATATAGCAGAAGCGTTTCAGGAAAAAAAACTTGTTGAAATTGCAGAGCAGATTTATAAAAGAAAAGATTCTTTAAAAACAATTCTTATTGCAGGTCCTTCCAGTTCAGGTAAAACCACTACAGCAAAACGTCTTTCATTTGCACTTAAGGTAATGGGTATAGAACCCATTGCAATAGGTCTTGATGATTATTATGTTGGGACAGAGAATACTCCACTGGATGAAAACGGAAAACCTGATTTTGAATGTCTTAAGGCTCTTGATATAGAATTTCTGAATAAACAGCTGCTTGCCCTGCATGCCGGAAAAGAAGTTACACTTCCTGTTTTTGATTTTAAATCCGGTAATCGCAGGGAAAGCGGAGGAAGGACAATAAAACTTGACAGAAGAACCATGTTGATTATAGAAGGCATTCACGGCTTAAATGATGAGCTTACACCTTCTATAGAACGTGATTCAAAGTTCAAGCTCTATGTGTCTGCCCTTACCCAGCTGAACCTTGATGATCATAACCGCATCCCAACAAGGGATAACAGGCTATTGCGACGCATGGTAAGGGACAGCCAGTTCCGCGGAGCAGGGGCCATAAGAACATTCCAGATGTGGCCCAGCGTTCTTCGCGGAGAAAACAAGCATATATTCCCCTTCCAGAATGAGGCTGATGCTGCATTTAATTCTGCTTTAGATTATGAGCTTGCTGTTTTAAAGTTCTATGCAGAACCCCTGCTTCATTCCATAAAACCAGGAATGCATGAATATGCAGAAGCTGTAAGACTCCTGTCTTTTCTTGAAAACTTTACACCAATTCCGCCGCAATATGTGCCTGGGAAAAGCATACTACGTGAGTTTATCGGGGATTCGGAGTTTAAGTATTAGATTATCTCTGCGACTGCATCATATCCTTTAGCTTTGGGTATATTTGAGTTACTGTCAATTCCTGAAACAATGCGGCAATTATATGCTTTGCCGGGTTTAAGTTCCTGTGTATTAATGGTCTTAACCAACAGCCTAAGGTAGTTAGCTGACATAGCAGGCACAAAATCAGATAGTCTAACAGTATCTTCTTCAATAATGGCTTCGATCTCCCTGCCAATCCAACGCTCAATATAAGCCTTTTTCTGATTTAATGCCAGGCTGCTTATTTTGTTTGCGCGAAGGCCAGCTTCCTTTTCTGTTACACGAGCAATAGGACCATGTTCCATCGTACAATCTTTGGCCATATTCCAGGTTTCAGTTCCAGGTCTAAGGGAAAATGGAAATACATGAATCCCGGCAAATCCTGCTTTGCTGCAAAAATCCAGGGTTCTTTCAAAATCGTCCGGGGTTTCTCCGGGAAAACCCACGATAATATCGCAGCCTGTAAACGGGTCGTCTTTGACAGTACGCAAAAAATTTATATCTTCAAGCACCTTTACAGGATCATAAAACCTCTTCATGCGCTCAAGTAAAGCCCTGCTCCCGGATTGCATGGATATATGAAAATGAGGCCTTATCCTGTTATGCGAAACTGCATGTACAAAATTATTGTCAATAACATATGGTTCTATGGAAGAAAGCCTTAAGCGGATTTTGGAAGTGCCAGACACAAGGTATTCAAGAAGGAATGCAAGGCTGGAACAGGCTGTCTTGTCAGAATACTGCGATATATTAACACCTGTTAGAACAGCTTCTTCATGGCCTTTATCCTCAAGTGACTTTATAACAGCAAGGACTTTTTTTGATTCAAGACTCCGGCTGTTACCGCGTGCAATGCTTGTTCTGCAATAAGAGCAGTTATTGTCACAGCCGTCCTGAATTTTTACAAATGCCCTGGAATGGAAATTAAATTGATCCGGCTCATATAAAAAAGAAGTTTCAGCCGGAATTATCCTGTCCTTGCACATGCTGTCAGCTGATCCGGACACACATAAAGATAACAATGATTCTTTAAAAAAACCGTAATTACCGGAGCGTAAGTCTTGAGGCAGCTTTAAAAGCAGGTGTTTGTAGTCCTGATTTACAATATAAAGGCGTTTTTTGTACAGGGAGGGCGCCATACAATCAAGAGGTTTCACATCAGAAAATTGCATATCAAGAGATTCAAGAGCCTCAGCCTCCATTTGCGCATAACAGCCTGTAACAATTATAAGCTTTAAAGAAAGATCCCTCAAAGCCCTGCGTATAATACGGCGCGCTTTTTGCTCGGATTTTGAAGTCACTGTACACGTATTGATAATTAAAACATCAGGTTTTGATATAATAGATTTATCCTGCAAACGCTGGTTTTCATTCCAGGGGATAACAGTAAAACCTTCTTTTGAAAATGCAGCAGCAATGGCTTCACTTTCAAGCTGATTAAGCTTACAGCCAAGTGTATAAAAAGCAGCAACAGATTTATTAGACAGGGCAGAAAAAGACATTGGACAAAAACTAGAATCTGGTACGTGCAGCCATTGCCTGCCTTACCCTGTCAAGGCCGCGGTGTGCGTCTGTAAGCTGGGGGTTTAATGCAATTGCCTGGTTATACGCAATAGCTGCCTCAGGCAGATCCCCGGCATTTTCCCTGGCATAGGCAAGTCTTGTCCACCAGTCCGCATTCCCGGGTACCCAGTGCACAGCAGTTGTAAGGGCAATATCAGCAGACCTGAAACGTCCAAGGCGTATATAAATTTCACCCAAAAGATAATAAACCCTGTCTATGCGCTGTCCCTGCGGTGCAAGGCTTATATATTCCTGGAAGGTCTGAAGTGCCTCTGTATTTCTGCCCTCAAAATAATGTATCTCCCCAAGGATTTGAATTATACGCGGATCATAACGGTTAAGATTACGTCCCTGCTGGGCATAACGCAGGGCTTCTTGATATCTTCCAAGACTGACAAGACTCCAGCATATAACAACATGAGACTCAATATTATTAGGGTTTAATGCAATTTCATTCTGACATATTGTTACAGCACGTTCAAAGTTTCCGTTTCTGAATTCAACCAGAGCATCCGGAGCAAACTGTGCATTTACTTCATGTCCTATAAGAAGAAGATATAGAAAAACAAAAATAAGAACCAAAAGTCTTTTTTTTAAAAAAGTCATGTTTAATTATTTTTGGTCATTGTACAGCGGCCATTAAAATAACAGCCAGTTTCCATTAAAATTTCCTGAGCTGTAACATTCCCGGTTAGTCTTCCAGTAATTGTAACTTCAACTTTTTCCGTTGCATTTACATCTCCCACAACAGTACCCCGGATTATAACCCTTGTAGCCCTGATATTGGCATTTACAGTTGCTTCTTCATCAATAACCAATAATCCCTGTGCAGAAATATCCCCGGTCAGCTTGCCGCGGATTAAAAAAGACTTGTTAAAATTGAGCGTCCCTTTAAACTCAATATCCGGAGATAAAACCGTATCAAAATCGTTTTCGTCAAGTATATCATTGTGAACATCAGTCATAATTGGACTTTAACCGGGAGTACAAAAACATGCAAGCCCCTTTATCACTAGCTGTCCCTGTTCTACACCCCCCACTACCCACTATCCCCTATACACTATACACTATTCAATAAATGAGTTTGGAAAGAAAAGGCGAGAGAGAATACAAAAAACTCAAAAGTGCGATTGAAGCAGGAAAGAACGGGGATTACAGGCACTCCCTTGAAATACTGGAAGAACTGTTATCAGGTACTTTTATAATACCGGAAACCTGGCTGCTTTTGGGACGTACATTCCATGCGCTTGGCGATTATTCCAAAGCAATAGCTGCTTTTAATGATTATTTAAAGCTTAAACCAGAATCCAGCCAGGGTTATCTTTATATGGGGCGCACATACTTAACAGTAGCCATGCCCTATAAAGCTGTTCCTTTTTTAAGAAAAGCACTTGAACTTCACCCAGACAATATTCAAACCATGGCCTTGCTTGGAACAGCTTATCTAAAATCAAAAAACTCAAGGGAATCAGTCAATATTCTTCAAAATGCAGTAGAAGCAGCAGAAAAAACAAATATAGGCAAAAAAGAGTATAACCGAATATACAGGGCTTATTTAAACGCATTATTGGTACGCGGGGTAAGGCTTTGCAGAATAAATGATTATGATCTGGGTGCCCAGATGCTAAGGTTTGTCCTTGAAAAAGGCGAAGAAAGGGCAGACAGCCCCTTCCTTAGACTGGAATTGGGCAGGGCAAGCCGTGAAACAGGCAAGCTGAATGAAGCATTAAAACACTATTCCCGCGCCCTGGAATTTGCACCGGAAGACAGGAGGATACGCTGGTCAAGAGCATCGGTTTTAATGGCTCTGGGCAGAAACGCAGAAGCAAAAGATGATATAGAATTAATCCGTGCAGTAGAACCAAATGTTCCTGAACTTTCCTGGAACAGCAGCCTTATAGATATATTTATGATCCGCTCTTTTCTGGAAGCAGGCCAATGGAGACAAGCAGCAGAATTATGCAGAAATTGCCTAAAAAGCATTGATTTTGTCCAGGAATCTTCTGGCTTTCACAATAAAGCGTTCTTTCATGCTCTTTATGCAGAAGCTCTAAGAAATCTGCATGATTACAAATCTGCACATAATCATCTGGAAAGGGCACAAAAACAAGAGCCTTCTGAACTTCAATACTGGTATTCTGATATTCTTGTTTGCTGGGAAGGAAAAAACTGGAAAGCATTAAAAAAAGCCCTGCGAATGGCAAAAAGCCTGGGGGGAGATACAGATATAATTAATAGATTTACTGTGCTTTTAGAGGTACATACATCAAAAGATGAAATGAAAAACCTAACCCAATTGCAGAATGCTGTCCGCATATTGGGGCCAGAGCCGGAATTAATGTTTGCTTTGGGAAACACCTATCTAAAACTTGGTTTAGCAGAAGAAGCTGGAAACTGGTTTGAAAAAACCGTTTATTTAAAGCAAAATCACGAAGAAGCCTGGCTTGGAAGAATTGCAGCCATGGAGATCCTGATAGCAGAGAATTCTGCAAAACAAGATGCTCTGGCCGAAGTCTATGATTTATATCTGGAACAATGGCCATCTAATTTTACCATACGCAGGGAAATGGCGCTCTTCCTTATAAAAATATTTGAATATAATAAAGCAATAACAGAACTTGAAAAACTTCTGTTACGGGAGCCATCAAACCAAAGCCTGCGACGTGTACTGGCTTATGCTTTTCGTAAGACAGGACGATACCGCGAAGCAGCATTATACTTAAAAACCCTTTTAAGGGAAAAACCTGACAATATAGAGCTGCTTTTAGAGTATTCCGGCTGCCTTGAACGCGGCGGTGGGGCAAAATATGCTCTTGCGATCCTGGAAAAAGCCAAACCTATCTTTAAAAAATCATCAGATTTATCCATGGCTTTGGGTATACTCTATTTTAGAAATAAAAAGGTGGTAGAAGCTCTGGACTCCCTCCGGGAAGCAGCAACACTTAACCGTAAAGATCCAAGACCTTATGAGTGGATGGCAATAATTGCCCGAAAAACCAAAAATAAAGCCAAAGCAGAACATTTTGAAGAAGAAGCTCAAAAACGAAAAAAAACATAAAAATTCAAAAAAAAACTGTTGCAGAACAGTAAAATAAGGTATAATGTATATAAAATTATAATTAAAACTGGAGGAATATATGGCTGTTAAGGCAATGGATTTATTTGAGGCTTTTGCTCAGGATAAACTTCCAAAGGATCAGGCTTATATTGTGTCGTCTTTCATAAACGCAAATACAGGTTATTCGGTATATGAAGTAATTTCTTATTCAGGTGTAAAAGCAATATATCCGGATGGTACTGGACTGACATTCCAGTCTTCAGGAAAAAAGATGCACATACTTATTGAGCCTGCTACATACTCCCACAAAGCAATTGAACCTTATTTAAGAGATAAACAGGATCAGATTCCTTTAAGATTTAATGAGCTAAGTATCCATGTAGCAAAAAATCAGAGCAAGGTTTATATGGCAAAGAAACCCATAGATTCTTTATCCTCATTTACCATTGCAAAACCAGAAGGGCTTAATATTTCTTTTGTTTTTTATGAGTTGCCAGATCTATACGATACTTTGTCAAAATTCTTTGAACAGTCCTATAACAAAGATGCTGGTATCCCCCAGGCAGATGCCAAAAAAGTTGCAAAAGAGACAGTTAATATTATTCAGAAAAACATGTCTTTTAAAGGTGAATACGCGAATTAAGTTTTTTCGATAAAATAAAAAACCCCGCTTTTGGCGGGGTTTTTTTTGGCTATGTTAACTCTTATTGTGCATCAAGTTCTGCCTGAGCCACTGCCAGAAGCGCAATTGGCACAGAGTAAGGTGAACAGGAAACATAATCAAGACCTGCTTCCATACAGAACCGCACATTGGCCGGGTTTGCTCCATGCTCACCGCAGAGTCCGCACACAAGATCAGGTCTTGTAAGCCTACCGCGTGTAGTGGCAATGGAAATAAGCTCTTTGACACGGTTGTCAAGGGTGCTGAATGGGTTACCATTAATAAGGTCAAACAAGGTATAGTCAGGCATAAAGGCTGTAAAGTCATCCCTTGATATACCAAGTGTGGTCTGGGTCAGGTCATTGGTTCCAAAGCTGAAGAAACTGCCGTATTTGGCTATTTCTCCTGCACCAAGGGCTGCTGCCGGAAGTTCAATCATGGTGCCGATCTTGTAATCAATGGGCCTGGCCTTTTTCGCTGTCCTCAGCTCATCTTCAATGTCAACAATTCCCTTGTAATTAGCGCCTTCGATCTTTTTGCCATAAGCAATCAACTTAAGTTCAGAGGCATTCATTACTATGGGGATCATTATCTCTGGTCTTGCATCTATGCCCTCAGCTTTTAGTTTAAACGCTGCTTCAAAAATAGCCTTGATCTGCATGGCATAAATCTCCGGGTATGAAACCGCAATACGGCAGCCCCTATGTCCCAGCATGGGGTTAAACTCATGCAGGTTATTGATTCTTGCCTGGATTTCGGCTTTATTTG
>Ga0099364_10010712_pt1 | contig 12585 bp, 8 predicted proteins | sample TergutTh196P3_FD_73070 | JGI IMG/M metagenome (GOLD analysis project Ga0099364, IMG submission 73070) | Microcerotermes parvus P3 segment gut microbial communities from Pointe-Noire, Republic of the Congo - Th196 P3 | ecosystem: Host-associated > Arthropoda: Insects > Digestive system > Gut ... | reverse complement strand
CGAGTGATACTTTTTTTCGACGGAACGGCAACAATAGCAATCAGTGTGCCACTGCACATACCAAAACCAAATAACAAGCAGTGGCACACGGATTGCGTTGCCGTTCTAGCAGAAAGGTGCGGTAGCATAGACATGGTTTTTAGCGGCCGATGCTGTTGTGCTATTTATTTTTTTGTAATCTCTCTATCTGTTTTTGAATTCTGTTTGCTTCAGATTTCCAGATTTTCGTTGCTTCTTCTTTGCCGTATTCGGACTCTAAATCAGGATGTTCGGATTTCGCAATTTCATAAGGTGTTATGCCGCTTTTGTACAAGGCATAGTTCCGATGCTTTTCGTCGGGATTTTTAGCAACGAAATGCGCCTGCAATGTTCCGTGAAATACAGCGTTTTCAATTTCGCCTATGTTCTTGACGCACACATCCGCTGGTGTACCGTCCGTGTTTTCGATACTTGCTTCATACGCCTCTACAATCGCAGGAACACCTACTCCGTGTGCAGCCTGTATTTGATACGGGTAATTGGCAACGTCCATTTCGATGGGCGAAGTCAATGGGGGAGAGTTGGGATTGCTGTAAATTTTTTCGCCTTCTTTTTCTCCTTTCTTCGTAATTCTATATCCCGCTTTCTTTCCAGTACCGGAGGGCATACCGGGAGTCCAGCGGTCTACTGTTACTTCTTTCAAAAAACCTTCTTCAAATAGCGGTTCTATGACTGAGTGCAAAAGATATGAATTGGTGACGTTGGTAGCATTTCGTAATGCTAAAAGTTCATGAAATAGTGTGAGCATTTCATTTTGTGTTAATCCGCCCTTGAGAAATTTCACTTGCCGAATCCACAAAGACAATTTCAGAAAAACGTGATAAGGCGGTTGTATCAAAACGGCATTTAATGTTTCTGTTAAATTTGCTATTTCTTCCGTATTCATTCCATGCGGTTTGCAAGGATGCCCATAAGGTATATATCGATATTCTATGTCGAGTAATGCCATCAACTCATTGTCGTGTATTTCATTCATTTTAAGCCTCCTATGCTGTTTGAATGTGTTGTTATGCCGTTCGTTTGCACATAAACAAAGAACGGCATGGGCAATACCTCCTCTGCCCATTATCTCTCATTATGATTTATCTTCCAGCATTTGTCAATTCCGCCGATTCCGTGCCATATCCTCGGCAACAGTTAATTCGGCTCCGGCTGTATAACGTTTGGTAGTAGAAGACTTTGTGTGCCCCAGTTTCTCCCTGGCGACTTCCCGACCCAATGCTACTCGTTCTGCTAGTTCGGTCGCACCGGCATGCCGTAACTGATACGGCGTCCAATGCGGTATCACTTGACCGGCTTTGTTGCCCTTCTTGATGGCATACACTATCGCTTTCCGATAGGAATCTTTATCGTAAAAATCACCGATACCATCACTCTGTATGCCACGCTCTTTCATTGCTTGTCGTGGACTAAACACGGCTTGCTCTGCTTTCTTACCTTCAAGGTACGGAGCAATCAAGACTTGTTCGATTTTGCCTAGCGGAATGACTTTTTTACCGATGTGCTTTTGCGTTTTGTGCCGTTCCAGCGTGTAGTACCAAAGTTCCGAGTCTTGTCCTTGTTCGATATCGCCTGCTGCTACGTCTCCCACTCGCATGCGGCATATTTCGCCAGGCCGCATGGCGGTCTCACGCTGTAGCAATACCATAGCGGATACGGTTGCGGGCATAAACGGCAATGTCCGGTCAACCACTTCACGGGGTACTCCTCTGACAATTTCGTTATCGAATGTGCCGGGTTCGCCGGGCGGAAGCGATTTCACGGCTGTCAATGCTTGCCACGTTGTGGTTTTTACCTGTTCCTCTTCGACTCCCCATCGGAAAATGCGGACGAGTCGTCCGGTATAGTCGTTGATCTGTTTTCGGCAAAGTGTACCTTTTTTAACCATCTGGTTACGGACGATTTTCAGTTTTTTCGGCGAAAAATCGTTGACGGCGATGTCGCCGCAAATTTCGACAAGATAAGCGATAGCGAGTCTAAAATGCCGGACGTGACTTTCGTCTAGTCGGGCAGTGTGAAAATTTAAGAAGTCGGCGGCGAGTTCAGCGATCAGCACGTCGCCGGTATGGTGCCTCAAAATACCGGCAGGGCTTTCCAGCAATTCGGCAATGAATCGCCGGTAGGCGGCATCGGCTTCGGACGATTTCCAGATTCCGTGATAAATTCGCTTTCCGTTGTGCCAGGAGTAAGACTGATTTCTATCTCGGCATTGTTTCGGCAATTTCTTCGTCATGAGTGTACCATTCCTTTCTAAAACATCGTAATTACGATGTTTTACAAGTTCCAATAACCCATACAACTGAAATTAAAAAGTGCCGGAAACACTTGTCTTATAAGGCTTTATGCCATTGGGCGGCACGGGATTCGAACCTGTGACCTCTGCCGTGTGAAAGATGAAACACGATATACAGAAATGCTACAAAACTGCCTTACTTTCAAGTATATTAACGCAAAAACAAGCTTTGTCAATCCCAATCAAACACCACTTTCTCCGTGCTTGTTTTACCGGTGTTTGCGGGTAGTACCAAAAAAACAACGGGTAGTCGCGGGTAGTCTTTTCAACCGCCCCAAGACCGTGATTTTCAGGTTACAAAGGGCAGCGGCTTTTGACAAAACGACGAACCGAACAAACACCGGAACATAGTCAAAAACAGGCATTTTACTAAATTCATTGCGCTGTCGTACTAGGAGGTGTTTGCACTAACTTCTCATAAATACCACAATGTTTGCAAAGGCAATAAAAGCATTACAAGTTTCATCCAATTTGTCATACCTCGTAAACACTCGCCGAAACTGCTTGATATTACGAAAGTTATGCTCTACAACATTTCGATACTTATACAACTTCTCGCAGTAACGCCAAGGCTTAATACGAATCTTCTTTGGAGGAACTACTGGTATCATTCCATGTTTTTTCGCCTTCGCACGACAAGCATCACCCTCATACGCCTCTTAAGAAAATTATTTAATCTTCGAAAAAATATTCTCAAAGAAATAGCAGTAGTTTCCTGTTGTTGAATAATTTTCGTAATTATATATCAGTGCAGGGGCATAACATAACTGTGCATTGTCATTTTCAATCCCCCAAAGCCCTACACCTAATGTGCTTGGTTTATTATTCAAAGCAAAAATCACAATATTATGTCGATATTTATCTATTTCAATTGAATGCAAATGGGATTCAATTTCATCTCTTGTTTTTGTGGGATTGTCACAGGATATTTCAAATTTATGAAATCTGTCTTCTGGAAAATAGGCAAGCGCAGCTGTTGTCAATTTATCGAAATGTTCTTTTGCGCCATAGTGTTTATCGTCTGATTTATGTTCAGTCGTAATACTATCCGATTTTCCAAATGCTAGCGAGAGCGAGGCAGGCTCAATTTCCGAAATAATACTTAATGCACGGTCATATTCATATCCGACAACGATCAGTAAATGAGTGCGATTCATGGGCTGTGGACTACCCGGATACCCGATAATGCTACGGATTTCTGCGATTCCTTTGCTCAACCATTTTGAATTGGCAACAGATTTAGTTTCAGATTCTCTTTGATCATAATTCCCTGCATTTGAATACACAAACGAGATTTTAATGCCCGGAAATAAATCATGAAACATCCGCAAGAGAATGAGTAACATCTCATGTGTGAAAGTTGTTAAGTCTATAAGTACACTATCCAAACCTTTTTCGGATAGTACATGGTTCAATTTGCTTATGATTTTGTCCGTTGAGGTAATCGGGTCTCGATGAGACAAGACTACCTCTGAGTATTTAATCTTTTTTTCTGTAAGTATCTCTTTCATTAACGCAAGATTCTCAGATACATAACAATCATATTCCTCGATGGAGCAAATCAATGATTCTTTCAATCTACCTGTGGGACAATTACGAAGAAAGGATAAACATCGTTCTTCATAACTCGCCGAACAAATGAAGAGATCATATGTACTTAGTAAGTGCCGATCAATTTCGTCCCATGTGAACTTCATGTTTTATCCTCTAATTCGTTAAAACTGTTCGTCTCTACGCTGATGTTTGCCTTAATTTTATAATCAAGCATGTCAAACAAGAAAAGCTGCATTTTGTCAGATTCAATATCATTTGTCAAAGAATCTTTAAGCCTGCGCAAAATAGATACTGGGTCTTCCATTGTTTCCTCCAATAACTTATTTTGCATAAACAAATATCCTGTAAAACTATTTGGATCCAAAGTCCATATCGGAGCAAGCCTACGGTTCATAATAAATCGCCATGTACGACCTGCCCCACGTTCTTTTCTGCCCAGTGTTGAACGATGAAAATAACCATAGCGCACACCCAAATTAAAAATTCGCTCTGTTATATCAGACATTTCATCAGAAATTGCAATCGTAAAAACGCGTCGTTCTGAACGTTCTGACAAAAGTATGGCGTTAAACAACCTACCAAGACCATTGATAAGGTTTGTAAGACGTTCAAAGTCTTCTTTGGGGGCAGCTCTATCATGTCCTTCAATTTTATAGTCCTCTAACTCATCCTTAAGGAATTTGTTTGCTAAGCCTCGTATAATGTCATTTTGTATTCCGTGTTCGATATGTCTAATCTGTTGTCCTGGTTTTTTTGCACACTGTGCTGCATACATGTCATGTGCAGCATCAAGAAAATATCGTACAATACCAGAGGAGATACTGACAAGTTGGTCAAATCCTGCATAACTATATGTGTGCGCACTTTTACTCTTCCCATAGAGACTTTTAATGTAATCAGCCCGCGCATATCTATATGCATCATCGGTGTCATGGAAGCCACGCCCCTCTCCCCTTCGAGATTTTGCTTTATATTCGGCGGCGATTTTATCGATACTAGCCTCTTGTTCTTTGTCTTGTGGAAAAAAGGATTCAGGTTCAATATTGCCAATATTATAATGAGTTAATCGTTTTAAAACTATATTTTTAATCCTATCTTTGTATCTCTTGTTATTTGTGTATAATTCCCACAAGTCAATTTGTTTGTAATCATGTGGTGTGTCGATTGTTGCCCCTGTAACTGTATAAAATGTTTTATAATCGTATTGTGTTGAAATTTTTATGCTTACTTTACCCGAATCTCTCGTCGCTATCCATGAATTGAGTATGCGAGTCTGCTCACTTGTCATAAAATGAGCATCGTCAATAAGTAAAAAGATTGGTGCTTTGGGAAAACCTTTGACATCTCTTAGCTTTCCAAAAAGCGGCAGCAAAAAATCCTGGTAATCAAAAAATAAACCATTGTAATCATAGCGAGCATCCGCGTTAAAACTCAATTTTCGGATATACTGCATTGCCTTGTTATACTCGGTCTGGAATTGATTTATAATCGTTACTATTATTTCTTTGGTTTCAGGCTGAACTGTTGTTTTGGTCGCTAACTCGGAAATGAAATGTGGTGCCACCAAATTTTGATAGTATTCATTAAATGACGCACTTTCAATACACTCTACAGCACCGGGGGTTGATTTTATCGCGTTGAATCCTCGAAGTGCGAAAGTTAGAACCATAAGATGCTCCATAAATAAGTCTGCGGCATAGTCATCACCAAGCCTTCTCAATTCTGTGATTTTAACAAAACTTTCATTTCTGATTGGAAGATGTAACCCAACAAATTCCAAATCAGAGAATCGCTTGTCTCCGTTTATCTTGCACTGGCAGTCTGCCTGCAAGTAGCGAAATATCATGCTTTTGCCGACACCACGAGGTCCTTTGAGCATCATGTGTCCTTCATCTGTCATGAGCGACAATTCAGCCAGGTCGTCAACAAATAGAGTCTGCATTTCCTCGACTTTCAAGTCTTCAGGAGATGTTACTTTGAATGGATTATTTTGAGTGCTCATTTTTAACATGTCCTCTTCTTATTAAAGGCCCCCTTAAAAACCCATTTTAGCAATTTGGCTAAGGTGGCAAACACCGACATTTTCGAAGTTTTGTTACTTGTTTCTTATTGGTTTTTGTGTTTGTTAGAGTATTCCATCGTTTTCTCTATTATGTTCATACGCTCTGGAAAATCAATCTCGGTATTAGGATATCCACCCTCACTCAACGTGTAACGATAATTTTGTGGCAATATCTCATTTAGAAAATTCACATCAATTTCTACTTTAATCTCCGTTATGATAATATTTGGGATCAAAAATCGCATGCAATACCGCCTTTCTCGCTCCATCTTCACTGTCCTATTAAGTATTTCTTCAATTAGCGATATTTCCCGTTCCTTTCCTTTATAACGTTCTATGGCTTGCTCTTGTTCCAAAGAATAGCCCAAACGAATGTGATATGTTTTATCATTATTCTCGTTTTTCTCCAAGTTCACGGAATGTAATGTTTTGGAGTATGCATGAAATATCCTACTGCTCTCCGGCATTCCGTCAAGTTCTTTAGCACGAGTACAATCGTCAGCCAATTCATCTGCAAATCGCAGTACTGCTGCCAAAAGTCGAGGCCTGATATCAAGATTCAATAACTTTGTATTGCTATGAAGTTTCGCTATCGTGTCATCACTTCCATTTATTGTGCTTCCATGGGCACAAGCGATCTGAAAAATCATTTCTTTAAGACCAGCCTCTTTTATAAAACAGGCTAGAGCGATATTATAAAATTCATGTTTGAATGAAGTTGTATGATTATTGCGACCATTAATATTCCCTATATCGTGTATCTGTATTGCGCAAAGTAAAAGGAATATTTCAAAGCCGGACAATCGCAAATTTTTGTCAAATTTGTCAATCAATTCTGCGGCACGATTCATAACGACAGATACATGTCCTTTGCCGTGTTGGTTAAGGTATACAAGTTCATCATAGGGGACACCGCTTTTTACCGACGCAAGTAATGCCCCCGTCTCAACTGCATCATGCCTGTTCCCGAGTTGTTTCTTTAAATCACCATAACGCTCATCAAAAGGTTTGGTGTTCTCCGCATAATTTTGAGGTAGCGAAGGGAAATCAGACTTTGGCGCATCGTGGAACATCTTCTCAAGTGCAGTAATATTTGTGGTGTTGTCATTCATACTAATATATAATACACTCCCTCTTTGACATGACTTCAAAGATTTTTTTACCTGCAATTGTGGGACAGCATTTCTGACCTACTGTTGCTGATTTGAAATTCGTTTTACTACCATTTCCACGTGCTGAGAGCCGTGAACCGTAAAGTATCATTTTATTGTGAGCACTTGCACATGGAGCGACCATCCTAATAACTAAAGCAATTTCTTTGGTTGCGTTTTTAAGTCTTTCCTTACACGCCAATTCGCCCACTTTCGGAAAATTATAATCATGCTGATCGCTAAACCATTGGGGCAAGCAATTCTTTTCATGTTCTGGCATTATTTTGTCTGCCTAAGTAACGATTGAAAAACGGCCTTTGCCAATAATGGTGGAACTGCATTGCCTACCTGCTGTTGTTGAAACCCAATTGAACCGCAAAACACAAACGAATCTGGAAATGATTGAATTCTAGCCGCTTCTCTGACAGACAACCCTCGATGTTCAGTCGGATGAATAAGCATATTTTTACGAAAATTCCCAATTACAACGGATGGCATATCTTCGCTTAAACGGTGGTAGACACCTGTATGACAACGTGAAGGATCGGCATAATTTTTCATTAACCTGGATGGTATGTCTTCCCAGTTCCCTCCCTGTGGAATATACCTGTATCTTTCGATTATGAGGGATGAGTTCCTAGTTACCAAGTGGTTAAAACATCCCCTCAAATTTCCCCTCATGCGTTTTGCATATTGCGAACATGTTTGCGTCCTGTACCCCGCCCAGCACAAAGAATTTCCGTTATCGAGTTGAGGAAGGTCAGATAGGGCATCAGCAACAGTCACGGGGACTTTATTTCGTTTGCTTGGAAAGCGAAACTCTAATCCATTCCTATTCCCTACCAAAAAAAATCGAGTTCTGTCTTGCGGAACACCAAAATCTTGGGCATTAAGCAAGGCTGTCGTAACCGTATAATTCTGTTTTGTTAAATTATTGATGATTGTCTTTACGAAAATGCCCCCTGCCGTATCGACTATTCCTCGTACGTTTTCAAAAATTATCCACTCCGGGCTGAGAATCTCAACAACTCGGATAAATTCGTGAAACAACCAGTTTGATTTATTTTCTGTGTTACGTGTTCGAGCATTTGACCACGAAAAACCCTGACATGGCGGCCCGCCAAAAACGATTATGGGCGAGCCGAATTGTTTCCATGATTTTATTTCTTTTCGATGGATCGTTTCAATATTCTGATTTATCAATGTAGTGCTGGGATGATTCCTTGCAAAAGTTTCGCTAGCAAACCGATCGCTATCGACAGCAACCTTGACCTTTACCCCAGCAAGGGTTGCTCCGAGGCTCATGCCACCAGCACCAGAGAAAAGGTCTATTCCTATCATTTTCAAAAAAATTCCGATCTTACCCACATCCTATGCAAATTTCAGCAACAAGTAAGCCACAGAAACTCACTTCTTCTCTACAATTTCCAGCATCACCGCCACCTCCCGCACAGCCCCCATCATCGCCATTTCAACAACAGCCTCACGTTTATGACGATTGATAATCTTAATCTGACCTTCCAAGCCAATCAATGCACCGGATGTAATCCATATTGTATCTCCCTCGATAAATCCCACTGACCCTACAACGCAGAAGTCCGCATCGAACAAACGTTCCCAATACAATCGCTCTTCTTCACGCACCACTACATCCTTTTCATTGTCTCCGTAGTGGAGAATCGAATAAAAATCCCGTGTATTTTTCAACGCCAACGATAACTTCTCCGCTACCAAAATCGGCTCAATTTCGGTCTGAACGAAAACATAACCTGGAAACAACGGCTTGCGTATCTTGTGAACAACGCCCTTACTCCTGTACGGCATCTCTTTCATCGGGACAAAGGGTAAGTATTCTTCGGTATCCAGCTTTTCCCTGATTATCTGGACAAGTTTTTCCTCCAAACCAGTCCGGGCAAACACCACCACCCAATTTTTCATCGTTGTTCCTCCGAGACGTAGCATTGCCATAATCGCCTTCAATACGGCGACCGAACTTTACCCCATGCCCCTGCTCATGCCAACGTGTCCAAGCCAGCGATTAACGCTTACAGGTGCTGTCTTGCGGGAATTACACCGAATAATCCCCTCGTCTCCGCTCATTATACGTCATCCTGGAGCAATATCAACCCCTTTCGGTCAATGTGGGTAGCACAAGGGGCCATCCACGTTCTGTAGGCAAAATTATTTTCGCACTGTAAAACAGGATATTCGAGAAACAGCGAGGCAAGAGCGGCATCGCGTGAATTGCCAGTCTGCCCAAATCAACACGCCTCAAACGGTGGGCTCACAACATGCCGTTCAGTTACCGTTTTACCTAATTTGCCCAAATTTGCAACTAAACGTGGACGCACCCGGTGGCACAGTAGCACATTTAAGCCCGTCGACAATCTGCCAAAATGAGGTATTTGGATGAATTACGCAGGCAAAAGCAGAATACAGCAATCCGTCGATAAATTCCAAAATCTGGGTATACGGAAAAATATCGATGTCCAATCCAATTCCTGATACGCTCTAGTACGACAGCGCAAATGCAAACATATAACAATCAACCTAACTTGTTATTTGGCAATTATTTATGATACTGTCAAATCCGTAGCGTTTCTTGCAAAAAGAAACGATTTTTGGGTGAGCCGGATGCCCCATTGCTTCATGGAATCTCCAATCTTTGCTCATTGCCCGACATTCTTCGAGAAACCGCCCCAAGACCGTGATTTTCAGGTTACAAAGGGCAGTGGTTTTTGACAAAACGACGAACCGAACAAACACCGGAACATACTCAAAAACAGGCTTTTTTCTAAAATCATTGCGCTGTCGTACTAGCGGACATGGAGGAATACCCGCGAAATGTTATGGAATTGGTCATACTCATCTGGATTATTACCTCGATGAATTTACATTTCGTTTTAACCGCCGCACGTCGAAGTCTCGTGGAAAGTTATCCTACCGTCTCATCCAGCAGGAGGTTCAGGTCGAAGCCATAACATACGACCAAATTATCGGCGGAAAAACCGATAAAAACGGCCCATTGTAAATGGAGTCAACCGGATACCCAGATTCCAAAAATAGCAAAAGATAGGCAAAACAGAAATAATGCTGCAAAAATCAAAAAGTCTCAAATCTCAGAACGTTTCGCAGTTGGAAAGTTTTTGCCTGGTGGTTTGCTACCATTGATAAATGGATGACTTCTTTACGGGGATTGGGGCAAAACAGGTTTTTTTTGTTTGGTTCAGCCTACCAGATTTCAAACACAGGCAATTTGGGTAATTTCCGTGAAATTTACCGAAAGCCCCCTGTTTTGCTGTTTAGGCCCACGCCAATAAGCGGTCAATGCTAACAGACCGCCACCCTGTATTTTTCATCATGCAAAACTCACTCTATGAGGAAAGTTCACCCGCCAGGACAGTACGCTAAACTAAAATTCCACCCTCGGCAAGCCATCGATCATCTTCACGCTCTCCACCGACAAATGCACCACTCGCTTAATCAAATCCACAATGTAACGCTCATTCCCCTGCTCCTTGCACCAATCATTCGGATCATTCACAATGCCGCTGTCCTTGTGAGTCGATACCTGATAACGATCCATTATCCATTCTATTGCCGACTTGCCATTCACGACGTAACGATACGCCTCCGCCGGAATACCGGCTAAATGGAGAGAATCATTGTAAATGATTTTCGACTTGTCCGTCTCTTTGCCGGTTTTGGGGAACTTCATTTTCGTTACGTGGTACGATGAGGGGACAAGTCCCCCCGCTAAAACATTTTCCTCCAGCGGGTACATCTCGCCGGTTTCGTAATTCAAATGCAATGCCGCTAACTTGCGTCCCGCCTCGCTGAATTGGCGGAACAAGTTCACGCCGCTAACCAGCGGGATTCTCGGCAACTGTTTCTTCAAGTCCGGGGCAAAGCGAGTTTTGTAACTCTCGCTGTGCAAAATGCCGTAAACGTAGTAGAATATGTCCTCTTTGGTGAGAGGCGATTGTGCCGGAGTCCCGGCTAAATAATGTTTCTGAAATTTTTGCAACATCGCATCCGAGATGTTCTCCCGGCGGATGTAATCGCCGACTCGCTTGTAGCCTTGCTCCTTCAAGCCGTTCGATTTCGTTTTGCCGTTCTCGTCTATCCTTTCATATGTGTAGAATGGGAAACATTGACTCGTACCAAACAAATGCAAATCTGGTAACGTGTTTGTCATTAAGGCACTAAAATCAGCCTTGCCGCCCGGTGCTTCTAGGCATATCACGACATTCTCCATTCCCGGTTCGGGAAATATCTGCGACCAAAGACCGGGACGTTCTATGAATGGTTTATCGTAATAAATCCAGTGTTGCGTAAATGGACGATACACAGCGACTCGACGCTCTTTGTTATGGTATTTGTGTGAACTTTTTCGTTCCACATCCTTTTTCAGATTGACTGTCCAACTGATTTTTTTCGGGTTAGTATTAATGAACTGTCCGACGGTTATTTCCTTGTCCAATTCTTTGCGTTCTTTGTATGATTCCACCTGCTCATTGTAAAACTCGATCATGCGAGTCATGTTGCCGGTAAGTTTCTTTTTAGAAAAATTGTAGCACCAAGCATCTCGACCAGTTCCAACGCCTATTGCAAACAGAGTAAAAATCGTTTCGGTATCTTTGTCTCGCTTTGTCCCAAGCGAGATAAATGAATCGAATGTGTCGCCTCGTTGATTGATCCAATCATGTTTTTCGTTCGGCATAATAATTTCCCACGGTACTCCTTGCTTTCCGTCAGCAAGGGCAAGGATGAGCAACTTATCTTTTCGGTCAAGGTAATCGCCGATGCTGTTGTAACGGATTACGCATGCCCCCTTTTTTGCTGGATTTTTGACAAGTAATGTAATAGCAACGGGTGTACGGGTTCCTTCACCGAAAACGTTGCCTCTTTCCTTGCGGCGTTCTTCGCCAGACGTTCTTGCATCGCCTCGCAGGTTGTAAACGTAGATGTTCGTAAACTCTTCGGCAAGACATTTTCGGAGACCGTCCATTGCGTTGCCGTCGAGCCAGCCGCCGTTACTGACGAACCCGACGATTCCTCTATCGCCGATTCTATCCGATGCCCAGCGGAAAGCACGAATGTACGAATCGTAGAGGCTCCTTTGCAAAGCGGCGGTTGAAGCCGCAGCATACGTTTGCTGAATTCTTTTATCGACACCTGTTTCGTTGCCTTCTTTGTCTGTGTGAAAATAGACTGTATTGGGATTGCTATCGTTTTCCGATCTCTGCCCAACGGAATACGGCGGATTGCCGACGATCACAGTAATCGGCGTTTCCTTTTGCCTCTTTGCCCGCTTGCTGTTGATGTCGATGTCCCCCAGCGTTTTTTCATTCATGATAGTGAATGTGTCGGCGTGGACGATGCCGGGGAAGGGAAGAGACGGCAGATTGCAGACGGCAGACGGCAGCAGATTCGCCACTTCCTTATACGTGTTTTCTATGTTGATTGCCGCAATGTAGTATGCT
>Ga0099364_10010711_pt1 | contig 12585 bp, 16 predicted proteins | sample TergutTh196P3_FD_73070 | JGI IMG/M metagenome (GOLD analysis project Ga0099364, IMG submission 73070) | Microcerotermes parvus P3 segment gut microbial communities from Pointe-Noire, Republic of the Congo - Th196 P3 | ecosystem: Host-associated > Arthropoda: Insects > Digestive system > Gut ... | reverse complement strand
GAAATAGAGAATAGAAATGTAAACTTATGGAAGCCTTGTATTAACGCCTGAGCGCTTTTGCGTACTTACGCCACATGATGGAAACTAAAATTCCGAAAACCATACAAATTATGGAGAGCGCTTTAATTGCTCCTACTTCACCAATATGCGGAATCGCGAAACCCATGTACAGAGGAATTATAAACCAGCTTATATCAATGCAGAAATGAACCAGAGACGATAGTTTTGCGCGTAATTTCGCCGGAGCAAGGTCGCCTATCAATGAAAGCTGCACGGGATATCCGTAACCCATTCCTACGCCAAAAAGCAGTCCGCACGTAAAAAATAATGTGTTGCTTGCCACTCGCGCGCTAAGAAACAACGAGAGCGCCATAAAAAAAAGCGACGGACCGGCAAGGGCGTATCGCGGGAAAATGGTAAAAACTTTTCTGCCCAAAGTCCTGGCAGTAAACGCTCCTATTACTGTTGCAATGGAGAACGATGAGGGAATTAGTCCCATTGCGATGGCAAACGTCGGCAGATAGATATTTGCCGCGTCGCAAAGGCTAAATAACGCGTTCGAGGCGACTATTCTCCAAAAAGGAGTATCTTCGTAAAGCTCTTTCCATGTACCCCATACCCGGTTTTCAGGCGTTTTTAATACATTTTCCGGCAACGGCGGGAGTTTTAACGAGAGAAAGATACATATTAACGCCGCGATAACTGGCAATAAAAGGTAAAGCTTTTCGTACGAATATAATAACAGCAGGTCGGCTAAAGGAACCACAGTAGCAAGACATCCGAGCGAGCCGATTGATATATACGCGAAAGCTACTCCGCGCGACTCTTCGGGAATGATCAATGATTGGTATGTTGTGAGCGCCACGACAAACGTTCCGAAAGAGCAACCCATGAGGATACGAATTAACAAAAGCGGCATGAACGATAGCGTAAAATATTTAAGAAACGCAGCGCAAACACAGATTATCGCTGAAACAATAAGAATTTTTCTTATCCCTACTCGTTCCGTTATTATTCCGCCAAACGGGCGTACGAGAGTTGTCGCCGCGTAAAAAGCGCCTACGAGTATTCCTGTAAGCTCTTTTGGAAATTCATGTAAATCAAGATAAATGGGCATAAAAAAATATGTGTTTGAAAAGCAGTAAATTGCCCATGTAATCGCAATGAGATAAGCTATTAGCCGCACAGCGCGTCTCCTTTTTTCCTCAGAAATAATAAGATGTAGTTATTCGTTCAATGGCCGGATTTTACAGCGGATACATCTGCATCAATTTGTGATGCGCAAGCCCTCCACTTCTTCACGGGTCAGTCCGGTATCTTCAATTATTTCATCGACCGACATGTTCCTTTTGAGAAGGTTTTTCGCTATCAAAATCGCTTTTGCAGCTTCACCTTCATCCCGCGCTACAAGTATGCTGTGTTCCATGTCCATCTGGAACTTACGGCGCGCTCGGAATCGCGCGCGTTCGTTTTCGTCCATACTACTTTCGCCTCTTTATGATTGAGTATTTTTCTAAAACTTTCATCAAGGGAACGCCTAACGCAAAACAAGCCGCAGCTTGACCCAATCCCACATAAAGAGCGGTCCATAAAAAAGGAACATCAATGATAAAATGCAGCAAAGCTCCTATTACAAACATGTTAACGACAACAGGAGGAATAGCTGCAAGCCATAGATTTGGCGCCTTCGAGCTGAGCCACGCCGCTAAAAGCGTCGCGCCACTGCCAAAAACCACATCCCATAAACCAAAGCCGCCGATGAAATTGGCTATAAGGCACCCTACAAAAAGCGCAGGTACGGTCGCAGGCATGTAAAAAGGCAACAATGTAAGCGCTTCAGAAACGCGTAATTGTATTTCCCCATACGAAATAGGAGCAAATAATATAGTAACAGCAACATATAAAGCCGCTATCACGCCCCCGTAAGCCACGTCGCGTACTTTAAAATTCAGTTTCATAGCATACCTCGCATACTTTAGAGTTAATTCTCATAGCGTGCCTCGCATCAGTGGAACAAAACGACAATACTCGAACCATTTATCTTCTCCGATTTTGCTTCGTAGAAGAAGCCTTTCCACTTGTCCTGACACTTTAACCGGAGCAAGCAACAGACCGTTTTCCTTCAATTGGTCGATCCAAGTCTGCTCTACTTCTTTTACTGACGCCGTGATTATTATCCTGTCATATGGCGCCTCATCGGGATAGCCATCTTCGCCATCCTTCCATATTATGTTAGCTTGTAAATTAGCGGCGGCAAGACTTTCTTTTGCGCGTTTTACAAGTTCCTCAACCCGTTCCACTCCCCACACGCTGGCGCCAAGATATGAAAGTATCGCGGCTTGATAACCCGATCCCGCTCCTATCTCCAGCACCTTCATCCCGCTCTCAACATCCAGAAGCTCTGTCATACGGGCAACTATGTAAGGCTGAGATATTGTTTGGAATTCCCCAAGAGGAAGAGGTCGGTCAATGTATGCGTCAGATACGCAATCATCAGGAACAAAAATATGCCTTGGAACTTTGCGCATGGCCGACAATACAGCTTCGTCATGAACATCGCGAGCTATAATCTGCATTTCAACCATTTGCTCCGCCATTTTTTCCCAGTTTTTCATAATAAATCACTCCACTAAGATTCTAACACGCGGATAACCATATCTGCTTTTATTGATTGAAAATCGGGATGACAAAACATTTTCGAGATCGGATAACGACGACGTCGAAAGCCAAATGTAATGCTTTCCGTCATGTGGAATTGCTGAACTCATTACCACATAACCACTCTCTTCTATTAGCTTTGCGAGTTTTCCGCTCTCTTTTATTGACACTTCAATTTCAATAAGAGGCTTAAAAGGTGGAAATTCAAGTTCCGCCCTCTCGGCAAGCTCCTTACCCCAGAAATAATCCCAGCCTGATTTCAAGCCAATTTGCCAACCTCTTGCCGGATTGCGGCTTTGAATAATCACCCGCCTGTTCGCATATTTATTTGTTTTATTTGGGGTTTCTGGTCTCTTTATCCCCCTCCATAATGATTCCCAAACCATACTGAAAGCGTTAAATCGTGATGTATAGTCAGTTTTATAGGCTTCAAGATCAATATCTATCCATGCTACAAGTCCAACATTTTTTCTGTCGCAAAGCGATAATTCCTTACGGGTTCCAACTACCAGCTTATTTTCAACTACCTTCCTGTTAAGCTCCCGCTCGCATAATGCGGCGCTCATTGACTTAAGCGCTTCTAATCCGGGCTTTTTGCCGACGAAGTAACTCCCATGACAAACAGAACAGGATTCGGGCAACTTCTTACGATTTAAACATCTGCGGCAAAACACAGCGATTTCTTTTTCCAAAGCGTCGCCTTCCGCTGTCATTACGCCTCCGCAAACCGGACACAACAAGCCGTGTCCACAGTTTTCGCATAAAACTTCAACTGCGTATCCTTTGCGATCAAATATCCACAAAGCCGTCAAATTTTCGTTCAAGCACTTTGCTGTCTCCGACACAAGCGTTTTGCTTATAGCAAGAGTTTTTTCAACGCCTTGAATAAGCGCGTTAAATCCGTCTTTTATATCGACAAAGTGTATCAATTCCTTTTTTGGCATAAAACTGCATTTAATTTTTTTTCTAAAGTAGGTTTTTGCTGATGGAAGCCTTCCGCCAAGGACGAACTCCGACCCGGAGATAAAGGCTAATTGACCGGCTATGCTTCGAACGGGCAAGCTGGGATAACGCATTGAGATATAAGCGGGATTTGCCTCGTCTTCAACAATAACGAGAGAAATGTTGGGAAACGGCGAGTATACGGCGGACGGCCCTCCCACTACATACTTTATAGCGCCATTGCGAACGTCTGTCCATTTACGCCAGAAATTCTTTGTCCCTTTATTCTCCCAGAGTACGGCGCAATCCTTCAATTTAGGCGGAAGTATCTCGTAAAAATGTTTGGCTACCGAACGTTCAGGGAATAAAACAAGCGCAGTATCATCCTCCCCCAATTCAGCGAGCCTGTTTATATAAAAATCTTCCCGCTGCGAATCATATGGGAGATAGCACTCGCTCTCAGAGAATTTTCTTTGTTTATTCTCTTTTTTGATAAAGGCGCCCTTGTCCTGTAAAATCGGATTTCCTTTCAACAACTGAGATGGAGATATGACTTTAAAAACTTCTCCAGCGCCACACATGAAATAATGCCCTATCCATAACGCCAAATTCCATAGATTCTCGCCAAAAACCGAATCGTTATCAAGTATTTCATTTATTTCTTTAAACTCTATACTCTTTTCTAAGCGCTCGCCAGCATTAACTATCCCGGAAACAAATCCCACGCGAAGCGAACTTTTTACCGGAACGCGGACGCGTGAACCGCAGGGCGGAATTACATCCGAATTGATAGTATAAGTCAGAGCATTCCACCAGGGACCTGGAACTAAGACATCAAGATAAGTCATCCCATAATCCGTTAGCAATATCCTCTTTACTTCCGTCAATTGAAACATGGGAACCGTTACGTCTGATCATCACAACATCGTTAATATCAGCTCCCAGCGCGCGCACGCCATTTACAATCACCCTGTCCATATTCTTGCGTTTCATCTTTGCAATAGCGTTATCTAAAGGGTTATTTGTCTCCAAGGCAAAGCCAACGAGAATCTGGTCTTCACGTTTTTGCTTGCCAATTTCCATTGCTATATCAGGGTTTTGAACTAAATCTAATGAAAGAATACTCTTACCTTCGCGTTTAATTTTTTCGTCCGATGGGTTTTCAACGCGATAATCGCTTACCGCTGCTGCTTTCACGATAATATCCGCCCATTCGAGATTCTCTAAAACAGCTATTAGCATATCATGCGCGGAAATGACTTCGATAGTATCTACGCCATGGACAGGAGAAGTAGTATGCGCGCCAAGAATAACTCTAACTTCAGCCCCTCTTCTCCATGCTGTCCTTGCAAGAGCGGCGCCCATTTTTCCACTGCTTGCGTTTGATATAAATCTGACAGGATCAATATACTCCTGCGTAGCCCCGGACGTTATCAAAACTTTTTTGCCTAGCATTATCTTGTGCGGTTCGCCATTTCTTATGTAAAACGCTCTCCGCGTTTCTTCCATTATCACTTCGGGCGACGGCAGACGCCCGCTTCCTTCCACTCCGCAAGCGAGCATTCCGCAATCAGGGTCTATTACGAAAACGCCTCTTTGAATAAGCATTCGCATATTTTCAACAGTAGCGATATTGGAAAGCATGTTAGAGTTCATCGCGGGAAAAACCACAACAGGTTTATGCACCGGCATGGCTAGAGCGGTCGCTGACAATAAAGACTCGGCTCTTCCAGAAGCCACATTGGACAGAGTTTCCGCTGTGCAAGGAGCAATCACAAACACATCAGCCCATTTTGAGAGACTAATATGAGGTATTCTCCACCCATACTCGGAAGACAAGAAATCCGATTGCCTCCATATTTTTTTATCCAGTAAAGTGGCAAGCGCCAAAGGGCTAACGAATTGTTCGGCAGCTTCGGTTAGAATAATTTCAATCTCGTGACCTTCTTTGATAAAAGCTCGCGATATTTCCGGAGCTTTATACGCCGCAATTCCACCTGTTACTCCTAAAAGGATTTTACTCATTAGCGGTATTGCCTACAGGAACTTCTTCGCCGCCAGTCTCTTCTTTTGCAATTACTGTAATATCAATGCCTTTTTCAAATTGCGATAAAACCTCGGAAAGATATTTTTCTTTTTCGGGGTTGTTTTCGTCTTGATTTCTTTTTTCACTTAAACGACAAGCGCTTTCCGCCACAAGAGAAGTAGCGAGATATTTATTACCGTTTCCATACTTTCTGGCTAACACATCAATATCATAAAATTTCATTTTATAACCTCCGTAATAAATTTCTACAATTAGTAATTATGCTTTTTAGTTCGTATACTGCACGATCTAATGAATCATTAACAATACAATAATCAAACTCTTCGGAGCGGCTAATTTCATACTCGGCGTTTTTAAGCCTTAATTCTATTCTTTCATCACTTTCCGATTTTCTGCTGCGTAATCTATCATCTAAGTCTTTCATAGAAGGAGGTAATACGAATACTGAAATACAATCCATCCTTCTTTTCACTTGAAACGCTCCTTGAACGTCTATTTCAATAATCATGTCCTCGCCTGACTTAAGCGCTTTTTCGACGTCGCTGAGCAATGTTCCGTACATATAGTCATGAACATATGCATGTTCAAGAAACATAGATTCATCAAGCATTTTATTAAATTCTTCCATTGAAATAAATCTATAGTCAATCCCATCTATCTCTCCTTCTCTTGGAGGGCGCGTCGTACACGACACGGCAAAATTAATATTTCCAAGCTCCATTACGGCTTTACGCAGAGTTCCCTTACCAACTCCGCTCGGACCTGATAATATAAATAATGTTCCTATGCCTTTTGCTTCGTTTTTTTTAACCGGCGCCGAATTATTTTGATGGCTTGAATCTTTAAATAAAATACTGTCATTGTTCTCCATCGTTGCTCTCCTGATCTTCCTCATTAATCCTTGAAGCTATAGTTTCAGGCTGAATTGCTGAGAGTATAATGTGATTGCTGTCTGTAATGATTATTGAGCGCGTCTTACGTCCCAGTGTAGCGTCTATGAGCCTCCCGTTCGCTCGGGCGTCTTCTTTGAGGCGTCTCATCGGCGATGACGTAGGCTGAATTATGGCTACAATCCTTTCCGCTACCGCCATATTCCCGAAACCTATATGAATCAGGTGGTATTTCATGTGGCGCTCCTTAGTTTATAGTTTAACAGTTACTGAATTATTATACTCAAACTGCCCTACTCTCGCAAGAAAGCGATATACCAATTCTCAGTCAATATTCTGTATCTGCTCTCTGATCCTTTCAAGGCAGGTTTTAGCTTCAACCACCTGCCATCTGAGGCGCGCGTTCTGTATTTTTGATCCCATTGTATTAATCTCCCTATTCATTTCCTGAACAAGAAAATCAAGCTTTTTTCCTACGCCAGTATTTTTTGTATTTTTATCAATATTTATATCGTCAGAATCCCTATTCATTATTTCATAGAATTTATCAATGTGACAACGAGAACGCGCGATTTCTTCCGATATATCCCATTTATCAGACAATATAGCAATTTCCTGAGCGAGCCTCGCAGGGTCAGCCGTTATTCCCTGAGCAGCTTCCATTAGAAATTTTTCAAGACGAACGCGCAAGGCGGCAAGGGCTTCGGGAATGACATCCTGCCATTCATTATCGATTAAGTCAATTATTTTTGTAAATGATTCCAACTGGAATAAAATATCTTTTGCAAGCGTTTCCCCTTCATTGATTTTCATCTCATAAAGCAAGTTGACTAACTCTTCCAGCATGGATACTATTGCATCCTCAATTTCTTTTTCGATATTGCATTGCTTTTGCGTATCGCAAACGCCAGGCAAACTGAGAAGGCTTGTAAGAGACATATTTTGAATGCAGTCAACTTCTTCGGCTATTTGGCTGAGTTGTTTCCAATAACCGGTTAATAAAGCCGAATCAATCGTGACCATTTTGTACTCGGGGTTCCATAAAATCTCAACATTCAGGCGGATTTTTCCGCGCCCGAGCATCGCGCGCATTTTTGATATCAAAAGTGGTTCAAAAGAAGAAAATTCGCGCGGCAACCTTACGGATATTTCCTGATAACGATGATTCACGGAGGATATTTCAAGATTTAATGTTCCCCACGTAAAATCGGAAGATATATGGCTATATCCGGTCATACTAATGATTGCATTATTTCCCATATTCATTCTCCATGTTTTTCAAGACATTTGTCAATGTCTGTGTCAGTTCATCCCTGGCCGCTTTTGAACTCTTCCCTGCGTCATCAGGCGGGTAAATGGCTTTTCCGAAAATCAACCGTATTTTATTAGGTTTAATCAATTTGGCGCCGCTTGGCATAGCTTCAAAAGTGCCCGAAACATAAACGGGAATTATTGGAACCCCAGACTTTATGGAAATAAGGGCTGTTCCGCCCTCCAAAGGTTTCAATTTTCCATCAGGTGAACGAGTCCCCTCAGGGAACAAAATCACCGAGTCTCCTCCCTGTAGAAGGTTTAAAAGAGTTTTAAGGGCGGAAGCGGCAGCATTTCTGTCTTCCTGCAGAACCGGAACTCCTCCTAGAATACGAATAGCCCACCCAATAAAGAATATATGAAACAACTCGTCTTTTGAAAAATATTTCAGACGTTTCGGGAAATATGAGCCAATGATCAAAGGATCAAGATTACTGCAGTGGTTAGCGGCAACTATAAATCTGTCGCTCTCGGGTAAAGGAGCTTCCCATTTTACGTTAATTCTGTTGTAAACAATGAAGAATATCTTAGAGAGAAATTGAGTGAGCTTGTAAAAAATTATATTCAGCATCACGGGTCCAATCCTTCCAAATCAGAGTTTGTCATTTTTAACACAATGGATACAATCTTATCAACAACCTGCTCTTCGCTCATAAAAGACGAATCGATTAAATATGCTCCTTCTGGTTTTACAAGCGGCGCAACTTCGCGCGTAGAGTCAATCCTATCGCGTTCTTTTACAATCAGTAATACATCGTCATATAAGGCGGATTCGCCTTTTGACAAACGTTCTTTATAACGACGCATCGCGCGTTCTTCCGGGCTGGCTGTCAGGAAAATTTTAATATCGGCTTCAGGAAAAACAACACTGCCAATATCCCGCCCTTCAGCAACAATCCCTTTGCCCGACAATGCCTGGCGACGCTGCAAATCTAAGAGATGCGCTCTTAATTGCGATAAAGCGGAATAAGGAGAGACGATACTGTCCACATGAGGAGTACGTATTTCTTGTGAAACATCGGTTCCATTAACAATGACCATACCGTCCGCAAGTTGAACATCCAATTTCTTCAGCTCTTCATTTAATCTGTCTCCCGGAGCGGGAGGCGTTCCATTTGCGTCAAGAGCGTAAGCGAGCGCGCGATACAAAGCTCCTGTATCAAGATAATTCAAGCCCAATTTTGACGCCACATTTTTGGATATCGTACTCTTACCCGCGCCAGCAGGTCCATCTATCGCAATTATCACAAATGAAACCTCCTTTAGTCTTTAAATTGTAAATCGCCTTTAATTTTACAGATCAGTTCTTCTTTTTCAATTTCCACACAGCCGCCGGGGGCAATTCCGGCAAGCATTAATTCGCCAATTTTAGTTCTTACAAGATATTCTGTATTGTAACCGGTCAATCTTACCATTTCTCTTATCTCGCGCTTCATACCTTCCCCGATGACCACTCGCACCCAGTTTTTGCCATCGTGTTTTTCAAGCCTGCTCAATTCTATTGGTTTTACAATATGACCTTCTGGAAAACTTTCGCTGTTCCAATGCGGCGAATCCTTCAATGAATACCCTTGACGCCATCTTGAAAGAGCTTTATCTGTAATTGGATTATCAAGCATGACCTCATACTCTTTACTTATTCCGAACGAAGGGTGAGATAAACGTTGAGCAAAATCACCGTCGTTAGTTAAAATAATTATACCTTCGGTATCACGGTCAAGGCGCCCGACTGGAAAAATGCGCTTATCCCGGTATTTTCCCGGCAAAAGTTCGGTAATAACTTTGTCATATTTATCAGTTACCGCACAAACATAACCCGCTATTTTATTCATTATTAAATATAAATTATGTTCGGGCGCCATCAATTTTTCGTCAAAAGTGACTTTGGTTACTCCCAACTCTATTTGAAAAGACGGGAGCAGTACTATTTTCCCGTTCACCCTCACTCTGCCTTGCTCTAATATCTCCTCGGCTTTGCGCCGAGACGCAATCCCGCACATTGCAAGATAACGATTAAGTCTAACTGTTTCCATGACAAATACTAGATAAATGTTTCTTCATTTTATAGAATCTCCTCCTGTTGAAGAAGCGCCCTCAGAATTTATCTCTTCAAGCGAAGGGAGTTCCGATATGGTCCCCAGTCCAAAAACCTCAAGAAATCTGTCCGTAGTTCGATAAAGCAGTGGCGAACCAACGCTTTTTTTTCTGCCCGCTATCCTTATAAGTCCATGTGAAAGTAGTGTATCTATAACGCTTTCGCTTCTAACGCTTCTTATCTCTTCTACCTCGCTTCTGGTAGCCGGTTGATTGTATGCTATTATCGCAAGAGTTTCAACTGAAGCCTTGCTGAGTTTTACCCTTTGTCGCTCAGAAACATCGCGGAATAAGTTGATAATTTCCGCATAATGCGGGCTGGTTGCTAACTGCCACCCTCCTGCTATATTTTGCAATTCAATCCCATGAGCGTGCTTAACAAGATGTTTTTGCAGCTCCAAAAGAGCGGCGGACACTTCGCGCATGGGAACTGCAAGAGTTTCTGAAATCTCCCTTTCCGATACATGCGTTCCTGCTACAAATAAAATTGCTTCAATACGTGACGCAGTCGCTGAAAGCAGCGTCAATTCTGATTTCGCCAAAGAGTTCCTCCTGTAATACGGATATTTTTTTCATCCTACACATCTCCAATAGCGCTAAAAGTGTTACTACTACTGATGATACAGAATGAACAGAAATAAGGTTGCTCAAAAACAATATAGGAGTTTCTCTGAGTCTTTCGGTTATCTCGTTAATACGAGTTTGAATACGAGTTTCTTCCGGTATGGATCCCGGTATGCCATCCCAACACTCAACTTCGTCGTAAAACTCATTTTCCGAATTATTCTTTGTGCTTTTTGCCTCCAAGTAAAGTCTCCACCAAATTTTGCTTAAATTATACAAATCTCCAAGCTCGTATATTGGAACCCTGTTTTCATCCAAAGCGTCGATTGCCTGCAAAGACATTCTTTTAAACCTTCTGCCTTGTTTGTCTTTATGCTCAAGTAACCGGTTTGTAGCTCCGCGATAAGGACTGAAACGCGACATTCGCGCGAGAAGCTCTTCTTCGGATATAACGTCATCAAACGATTCATCTGATTCTAATAACGAATCGAATTCTTTATCATTACTTGAAGGCAGCAAGGACATCACTTTTTGCAAAAGCAAATTTGCCGCCATGAAAAAAAACTCGGAGATAACCTCTGCTGAGGCGTTTTTCGTTTTCGAAAGATACGCTCCATAAATCCTAACAAGTTGAGCAACCTTAATTTTTGAAGCTTGAAACTTCCGACTCTCAACAAGATAGCATAAAAGGTCTAAAGGACCGGTGAAACCTTCGATGGAAACTTCAATAAGAGACATTTAAGATTCTATTAATAAACCCATAGCTTCTCGAACAAGAGACATCGTTTCCCGCGCTACTTTTCTGGCGCGTTTGGCGCCATCGTTAAGGATATCCAAAAGCAACGAAGGCGATTTTTCGTATTTTACGCGCCTTTCAAGTATCGGCGTCATAATGCGTTCGATATGATTATTGAGTTTCTTTTTACAATCAATGCATCCTATTCCGGCAGAACGGCATCCTGCCGCAATTTCAAGCAATTCCTGCTCATTATCATTAAAAACTTTTTGAATATCCCAGACGGGGCATTTTTCAGGCTCTCCGGGATCGCTGCGCTTGATTCTCGCAGGGTCGGTAATCATTGTTTTTAATTTCTCCCACATACTATCAGGCGCTTCGGATATCAAAAGCGAATTATTATAAGACTTGCTCATCTTGCGTCCGTCCGTGCCGGGTACTTTTGGCGTTGGAGTAAGAAGCATTTTAGGCTCGGGCAGAATATTTTCTCCAAAGAAGTGATTGAACCTGCGCGCTATTTCTCTGCTTAACTCCAGATGGGCGCCCTGGTCTTCACCCACAGGGACAGTGGTTGCTTTATAAATAAGGATGTCCGCTGCCTGAAGAACAGGATAGCCAAGGAACGCATAATTTTTAATATCACGATTTTCAATATTATGGAGCTGTTCTTTGTATGTCGGGTTGCGAAAAAGCCACCCAAGCGGAGTAATCATACCGAACGCAAGCGCAAGTTCCGCGTGTTCATGCACATGCGACTGAATAAACATGCATGATTTTTCCGGATCAAGCCCGGAAGCCAGCCAGTCCAACAACACTTCTATGCAGTTTTGCTTTATTGCGCTTGAATTTTCATAATCGGACATCATAGCGTGCCAGTCAACTATACTATAGTAACAGTCATTATCCTCCTGGAGTTTGATCCAGTTGGTAAGCGCGCCTGCCAGATGTCCAAGATGAAGTTTTCCCGTTGGTCTCATTCCGCTTAAAACTCTTTCCATATTTCACGCCTCCGTAACATGATAATAAATCATTCAGTTATTTTACAGTATTTTCCAGAAAATAATTCAATTCGTTTGACGAGGTCTATATCTCGTTAAATTTCTATTGGTTTCTTCCGGCGCCAATCGTCTTTACCTGACGCACCGGTTTCTTTTGTTAAAATCTATTACCTTTTTTTAGGAACAATATTTTGTTTCCTTGTCGAATATTCAAATTCATGTTAAACTTTGATTAAGTACTCATACTCTCATCTTACTTAGTACAGGACTTAGTTTATAATAATTTAGCTTTGTTGAGTCAAGCCCTTCACATTTTTCCTAGCTTGTAGGACGGGTTAATTATAC
>Ga0099364_10010710_pt1 | contig 12585 bp, 11 predicted proteins | sample TergutTh196P3_FD_73070 | JGI IMG/M metagenome (GOLD analysis project Ga0099364, IMG submission 73070) | Microcerotermes parvus P3 segment gut microbial communities from Pointe-Noire, Republic of the Congo - Th196 P3 | ecosystem: Host-associated > Arthropoda: Insects > Digestive system > Gut ... | reverse complement strand
AGGTTCCGGTTCGGATTTGCCGGTTATAAATGAAACGGTTAAAACTTTAAAAGAATTCGGCTTGTCCTGCAGTATAAATATCGCTTCGGCGCACAGGACTACCGAGCACTTGAAACATTGCATCGCAGGCGCTCATTCCGCCGGCGCAAAAGTTTTTATCGCAGGCGCGGGAATGGCTGCCGCTCTTCCGGGCGTGATAGCCGCGGAGACAATTTTGCCTGTGATAGGCGTTCCTATGGAAGGAAAAAATCTTTCAAGCATGGATTCTCTTTTTGCGATAGTTCAAATGCCTAAAGGCGTTCCGGTGGCTACAGTGGCCGTCGGCAAAGCCGGGGCAGTAAATGCCGCAGTTCTTGCCGCCCAGATAATAGCGGTAAGCGACGATTTATTAAAAGAAAAACTTATTCAGTATAAGAAAAAGCAGGCCGAATCCGTAATAAAAGAAGATTTGAAGCTCCAAAAAGACGGCATAGGCGCTTATATAGAGGGAATGAAAAAATAATGGCACAGGTTATTTTAGATTCAAAAGCCGTAAATAAAGCGATAACAGAGACCGCAAAAGAAATCGTAAAGAAAAATAAAGACATATCTGAGCTCGCTTTTATCGGCATACATACGAAGGGTGTCTTTATCGCTAAAAGGCTGCTTGAAGAAACGGCTAAACTTTTGAAAGTTAATCCCGGGCATATTCCTTTCGGAACTATTGACATTACTCTTTACAGGGACGATTTGGACGATTTCGGTTCAGACATGCCTGTGATTAAGGATACGGTTATTCCTTTTGATATAAGCCAGAAAAATATAATTTTAGTTGACGATGTCTTATATACCGGCAGAACCGTGCGCGCCGCTTTGGATATTCTTACCGATTTCGGCAGACCAAAATGCATACAGCTTGCCGTTTTGGTTGACAAGGGGTTTAGGGAGCTGCCTGTTGAAGCAAACTATGTGGGCGTAAAATATGAAAGTAAAGAAAATATAAAAGTAGAGTGCGCAGAGGTAGAAAAAGAAGATAAAGTAGTTGTTTTAAAATAAACTGATACGAGGAAAAAACATGTCTCTTAACCGCAAAGATTTGCTTGGTTTGGAACATTTTGACAAGAAAGACCTGCAGACAGTTTTAGATTCGGTTAAACCTTTTAAAAGCCTTTTTACAAGATCAGTTAAAAAAGCGCCTACGTTGATAGGCAAAACAGTAGTAACTCTTTTCTATGAGCCCTCCACAAGAACAAGAACTTCATTTGAAATTGCCGCTAAAAGACTTTCCGCAGATGTCGTAAATATTGCCGTAAACGCTTCCAGCGTTGTTAAAGGCGAGAGCCTTATAGATACGGGAAAAACCATGGAAGCAATGAAAGCCGATTACATTATTATCAGGCATTCTCTTGCCGGAGCGCCGGACGTGCTCGCAAGAAATCTGAACGCATCAGTAATTAATGCCGGCGACGGATTTCACGAACATCCTACCCAGGGGCTCTTAGATTTATACACGATGTATGAAAAAAAGAAAAAAATCGCCGGACTGAAAGTTTTATTGGTCGGCGATATTTTGCATTCAAGGGTGGCAAAATCCAATATTTGGGCTTTGACGAAAATGGGCGCCGAAGTAGCGGTTGTCGGCCCTCCGACGCTAATTCCTTCAAAAATTGCGGATTTGGGCGTTAAGATATACTATGATTTGGACGAAGCGATAAAAAACGCCGATGTCGTAAATATTTTAAGAATACAGCTCGAACGCCAGCAGGAAAATTTGTTTCCGTCGGTACACGAATATGTGGAGCTTTATCAGGTTACAAAAGAAAGACTTGGGCTTGCAAAGCCTGATGTCATGATAATGCATCCGGGCCCAATGAACAGAGGAATAGAGATTGCTTCCGATGTTGCGGATAGTTCGGCGGCGGTTATAAACGAACAGGTCACAAACGGAATTGCCGTAAGAATGGCGGTTTTGTATTTGCTGACTCCTAACGGAACAATAACTAAACAGGTGAGGAAAAATGCGCCTTCAAATTAAGAATGTAAGAATAATAGATCCGTCGCAAAATTTAGATAAAACCGGCGATATTTTCGCGGAGAACGGAAAAATTGTTTCAAAACTTTCCGGAGACGCAGATACGATTATCGACGGCGAAGGTAAAATAGCTTCTCCGGGTTTTATAGATGTACACGCGCATTTAAGAGAACCGGGACAGGAAGGCAAAGAAACGATTTACAGCGGAACAAGAGCGGCCGCGCGCGGCGGAATAACCACGGTTTTATGTATGCCTAATACAAAGCCGGTTGTGGATAATGCTCCGGCAGTAGAGTTTATTTTGCTTAAAGCGCAGAAAGAAGGGCTTGTGAATGTTTTTCCCGTGGGCTGCGCGACTAAAGGTTCTTTGGGCGCCGAGCTTTCCGAGATAGGGGTTCTGAAAAAAGCGGGAATAGTAGGCGTAAGCGACGACGGGATGCCGATTTCAAATTCGCAGATAATGCGCCGCACTTTGGAATATACGAAGATGTTTAAGCTTCCGGTTATTTCTCACAGCGAAGATAAAGAGCTGAGTAAAAACGGCGTTATGAATGAAGGGAAAAATTCGATGATTTTAGGTTTGAGGGGAATTCCCCGTCAGGCTGAAGAAGTTATGGTAAGCCGCGATATAATGCTTGCGGAGCTTACGGGCGGATATCTTCATATTGCACACGCTTCGACGGAAGGTTCAATTGAGCTTGTAAGGCAGGCAAAAAAGAAAGGTTTAAACGTTACGGCGGAAACATGTCCTCATTATTTTACTTTGACTGACGATATTGTGAAAGTTTACGACGCGAATACTAAAATGAACCCGCCATTGAGGGAAGGGCGCGATGTTGAAGCCATAAAGAGAGGTCTTGCGGACGGTACAATCGACTGCATAGCAACTGACCATGCTCCTCATACGGAAGAAGATAAAAATAAAGAGTTTGATCTTGCGCCGTTTGGAATAATAGGTTTTGAAACGATGTTTAGCCTTGTTTTGAACGAGCTTGTGGAGAAAAATGTTTTAACGCTGAACGAGGCGATAGCAAAAATGTCCGTAAATCCGGCAAGAATTTTTAATCTTGAAGGCCGCGGCTCTCTTAAAGACGGAAGTCATGCCGATATTACGATAATAGATACAAAATATTCTTATGAATTTAATAAAGAAAACATATTGTCAAAAAGTAGAAATTCGCCTTTTTTGGGAAGAAAGTTTAAAGGCGGAGTTGCGATGACAATCGTCGCGGGAGAAATAGTTTGGTCGCTAGAAGATGGGATAAAAGCTGCGAAATAATATCTAACAAACGTATTTGTTCGGATTATTTTGAGCTTAAAATAAAGTCGCCTTTGTTTGCGGGTAAATGTGTCCCGGGACAGTTTTTTATGATAACTGTTCCAGGCGTTTTTTTACGCCGTCCGATAAGCGTTCACGACTGCAGAAAAAATTATGTGACGTTTTTATATAAAGTTGCCGGAAAAGGAACAAAAATATTATCAGAAATTAAAAACGGGGAAATAGCGCTTCTCGGTCCTTTGGGAAACGGATATGATTTAAAACTGCCAAAGAACTCTGCGCCTGTGATAGTTGCCGGCGGAACGGGAATCGCGTCAGTGCATTTTTTAGCAGTGAAATTAAAAAGAAGCGGCACTCTCTTTTATGGCGCCGGAAGCAAAAAAGACTTGCTTTGCCTCGGGCAATTTAAAAAACTTGGCTGGAAAACGGTTTTAGCCACTGACGACGGTTCAAAAGGGCATAAGGGCTTTGTGACGGAAATATTAGAAAAAGAAATTACTAATTACGAATTACGAATTACGAATAAAAAAACTGCAATTAAACCAATTTTATATGCGTGTGGCCCAGCTCCGATGCTTAAAAAAGTTTTGAAAATCGCGCGGGATAGAGGCGTTAAAGGATATGTTTCTCTTGAAGAGAAAATGGCCTGCGGTATCGGTAATTGTCAGGGATGCGCGGTAAAGATTAACGGCGTCAATAAAATGACATGCAAAGACGGACCTGTATTTAAAATTGAGGAAGCTGAATTATAAAATGAAACCAGATTTGAGCGTAAATTTTGCGGGAATAAAATTAAAAAATCCGGTGCTTACGGCTTCCGGAACTTTTGGTTACGGTTATGAGCTTGCCGATTTAATTCCTTTGAAAAAGCTTGGCGGCATCGTCACAAAAACGATAACTCTTGAGCCCAGACCCGGAAACCCGCAGCCAAGAATTGCCGAAGCAGAAAGCGGTATGCTCAATACGATAGGGCTTCAAAATATAGGCGTAAAGGCATTTGTCGGAGAGCCGCTTGAAAAATTATCTAAAACAGGCTTGCCTGTTTTCGTAAGCGTGGCCGGCGCTTGTGTTTCGGATTATGCAGAAGTTGCCAAAATATTGAAAACACGCGCATGCGTGTCGGCCATAGAATTGAATTTATCCTGCCCGAATCTAAAGAAAAAAATACTCTGTCACGATTTACCTTTGACGGCTGACGTTATAAAACAGGTTAAAAAAATTTCAAAAATTCCGGTAATCGCAAAGCTTTCGCCGCTTGTTGCCGATATTGCGGAACTTGCTTTAACGGCGCAAAATGCCGGAGCAGACGGCGTAACTTTGACAAATACTTATCCGGCGATGGCCATAGACATAAAAACTTTTAAACCTAAGCTTTCTACGGTAAAAGGCGGAATGTCCGGCCCGTGTGTTAAGCCTATGTCGATAAGATGCGTTTATGATGCGTATGCAGCTTTAAAAATTCCCATAATCGGCTGTGGCGGAATAATGACAGGCGAAGACGCGGTTGAATTTATGCTTGCCGGCGCAACAGCCGTAAGCGTAGGCACTGCGAGTTTAGTTGAGCCGGAATGTCTTATAAAAATAGTTGACGGAATTGAAAAAATATTAAAAGAAAAAAATATAAAATCAGTTAAAGAGATAACAGGAAGAATTCACAATGAATAAAACAATTTTAGCGTTAGACGTTTATGATTCTAAGAAAGCGGAAAAGCTTGTAAAAGATACGAGTCCGTATATAGACATCTATAAAGTCGGTCCCATACTTTTTTTACAGTCGGGAAAAGAAATAATAAAAATGATCAAAGATAACGGGAAACAGGTGTTTTTGGATTTAAAATTCCATGATATACCGGCGACAGTACAGCGTGCGGTGGGATCTGCGAAAGAGCTCGGCATTTACAGTTTGACGGTTCATTCCGCAGGCGGCGAAGAAATGCTTAAGGCAGCCGCCGGAGTTAAAGGCAGGCCTAAAATCTGGGCTGTGACTGTTTTAACGAGCCAGGCGGCAACGCCTGAAGAAGTTATTAAAAGAGCAAAACTTGCGAAATCATGCGGAGTTGACGGAGTTATTTCTTCACCGCTTGAAATAGAATTGATAAAAAAAGAATGCGGTAAGGCGTTTAATGTTGTGACTCCGGGCATTCGTCCGGTAAAAGCGGATGATGACCAGAAAAGAGTTGCGACTCCGGAACTTGCGATAAAAGCAGGAGCTGATTTTATTGTGGCAGGAAGGCCTATTCTTGAAGCGGCAAATCCCGCTGAAGCGGCGAAAGACATAAACGATAGAGTTAAGAGCGCAGAGTTAAGAGTGTAGATACCGCGTTTTCGCTATGCGAAAACTCAATAATCCGTTTCGGCTTTGCCGAAACACAATATTTTCACTCTTCAATCTTCACTCTTAAAACACGGAGTATTTTACAATGAATCAGAATGAAGTAAGAGAATTATTTGAAAAGAATAAAGCATTGCTTAGCGGGCATTTTTTGTTATCAAGCGGACTGCACTCCGATACTTATTTTCAGTCTGCATTAATTTTACAGCATCCGAAAGAAGCTGAAAAGCTTGCCCGGGAACTTGTGAAACAAATAAACGAAAAGGGCATAAAAATTGACGCCGTAGTATCTCCGGCTATGGGCGGAGTTATAATAGGTCATGAAGTTGCCAGAGCGCTTGGAGTAAGAGCGGTATTTACCGAGAGAGTTGACGGAAAAGTGATTCTTAGAAGAGGATTTTCAATCGGTAAAGACGAAAAAGTTATTGTCGTTGAAGACGTGATTACTACAGGGCTTTCGACGAAAGAAGTTATAGATTCCGTTACGCCGTCGGGAGCAAACGTTGTCGCGGTGGCTTCGCTTGTTGACAGAAGCGCCGGTAAAGCTGATTTCGGCGTTCCGAGATTTTCTTTATTGAGTCTTGATGTGAAAAGCTATAAGGCAGAAGAGTGTCCTTTATGCAAAGACGGCAGCTCTGCCGTAAAGCCGGGAAGCAGAAAATAAATACAGTGTCAATAAAGCGTTAATATGCTAGAATATAAAACAAGGCAAAGTTCAAAGTGCAAAGTTTAAAGTTCAAATTAGGAGTTTTCGCAAAGCGAAAACTTAAAATAAGTTTCGCCAAAGGCGAAACAAGGCATTTGAACTTTGAACTCTGAACTTTTAACTTTGCCGTTAAAAAAAGGAGATTTTCAGTGGCGGTTACCTATAAAAAAGCGGGCGTTAATATTGATGCCGGAAATGAGCTTGTTAAAAGAATAAGAAAGAAATTTCCTAAAATCGGAGGCTTTGGCGGATTGTTTCCGATAGCCGGAACGAAATATAATATTGTCAGCTCTGCCGACGGAGTAGGGACAAAGCTTAAGATAGCTTTTCTGCTTAACAAACATGACACGGTGGGAATAGATTTGGTTGCCATGAATGTCAATGATTTAATCTGCTGCGGCGCAAAACCGTTGTTTTTTCTTGATTATTTCGCGTGCGGGAAGCTGAATGTTGGTCAGGCTGAAAATGTGATAAAAGGAATTGCCGAAGGGTGTAAGCAGGCCGGCGCGCAGCTTATAGGCGGGGAAACCGCGGAAATGCCCGGGTTTTATAAAGACGGCGAATATGATTTGGCGGGTTTTTCGGTAGGAATCGTTGAAAAAGGCAAAGATATATCAGGTAAAAAAATTAAAGCGGGAGACGCGCTGATCGGACTTCCTTCAAGCGGACCCCATTCAAACGGCTATTCCCTGATAAGAAAAATTTTTTCCGACGCGGAACTTAAAAAATATTCAAAACAGCTGCTTGCTCCGACGAAAATTTACGTAAAAGAGGTTTTGGCTGCGGTCAAAAAATTTAATTCAAAAAAAGAAAATATAACCGGCATCGCACATATAACAGGAGGAAGCTTTTATGACAAAATAAAGAGAATCCTGCCGGATAACTGCCGGATTGTGATTGAAAAAAATTCGTGGAAAGTGCCTGAAATATTTCAGATAATACAAAGAAACGGTAATGTTCCCGAAGACGATATTTACAGAACTTTAAATATGGGAATCGGAATGGTTCTTATCGTTAAACCTGAAATTGCCCTTAAGGTAAAAAAGTTTTTTAAAGGCGCGAAGGCAATAGGATATGTAAAAAAAGGAATTGAAGGCGTGGATATAATTTAAAGAAGGCGGTGGGGGATATGGAAAAAGAGATGATTATAGAGTCGTTGGACAAGTTTATAAGTAATATTGACGTCATTCAAGCTGAAAGCGGTCCTAAATCAAACGATTTTGTTAAATGGGTAAGAGATGTCAAGCAGTTTATTGAAAAAGCTTTCGGCGCGGAGCATCCGCAGCTTAGAGCGCTCAGAAAAATTGATTATTATCCAAAACAATTTGATATTCTTTCGTCTGAAGCAGCCTTTAAAAAAGCGTGGGTTGAAGGCTTAATGCAGGCAAAAGCCATTCTGGAAGGACTTAGAACCGACGTTGCAGGCGTTCCTCCGGCAGAGGAAAAGAGGGAGAAGGTTAAAACTGTCGAAGAACCTCAAATTGCCGATGTAAAGGTAAAGACAGAACCGGTTATCAATAATCCTGCGCCTCCGAAACCCCCGGACGACATTCCGGACTTGGCCGTAGAAATTGTAAAAACCGCGGATGCTGTTGAAGAAACGCCTTCTAAAAATGAAGAAACGCATGCTAAAAATAAAGTTAAGGCTGAAGAAAAGAAGGAGCCTGTCATGAAAAAAGGTAAAAAAGTTCTTCTCGTTAATATACAGGACGCAAAATTAAATGAAAATATTTTTATGTTTATAAAAAATATGGGGTATGAGCCGGTGGTAGTTGATCATAGTACGGAAGGCGATGCTTTTATAACGGATGTCATGAACAGTTCAGTAGATGAAGACGCTGTTTATGCCATAATTCACTGGAGCGGAGATATTGAGTGCGGCGGCAAAAAGCTTCCCAAACCGTGCGCTATATTCAGCACCGGTTATTACGTAGCAAAACTTACCAATAAAAAAGTCTTAATAATTACACATGGCGATATAGAGTCTGATGAGAATTATAAAGGATTGGATTTTCTTGTTATTGACGATATCTATGAGCTTATGGAATTGAAACTGGCAAAAGAAATGGATGCCGCGGGTTTGAACATAGACTTTAATTTCTTAAAAAAGAAATAAAATGAATCGTTTTGATTTAAAGAAGCAGACAATGCCGCCTGTTCATACGAGCGTAAAGCTTTGGATAGGCGGTTTCATATGTGTATCAGACTTTAAGGAAGCGTGTAAATGAAAAAGATAGCGGTTCTGGTGTCCGGCGGCGGTTCCAATATGCAGGCTATAATTGATTCGGCTAAAAACGGAATTCTTAAAGGAATTGCCGAAGTCGTTTTAGTTGTTTCAAACAGAAGCGGCGCGTTTGCTTTGCAGCGGGCGAAGAAAGAAGATATTAAGTCTGCTTGTTTTGAAAGAAGAAATTTTAAAAATGAAGATTTGTATAATGAGGCTGTTTTAAAAGAACTTAAAAAAAGCCATGCGGACATAATATGCCTTGCCGGATATATGAGGATTTTAGGTAAAAATATCGTCAATGCTTATCATGGAAGGATTTTAAATATTCATCCCGCTTTGCTGCCGAAATACGGCGGAAAAGGGATGTACGGGCATTTTGTGCATCAGGCCGTTATTGACGGCAGGGAGAAGCAATCCGGCGCTACCGCGCATTTTGTCGATGAGAATTATGATACGGGAAAAATAATTATACAAAAGGAAGTTCCTGTTTTTGAAAATGACACGCAGGAAACTTTAGCCAAAAGAGTGCTTGAAGTTGAACATCAGATTTATCAGCAGGCAATACTGAAAGTAATAAAAGCGATGCATGGAGGTATGGACGCATAGATGCGTAGTAACGGCTTTAAAGGCAGTTAGGCCTTTGCCATGCATCCACGCGTCTATGCATCCATGCCTCCAAATAAACGGAGTTTAAAATGATACCGCGTTATACGAAGCCTGAAATGGCGAAAATTTGGTCTGATGAAAACAGATTCCAAAAAATGCTGGAAGTTGAAATTTTTGCGGCAGAAGCGATGATTCCATTGGGAATAGTTCCGAAAAAAGTGGTAGAAGTTATAAAGAAAAAAGCAAAGATTAACGTCAGCAGAATTAATGAAATTGAACGCACAGTTAAGCATGATGTTATAGCTTTTTTGACGGCAGTTGTCGAAACAGCCGGGCCTGAAGGCAGGTTTTTGCATCTCGGAATGACTTCTTCCGATGTTTTGGATACTGCGACAGGCGCTCAGCTGAGGCAGTCAACTCAACTTTTAATAACCGAGGCAAAAAAACTGGCGGCTTTAATCGCGAAGCTTGCTAAGAAGTATAAAATGACGCCTGTAATCGGCAGAACGCACGGCGTTCACGCCGAGCCTATGACATTCGGCTTAAAAGCGGCGTCATGGTATTGTGAAGTGGAAAGAAATATAAAAAGATTAGAATTTGCTCTTGAAACAGTGAGCTGCGGGAAAATATCCGGCGCTGTCGGAACAATGGCGCATTTAAATCCGAAGGTGGAAGCTTATGTATGTAAAAAAATGGGCTTGAAACCGGAGCCTGTTTCAACTCAGATTGTTCCCAGAGACAGGCATTCCGTTTATTTTTCAACATTGGCTCACCTCGGCGCGGCGCTTGAAAGAATTGCCGCGGAAATAAGGCATTTACAAAGGACTGAAGTTTCCGAGGCTGAAGAGCCTTTTACGGAAGGACAGAAAGGTTCGTCGGCAATGCCGCATAAAAGAAATCCCATAATATCTGAAAATATCTGCGGCCTCGCAAGGCTTCTCAGAGGATACGCGTTAACCGCGATGGAAAATATTGCTTTGTGGCATGAAAGAGATATAAGTCACTCTTCCACTGAAAGAATAATGTTTCCGGATGCTTCCTTAATCACGCATTATATGCTTATAAGAATGCAGACACTGATTTCCGGACTTAACGTTTATCCTAAAAATATGCAGAGTAATCTTGATAAAACAAAAGATGTTATTTTTTCCGGGACTCTTCTATTGTCGCTTGTTGATAAAGGGCTTTCAAGAGAAGATGCTTACGCAATGATGCAGGATGCAGCTTTTGACGCAAGAGAAAATACAGCTTCCCTTGAAGAAGCATGTTCAAGAAGCAAGGATATAACAAAATACCTTACAACATCTGAAATCAAAAAAGCTTTCGACGTGAAATCACAATTTAAGAATATAGATTATATCTTCAAAAGAACGTTTAAGAAAAAATAATAGTGAAGATTGAAGAGTGCAGAGTGGAGATATTGAATTTTGGCTTCGCCGAAATCTAATTAATAGGTTTTCGCAAAGCGAAAACGCTTTATCTTCACTCTCCACTTTCCACTCTTCACTCTATAGTTACAGAGGATTGAAATGGACAACAAAAAAGTTAATTATTATCTTCAGGACGACGGCGCTTTTGTAATTGAGAATTATAATTCGGCTCCCGTTTTTTCAAGTTTTTTTCCGGGGATAGCGGGGCTTAAAGGCATTCCCATGTGGGCTTTTTATGTCAACAGAGCTCAGGGGATAGCGTCGTTCGGAATAAAAAATAAAAATTACTCAATTATGGAATTTTATCCGGCAAATACTTCTTACAGCCTTGTTTCAACTTTTGGCTTCAGAACATTTCTTAAAATTAAAAAATCCGGCAAAATTACTGATTACGAAGCTTTCCGCATTAATCCGCGTTACGATGTGAAACAGAGTATGTACATAACGTCATGCGATATGGCGATTGAAGAAATTAACGAAGCTTTGGGCATAAAAACAACCGTAAGATATGCGGCTCTCCCGAATGAGCCGATTGCAGCGATAGTAAGAGCCGTTACGGTTGAAAATATTTCTAAAACAAATCTTGAAATTGAAATTGCCGACGGTATGCCGAAGCTTATTCCTTATTATGTAAACCAGTGGGCGCAAAAATTTATGAGTACCACAATTCAGGCTTGGACTACGGTTGATAATTTTGAAAAAACAGGTAATCCTTTTTTTCGTCTGAAAGTTGATACGGCGGACAGCGCTGAAGTCGTTGAAATCCGCGAAGGCAATTTTTATTTCGGTTATGCCGGAAATGATAAAAATGTAAAAAAGACAAATGTCGTTATAAGTCCTGAAGTTTTATTCGGAAGCGATTTGAGTTTTGAATATCCTCAAAATTTTTTCTCATACGACAAACCTTTCAAATATCCAAAAAGCCAGTTTGCGTCTAACAAGTATCCCTGCGCGTTCAGCCTTCACTCCGCAAAGCTTGCGCCAAAACAAAATTTTACGCTTTATTCCATGGCAGGCCATATTGACAGCGTCAATTCACTGAACTCTTTTGTAAAAAAAGCCGGTTCGGCTAAGTATTTTGAATCAAAAATAGAAGAAAATAAAAAGCTTATACGCGACATAACGGGCAATGTGACTACAAAATCAGCGTTTGTAAATTTTGATAATTACTGCAAGCAGATGTATCTGGACAATGTTTTAAGGGGCGGTTATCCCATAACTTTTGAAGACGGCGGCAAGAAAACATCATATTATGTTTATTCAAGAAAGCACGGCGATCTTGAAAGAGATTATAACGAGTTCCAGCTGTCGCCTAATTATTATTCGCAGGGCAACGGAAATTTCAGGGATATAAACCAAAACAGAAGAAAAGATATTTTCTTTAATCCTGAAATCGGCTCCAGCGCTTTGAAATATTTTTACAACCTGATTCAGATTGACGGAAACAATCCGCTGGTTGTGAAAGGCGCGTACTTTGTAATTGATACCGCGAAGGCATATTACAAAGATATCGATGCGCAGATAGTTGATAAATCTGACAAAAAGAAGACGGTAGATTTCTTTAAAAAGGGGTTTGAGCCGGGGCAGCTTGCGATGTTTGCTGCTAAAGAAAAGATTAAAATAAAAATTAAACTTGAAGATTTTGTCGCAAAGTGCGTTACGTCGGCTTTGGAAGTTAATGACGCCGAGCACGGCGAAGGTTTTTGGGTTGACCACTGGACGTACAATCAGGATTTGCTGGACAGCTTTCTGGCGATATATCCCGAGAAAGAGGACTTCATCCTTTTTAAAGATAAGACTTTCATTTATTATGATTGCAGTCATTATGTATTGCCGCGCGACAGAAAACATGTTTTCTTTGACGGAAAAGTCAGAAGGTACGGCGCTGTTGCAAAAAGTGATGAAAAAGACGCTTTGATAAAGTCCAGAAAAGTTAACCCGCATGCTTTGAGAACAAAAGACGGCAAAGGCGAAGTGTATAAAAATAATCTCGC
>Ga0099364_10010709_pt1 | contig 12585 bp, 8 predicted proteins | sample TergutTh196P3_FD_73070 | JGI IMG/M metagenome (GOLD analysis project Ga0099364, IMG submission 73070) | Microcerotermes parvus P3 segment gut microbial communities from Pointe-Noire, Republic of the Congo - Th196 P3 | ecosystem: Host-associated > Arthropoda: Insects > Digestive system > Gut ... | reverse complement strand
GATTGCTTTTAACTGATTATTTCAACGAAAATCTTTATAAAGATAATCCGTTCAGATTATTATGGAAATTAATGTCCGACCCTATATATGACGTGAGAAACGAAACTTGTCTTTATGCTTACTATCTATCGAACAAAAAGCATACATTAGAATTTTCAATTATCAAAGAAAACCTTACGCAGCGTATTATACACGAAATGTATGGATATATCAAAAGCAATGCTCTTTTAAAAATTGCGCTCGTTAGAAAATGTAGAAAACTGTCACTTATTTTTTTTGAAACCGCAACAATTCTCAATCTACTCCTCGTTATAGACGCAATGTCTGATACAAACGAAACTAATAAAAATCAAGTAGAAACATTACTGAATGAAACACATTTGGTATTAAAACATATAACCATTAATTACAGTATAGTGAAAATATTGATGCCCTTTTTCGGTTTAATTCTAAGACGAATTTTCACTTTTACTTCTTTTTATGTAAACAATCCTATTGAGTATCAAACTTTTTGGGATGATAATATTATTCATAGTAAAAGTACTAACGTAGACGATTGGAGTCGTGAAACTTTCAACGAATTGCTCATTTTCTTTTTTCATTATATAAGGTATTACAAAGACAATAAACAAATTGCTGATAATCAGCCAATACCTGATTTTTCTAAATATCATAATCGAATTCTTACAGCATATAGGAAAGGAGACAGTTTTAGTTATTTCATTTTAGAACGACTTTTGGTAATTATGGCTAAATGTTCATGGGAATATGTTCGTCCGATTGTAAAAGAGTTTTTTACAGATGAATTTCGGCAAAATGAATGGTTCGACTATTCGCAAATGTCAATGCTTTATGTACTTTTTCAAGTTTCAGTTTATAACGATTCGGATAATAAAGAGATTATTTCACTATATAGTCACGAATGTGAAGATTGGACAATACGTTGCAAAGGACTATTTAAAGGTAGAAATAGTTATAAAGCAAATCCGACTAAAATGTACAAAAGAAACGTAATGAATTGGTATTGTGTTGTTTATTGCAATTATTACGGAGACGCTGTAGTTCGACCCGGAGATGAAATATCTGTTCCAGTTTTTCATAAACTGATAGAAAATGCCATAATACAAAAAGACAAAGAATTATTATACCATTTAATAGAAAATATTTCAGAATTAGTTACCGACTTTGGATATATAAAAACTGCACTCGAACTGCTTAAAGATATTATGATTAGGTTCGACTGCGAAGAAAAAATTGCAGAATTTGACAAAATCAATGTTGAAAGAGGTGGCGTTTATCAAGATAATTTAGTAACGATTATTGGAAAAGTTTTAAGCACTGCAAAGCATTGTTTTTCATCAGAAGTTGATATTTTTATAAAAAAAGAATTAGTAGGATTGAAATTTCCCGGAACATCAAAATATCGTGAAGAAATTATTAATTACAACCCCAGCGGAGAAACATTGTTTGACCAAATTATTCATAAATTTGGAAACTGCCTCATGAAATCTCTGCTCAACGAAGAGGCAATTGTTAAATTTGTTTACGAAGCACTCTCTTTTGCTGTTGATTCGCCTAACTGTTTCAAATGGCTTAACAATGTGGTGCGACTCCTGTACAGAGATTTGTTTAAAGTAAAATTGTAAATCGATATGTCAAAAAAAAAATATATAAGTATTGTAATAGTATTAATAATCATAGGATATATCATTCTATCAGCAATACCGAACATATTCATACAAAAAATTAAAGAACTTGAAAAAATTAAAACTATGCAAATTATAGCACATAGAGGCGGTGCAGGTATTGGAATAGAAAATACTTTATTATGTATTAACAAAGGAATTGCTTTAGGTGCCAACATGATTGAAATTGATGTTCATTTGAGCAAAGACGGTCATTTAATAGTGTGTCACGACCAAACAGTTGACCGCACAACAAACGGAAAAGGAAAAATTAGAGAATTGACCCTCCAAGAAATAAGAAAATTGAAAATAGTTGATTATAATGGAAATATTACAGATGAAAATTTACCTCTATTGTACGAAGTAATTGAGTTGGTAAATGGACGAGTGCCTTTATTAGTAGAAATTAAACAACCACGTAAAATTTACAAGGGAATTGAACAAAAATTATTAGAAGAAATTGAAAAATATAATGCCACATCGTGGATTGTTGTTCAATCGTTCAACGATTCTGTTTTAGAAAACATACACAAAATAAACCCTGAAATTCGCCTTGAAAAATTGTTGTTCTGCAAATTTTTTGGATTACCACTAATTTTTGATGGAACTATTTCAAAATTTAATTTTAAAAAATATACTCATGTCTCTTCTTTCAATATTTCTTTTCGGGCAGCAGCACCACATTTAATTAAAAAAATTCATCAACAAGGTAAAGAAGTGAAAATTTGGACATTAAGCGAACCAGAAAAATTACCAAATGTAACAATAGAAGGAGTAATTACCGACAGACCAGATTTATGGACAAAACTAAAATAAAATATATGGATACAAAAAACTTGCTTTTAAAAGATACCACAACTGTATTTATGTTGCCTTTCAGTTTTGATTATGATTATTTCGAACATTTAAAAAACTCATCAATTTGGGAAATTGCAACTCTGCGCATTGATAAAAATGCATTTTTTCCGCATATATATAAATTTATGGTTGAAAATTTAACTAAAAAAGAGAAACTTAACGATAATAATTGTATTATTTTTAGTCTTAAGGAGAGTTGGAACAATATATCCGAAGAAAATAAATCTATTGCCAAATTATTTGGTAAATACGATTTTGAGATTAATATAGTCGAAAATGAAAAAAAATATAGCGATACTTTTCGGTTTAAGATTTTGAATGAAAAATCAAAACTATCATCTCCGAAACTGATTTTATATCCCTCGGCAAATGTGGGATTATTAATGATAAGTATAGAGTTGACAGGAGAGAAAAATAAACTAAATAATTTAATAAACTTGAATTATATACTGCATAAAATTACTTCAAATACACCCGCTCTTAAAATTATTTTGCCACAAAATTCGCACGAAGAACGCATAAAAGAAAGACTTAAAATTTACAAATCTATTGCTAAATACAACGCCTTGGAATACAAAAAAAGTAATAATGATGAACCCTATAGTTTTTATTTTTACTCGATTTTTAGATTTTTACTATTTAATTTCGATAAAAATGAATATGATATTGAACAGTTCAACAATACTAGATTCCATTTGTTTACATATTTACAGATAGATTCTTCCCAACATTTTGAAGATTGCAAACAATTTGATTTGAACGACTTAACAAAAAATTTCATACGATTAGTGCGTTGTCAGAACGAAAATTATAAAGTGTTATCCAACTATTTGGATAATAATCAAATATATTTGCAAACTTTTGAGAATATTTGCTTTGGGGCGAGTGTTGAAGGAGCATGTATGATGGTAGATTCGCAAGGAACTGATTCTGAATTTATAAAGGAATTTAAAAATGTGGCATTGCTTGCCCGATATTTGTGGATATATTTATTGGTATTCTTTCAACGGCTTTCACTTATTGAACTTAATAACAAACTAATGAACATTAATATTGATTCTGTTTCTAAGTCTAATTATAGGTTAGGAAACATAGTAACCAAACTATGGTTTTTGAAAATTAATAGTTTCTTTACTGAAATATCTGACCACACACAACATAACGAATTTTATAATTTTTGTTCTGAAAAATTTCTCTTAAAAAAGCATCTTGACGAAATTAATGACAAAATTAGAGGGGTAGACATTCTATTAAGCGAAAAAATTGAAATCCAGAAAAACGAAATCGAACAGCAGAAAAAGAAAATTGAAGAACAGAAAAATGATTTAGATGCAGCCATTGATTCAGCGCAACTTATTCAAAAAGCAATTATGCCCGACATTAAAGATGAAATTTTATTTTCTCATTTTCTGCTTTTTATGCCAAAAGATAAAGTGAGCGGAGATTTTTATTGGACAGCAAAAAAAGACAATAAGTCGGTTGTAATTGTTGCAGACTGCACAGGACACGGAGTACCAGGTGCTTTTTTAAGTATGCTAGGCATTTCAATCCTTAATGAAATTGTTGTTAAACAGCCAATTTTATCTGCCTCAAATATTTTGGAAAAATTAGGTTCAAACCTAGAAATGTTACGTCAACAAGTAGGCGTTATGTGTTCCTACGGAATGGCTTCTTCAGTTTGTATTATCGATTACAACAAAAATGAAATAGAGTTTGCAGGTACGGAGAATTCACTCTACATCGTTCGCAAAGGTATTCTTACAGAATTTAAAGTAAACAAAATATCAATAGGAAACGAATCGCAAAAAGAAACACAAAAACAAATTGAAAATCATATCATAAAATTAGAAAAAAAAGATATGGTCTATATGTTTTCTGACGGTTATAAATCACAATTGTTTCATTTAGATAACAGAACAAAATTTCAATCAACTCAATTAAAAAAATTGCTTACAGAAATAGCCTTATTGCCAACAAACAGACAAAGAATAATACTGAAAGAAAAACTTAAAAATTGGAAAGGACACCTTCCCCAAACAGACGACATAACAATTCTGGGAATAAAAATTTTGTAGCGTATTGACATCGTCAATTCGTCACCCTAAAGACCCTTCCAGAAATCTTTCTCATACAACATCTCATTTCCAACCTTAACAAAATAGATGCCGTTTGGCAAATGCGTTATGTAGACCGTGATGCCGTTTCAATTTGAGCGAATGTTATTCATCCCTACAATGCGACCTGAAATATCAAATATTTCAATTTAGCATATACAATATGCCCCTACATTTGGGCAATCACGTAGTTTTGCGCCTACATTGGGTTATCTACGTTTTTGTTTTGTACCCCGACTTACACTTTGTTTAGTTGGGGTTATCCACATTTCGCTACAACGTAGCGATTTAGAGAAATTAATATTTACTTTCATATCTTGCGAACGAAACATACTATGAATTCCCGGTTCGCTTACCCCAATTTCTTCTGCAAATTTTTTTACCGTTAAATTTTTATCGTCAATCAATTTTCTTATTTTATTGACATACAGCATAAAAGATGTTTTGACTAAAATAATTTATATTTTTTTTAGTTTTTTTTTGGATTTTACGTTATTATTTTATATCTTTGCGCTGTTAAATTATAAAAAATTAATGTTTAAAACAAATAAAAACCTATTAAACACTAAAATTTAATGAGTTGTTGATTAAAAAATAATAAAAAAAACAACGAAAATTTTGATTTTTTTTGACTAAATAAAATAAATTATTAATTAGAACCTCACGATGTGTAGGTAATCGTTAAAAGATATATGAAAAGTAATATATTTAAAACAAGTGTAGCAGCCGTTAATTATAGCGGGGCAATGGAAGCAGATACCATTTCAAAACACGGGCGGAGTTCGAAAAGCCAGACGAGTAGGAGAATAATAATAAAAAAATGGAGGTTATTATGATATCCTATTTTCTTAGATATGAATTAGATATGCCTCGAGAATTAAGCAATTTTATTGAAATTCTTGTGTGGTTGATTGTTGTCTTTATCATTTACTCCGTAGTCCGCAAACTTTTGCGCAAACGGAAAAACAAATCAAGCTCCACAACAAGCGCTATGTTTATGACCCCTCCAGAGATGGGATTACGAGGCAAAACAAAGGAACAGAAGAAAGTTATCAAATATTTTATGAGTACAGGTATATTGGGCATGATTTTCAGAATATCCGACTCTACTTTTGATAAACTGTTGGACGACAAAGCGAATGAAATCGCTTCGCAAATTGAAAAACGTGCTTTGGAAACTCACGGAATGGATGCCGACGAAGTCAAAGAAATACCGCCTATTCTCGCTGATAATTATTATCCAGGAAGCCGTTACTTAAAGATGTTCAGAGATCATACTTTCCGCGCTTCCGAATATGAAATGACTTATTTGATGTTCAGTGAAAGACAGATGTATTCGTACAAATATATTTTTGATTTAACCAGTGCAGAAACAGACGAACAAACCAAAGAATACTTTTATAAAGACATCACCAACGTAGAGGTTACAAAAACGCAAAGAGAATTTCCTGCTCCCCGTCCTTTGGAGTACATTGTTGGTGGTATTGCAGGCATTATCATTGGTATCCTTTTGATGATGGTAAGTAAAGGGAATGGGGGCGTCATTTTTTTAGGTTCTCTCATATTAATTGTCGGCATCATTATATCGGCATTTTTGGGTTATTCTAGACGCGTGGTTGATAACTTGATTTTGAGGCTGACCGTTGCAGGCGATGAATTTGTCTGCGCTATGAATCCCGATAATATTTCAGCAATTCAGGGAATGAAGGCGAAAATAAATGAAAAGAAAAAATAAATTTAAAAGGAGGAGGTTATATGTTAGGATTTATTATTTTAAGCAGCGTTGGAGTGTGGCAAATATTCATTGTAATAGCCATTATATACATTGTGGGTTTTCTACCCAATTTATTAAAAAGGAAAAGAGAATATAACGCGATGTCAAGCCCGACATCTTTTACCCAGCAAGAAATGGGATTACGTGGCAAAACAAAGGAACAAAAGAAGATTATCAAATATTTTATGAGTACTGGTATTTTGGGCATGATTTTCAGAATATCTGACTCTACTTTTGATAGAATATTAGACGACAAAGCTAACGAAATAGCTTCACAAATTGAAAAACGTGCTTTGGAGACTCACGGAATGGATGCCGAAGAAGTCAAGGAAATTACGCCTATACTCGCTGATAATTATTATCCAGGTAGTCGTTACTTAAAAATGTTCAGAGATCATACTTTCCGCGCTTCCGAATATGAGATGAATTATTTGATGTTCAGTGAAAAACAAATGTATGCGTATAAATATATTTTCGATTTAACCAGTGCAGAAACAGATGAAAAAACTAAAAAATACTTTTATGAGGATATCACAAATGTGGAGGTTAATAAAACGCAAAGAGAATTTCCTGCTCCCCGCCCTTTGGAGTACATTGTTGGCGGTATTGCAGGAATTATCATCGGTATCCTTTTGATGATTGTAAGTAAAGGGAATGGGGGCGTCATTTTCTTAGGTTCTCTCATTTTAATTGTCGGCATCATTATATCGGCATTTTTGGGTTATTCCAGACGTGTGGTTGATAATTTGATTCTGAGACTGACCGTTGCAGGTGATGAATTTGTCTGCGCTATGAATACCGATAATATTGCAGCAATTCAGGGAATGAAAGCGAAAATTAGAGAAAAAAAAAGATAATTTATTAATTTTAGTATTTTAAAAATAATTATACAGAAAATCTTTATAATACTTATGATACCAGATTCAGATTTACAAAAGTGGCAACAGGCAATAAAAGGAATAGAAACACAGCAAAGGAGTCTGACGCCTGAAGAGTTGTCAAAATTTAAAGCGTTGACAGAATTAATGAATAATGAAAATTTTGAAGCAAGCGAAATCAGCAACTACATCCAGATTATGAAGAACGCTCAGACGCAACATGCTAAAAATCGTCTATTAAAAGCACACTTGAACAATTTCGTTACATTGTGTGAGAAGTATTTCAAAGTTGCTATTGTTAGTCAGCCGCAAAGAGTTCTATCAACTGCGAGAGCAATGACTGCACAGGAACCGGAAGATCAAATTTTTGTTGCGGAGCCGCAGGTTATGTCCGCAGATTTACCAAAGTGTCAGCAAGCCATACAAGGTGTTGAGGCATCACAAAATGAAATGGCTCCAGTTGAATTGAAATCGTTTAATACGTTGGTATCGCTTTTGAATGACGGCAATTTTGAGAATAATCATAGCAGAGACTACATTCAGGTAATCAAGAATGCTATGTTTAAACACGTCCAAAATCCGATTTTACAGGAGCATTTGCAAAACTTCGTTACATTGTGCGAGAAGTATTTCAAAGAGCAGCCTACTGCTGTTAGTACCCCGCCAATTATGGATTCTACAATTGGACAACCAAATCAGATAAATAAGGAGTTCTATTATTTAGATGGCGAAAACCAAAAGGGACCTTTGAGAATAGACCAACTTAAATCCATTGGTTTAAATCCTGATACATTAGTTTGGACAGAAGGGTTTGATGAATGGAAACCTGTAAAAGAGGTAAAAGAGTTGGAAATCCTTATAATAAGGAAGCCGCCTTCAGGTAATCCTAAAATTTCTGATAATAAAGGCGGAAAAAACAAAAAAACAGGCGGTAGTTCAAAAAAGATTGTTGTTGTTATTACGATAATAGTAGTAATATTGGCAGCAATAGCAGGCGGTTACTTTTTTCTAAAAGGAGGAATACCTGCTTCAGGAGTTTCAACCAGCAAGGAAGCCGTTGATTATTCGCTAATTCCCGTAAGCAGTAACGGCGAAAAGTGGGGATATATAAACCATAAAGGTGAGTATATTATAAACCCGCAGTTTGAAAATGCTGATTTTTTTAGCAATGGATTAGCAAAAGTAATTTATAATGGAAAAACGGGCTATATTAATAAAAAGGGCGAGTATGTTATCTCTGCAACTTACAAGTCTGGAACCACATTTAAAGATGGGTTGGCTTTAGTGGTGGCGGAAGGTGAACGCATAACCTGCATTGATACAAAGGGCGACAAGAAATTCGTGTTAGATGGCGCAGAATATGCAAGAGAATTCAGTGAAGGTTTAGCATGGTTTTACACCGAAGATAGAAAAATCGGATTTATTGATAATAGTGGGAAAATTGTCATCAAAGCTCAATTTGAAGATGCAAGCCCCTTTAGTGAAGGTTTTGCTGTAATTTATCAGGACAGAAAATACGGATTCATTGATAAAACAGGAAAAATTGTGATAAATTCACAATTTGGTTCAGTTCAAAATTTCAGCGAGGGAATGGCAGCATTTTCTGATGGCAGACAAATGGGATACATCAACACAAAAGGTGCCTATACCATCAATCCTCAGTTTGATTATGCATCTTCATTTAGCAATGGAATGGCAGCAATAATGCAAGGTGAAACGTGGGGATATATTAATAAGATCGGAAGATTGGTTATAAATCCTCATTTTTTTAATGTATCTTCTTTTTCAGATGGTTTGGCGGCTGTATTTGATGGAGATAGATGGGGTTATATAGGAAAGGATGGTGCTTTTGTGATTTATCCGCAATTTGAATATACAGGAGATTTTTATAATGGTATTGCTCCCGTGTATAGTGCGGAGAAGTGGGGATTTATCAATAAAAAGGGACAATATATAATAAATCCGCAATTTTGGGGTATTAAACATAAATCGGGTATTAAATATCAATCTTCTACTGTTGAAAAAATTGACTACGTACAAAGCGATTATTACGACGCCTCCGAATTTATCAAAAAGTTATTCGAGAAAGAATCGGGAAATAGTTTTGATGGCATAAATGCCGCTACCACATTAGAAGAGTTGTTAAACCATCCTTTGTATGGCGCAGATTTGAATGCCGATAACAGTCATGCTGCAGCAGTTACATTTGGCGATAGATCGCCAATCACAAAAGATATATATTTAGTATGTGCTGGGTTCCAATTTTTTAACACACCAATATATAACGAAGTAACAATATTTAACAGGGGTTTAAAAACAGGTACAAGTAAAGAATATAATTTATCTGCAACCCCTGATGCTATTTTTTATGAATTTAAAGTTGTTAGTAATAGTTGGGAAAAAACATATAGAGCTACATTTAATTCTTTAAAAACAGAAATAGAGCGCCGGTACGGAAAAGAAATGAAAAGAATAGAATGTGAGCATGGTGTTGAGTATTTTTGTTTGATTCAGGAAAACGGAAAACTCAATTTTGCCATTATGAAATTTGAGGCTTCAATATTCTTATTTGTTTCTTTTAATGAAGAGCATTTATCATCATGTCGATTTTGGTGAAATTAATTATAAATTAATACCAATGAAAAGAGCATCAATAATTATTACTCTCTTGTTTATTAGTCTTTCGTTTTGTCTGTCACAAAACCTAAGAGATGAAATAGAACGGCAAAAGCAGCAAGAACAACAAGAACAACAGGCAGCCGAGCAACGCAAACAACGTGAACGCGAGGCAGCCGAACGGCAACGTCAAGAAGCAGAAAAACAAAGGCAACAAGAAGAAGAGCGTCAGAAAGTGGCTCAAGAGCAAAAACAGCAAGAACTTAACCAACGCTATCAGAATGCCATAAAATCCGCAGAAAGTAACTTCTCACAAAAAAATTATGAGCAGGCTAAGCAAGATTATCTGAAAGCGCTTGAATTGAAACCTGAAAATGCTGTTTCTATCAATCCAAAAATTGCTGAAATTGAAAAAAAGATGAACGAACCTGCTACGTTATACATTTATCGTCCAAGTCCGGGTGGTCTTAATTTAAGCATTTTACCAAAACGTTATGAGGTTCTTCTTGATAACGTTGTAGTTGGCAACACAACAAATAAGTGGAAAACAACTACAACTGTCAAAACTTTTGGAAATAAAACACTATCAGCAGCAATTGATGGGAGAAAAGCACAAGTTCAAGTCAAGTTTGAACCCGGCGAAATTTATTATGTACGTTGTGGTATTTCTTCAAAAACAATAAAAACAGGTAAATATCGAACGACAACCGATAAGAATGGTAAAACCACAAGAACCGAAATAACTGAAACGGAATACACGCCAACTCTTCAATTAGTTGATAAAAGTGTAGGTAAGCCTGAATTTGATGCAATTGTTAATAAATAATAACCAAACATACACAGTGGTAAATATATTGAATTTAAGATAGAAACTTAGTTAAATAATTAATTATTTTAAATATGATACCCGATTCAGACTTACAAAAATGGCAACAGGCAATAAAAGGAATAGAAACACAGCAAAGCAATCTTAAGCCTGAAGAATTGTCAGCATTTCAATCACTAACTGAATTTATTAAAATCGGTAATTATAAGAATACCGAAAGTGAAGAATACATTCAGACAATGAAGAAAGCCATATCGCAATATAGTACAAATAGGCTTTTGAAAGCACACTTAACAAATTTTGTTTCGTTGTCGGAAAAATACTTTAAGAATCCTGCTACAGTGCCGCCACCAATAATTCAGCCCAAAACTGATGAAAAAGATAATCTAAAAATACCACAACCAATAACATCGAGTAATAGTTTAATAAAGACTGTTATTGGCATTGGTATAGGGTTGGTTATATTGGCGGGAAGTTATTTTTTAATCAAAGATAAAATTTGGTTTCAAAATCTTTTTTCGAAAGTAGGTGAAGAAACTATCGAAGTTCAAATAGTAGATTCTACTACCAGTGCAACTACAACTGAAATAATAGAACAAGAAGTTCATCAAGAAAAAAATACAAATTATTTCAACGAACCTGAAATGATTTTTGTACAAGGGGGTACTTTCATAATGGGCTGTACAAGTGATCAAGGAAATGAATGTCGTGATATAGAAAAACCTGCACATCAAGTTACTATAAGTAGTTTCAATATAAGCAAATATCTAGTAACACAAAGCGAATGGATAGCAATAATGGATTACAATCCATCAGTATCAAATAGAGGTGATAACTATCCAGTAGAAAGTGTTAGTTGGGATGAAGTTCAGGAGTACATAAATCGATTGAATAGTGCAACAGGAAAAAGATACCGACTCCCTACCGAAGCAGAATGGGAATATGCTGCACGTGGTGGAAACAAAAGTAAAGGATACAGGTATAGTGGGAGTAATTATTTAAACGATGTGGCTTGGTATAAGGAAAACAGTAACAATGGCACACGACAAATTGCTACTAAAAAGCCAAATGAATTAGGTATTTACGATATGAGCGGTAATGTTTGGGAGTGGTGCAACGATTGGTATGGAAGTTATTCATCTTCAAATAAAAAAGACCCCGCTGGCGCCTCAACTGGTACACATCGAATTCATAGAGGTGGCGGATATGGAAGTGCTGACACTTATTGCCGTGTTGCTTATAGAGGAGGGCTTAGCCCAGGAATAATTGGTTTTCGTTTGGTGCTTTCAGATTTATCAAGCAATATTGCATTTCAGGGAAGATTCCCGCAAGCATCAGAGCGATTGCTGATTGCGGCAGATTTGCAAAATTTAAGCAAAAATGACATGAAAATTATGCGAAATGAAATATTTGCAAGGCATGGATATATTTTTCAGACAAATGATATGAAATCCTACTTTCAAAACCAAACATGGTACACTCCAAGGTACAATGATGTTAATTCATTACTTACAGAGACTGAAAAAAAGAATATTGATTTAATTAAGCGTTATGAATAGGGTTTGTGAAAAACAAAGTTTTGCCATCGCAAAAAAGATAAGGATGCTATATTATTTTTAATTTTTTCAGTGAAAAATATATCTCGAAATGTAAAATTAAAATAGTCAACAAATGAAAAGAACAATAATTATTATTTCAACATTGTTTATCAACCTTTCGTTTTGCATGTCGCAAAGCATAAGAGATGAAATCGAAAAGCAAAAACAGCAAGAAACACAGCAAAAACAACAAGCAGACGAAGAGCAAAGACGTAAAACTATTAAACATAAAGGAG
>Ga0099364_10010708_pt1 | contig 12589 bp, 16 predicted proteins | sample TergutTh196P3_FD_73070 | JGI IMG/M metagenome (GOLD analysis project Ga0099364, IMG submission 73070) | Microcerotermes parvus P3 segment gut microbial communities from Pointe-Noire, Republic of the Congo - Th196 P3 | ecosystem: Host-associated > Arthropoda: Insects > Digestive system > Gut ... | reverse complement strand
GATTTAACACAAGGTAAATAAGGAAGCAACTTATGGCGGGCGGCGGCGTTGTATAAAACGGCGTCAAAGCCCAATATTTAGTTTTACGCGCTGATTTCTTCAAGCCAGTTTTCGAGGTTAACTTTGCCTATCCGATGATAAACTATTTCAACCTCTTGGCGGCGGTTGCCCCGCGCCTGTTCCGGCTCATGGATAATAATTTTGTCGATGAACTCATGGACGATGGCGGGAGTTAGCTTTTCGATTTCCGTAGTGTAGCGACTTACAGTACCCAAGAATCTTTCAATGCCGTCCGCCGCTTCTTCCTGTTCGCCTATCTCCGATTCAAGCAAATCATACGCCTGTATCAGCGCGGCCTGTTCCGCTTCAAACTTCGCGGCCATTTTTTCGTAGCGTTCGTCCGGCACTTTCCCGCTTGCGTTGTCGATGTAAAGCCGCTCAATCAGCGTGTCGATTTCCCCGATGCGCTTTTTGTGCTTTGCAAGCGTTTTCTTTTTCGCCAACTGTTCACGCGATTGGTCTTGTAGGCTCTTGTCCATCACAAGCCGCACGAAGCGTTTTTTATCCCGCAATATGAACGCCAGCAACTCCCGCAAATCGTCAAGCACAACCTGTTCCAACACATTCTCGCGGATAAAGTGACAGGTACAACGCCGCCCATCCTCTTGAAACTGAACCTGCTTGCGGTACGCCGAACAGCTATACGCGCCCTCATACCGCGATTGTGTTCTGGCCTTGTTCCAGATTTCCCTTGTAGAGAAATACAACTTGTTGCCGCAATCGGAGCAGTAAACCGCGCCGGAGAATAAACCGTTATCGCCGTAGCGCGGGGCGCGCCGCTTATGTTCCCGCATTTTCCGCACAATATCCCACGTTTCGGGGTCTATGATTGCCGGATGTGTGCCCTCAAAAATCATATGCTTATCGGGAGTATTTAGGCGCGGTCTGTTGTCTTTATAGGATTTAGAAAACGTCTTGAAATTGGTTGTTATCCCCAAATATTCCGGCGCGTCCAGTATCTTATGAACTGTGGTAGTGTTCCAAAAATACTTGTCTTTCATGGGGCGAAGCTCCGACATTATCCCATGTTCATACTTATACGCGCTAGGGTTTAACAGGCGTTCACCGTTCAGCATTCGGGCGATTTGTGCGGGGCCGAATCCATCAACCGACAATCTGAAAATCCTGCGAACCACGGCGGCGCTCTCATCGTCAATTACAAGCTGTTTTGGGTTATCGGAATCTTTGCGGTAGCCATAGGGCGGGATAACCGCAAGGCGTTCGCCGCTGTTGCCTTTGTTCTGCAACACAGCGCGGATTTTCTGGCTGGTCGATTTCAAATACCATTCGTTAAAGAAATTGATTATCGGAGAAAAATCGCTTTCGCCCTCATCTGAATCCACGTTATCATGGATTGCTATTAGGCGAACATCCAGCCGAGGAAATAGGATTTCTTGATAAAACCCGACTTTGAGATACCCACGGCCAAAACGCGATAAATCTTTTACAATAACCGTGGACACCGAACCCGCTTCGACTTCCTCAATCATTTTGCAGAACGCCGGACGCTCCCAATCGCCGCCGGAATAACCATCATCATAAACAAATTCAAAGTTTTTGAAGCCGTTATCCCCGGCGTACTTGGTCAAAATCTTGCGCTGATTTTCGATGGAATACGAATCCCCATGCTTGGAATCCTCATTGCTCAATCGACCGTATAAATATATCTTTTTATCGTTGGCTTGTCTTTTCATTGTGTCCTCTCTTTCCGACAGCCAACAGACGGTAATGTATGCTTTAATTATACCACATTTACCGCCTGTTGTCATGTTTTTTAGCGGCTTTTAATCAGCTATTTTTTGTCGCTGTCATACTGAATCAATCGGGCAACGGTGGACACAATATCTTTTTCCTTGCTATCATTAAACCGTGATGATACAATGAATGTGGCTTTACCGATTTTCCGCTCGACCACACGGCGAGGCGGGAGATTTACAGGAGCTTGAGGAATGGCGTTTGTATTCGGCGTTGATGTCTGATAAATATTATTCAAATAAGCTGTCCTTTCCGGCTCAAAAGAGCCATGCAAAAGTTGTGGATGATTTAAAGAGTGAAAACTATACCATAAGCGGTATAGTGATAAAGCTGAAAACTACAACATATTGTGTATTTTTTCTGCAAAAGGCTTTGTAGCGGTTTGAAATCTCTGTAATGAGGGGTAGCATGTAATTGGAAAACTGGTCGGCTGTAATCCGCTATGCCTATCCGCACAGTCAAGGCACTTTCGCGGCATAAACCGCGCTAACGCGCTATTTATTCCACGGTTGCCTTGACAATGCGGATTTTTGCCGTGTACAAGGCCGCGCCGACGACGGGGAGCAGGGTTACACCCTGCCCCGCCGCCGTCACGCCCATTGTACGGCAAAATCGGCGCCGCTAAGCTGGCGGAAAACCGGAAGTTTTTGCGGGGTTACGCACCCCGCGCCCCCGGCCTCAAACAAGGAACAGAGTAAGGGCTGGAAATACGGCTAGGCTTATGGTAAAATTGGGGTATTGGTTGAAGTTTGGGCGATAAGGTGATGTCTAGGAGACTGCTATGAATTGGAAGCAGAAGTCGTTAATATTTGTGTCCGCTACATTACACTTTGTAGCGGCGGCATATTGTCCCACGCTCGATAATCCATTACCATCTGATGGTCTGTATCATAACAATTACCCCATTATGACAGTGTTTGTTATGGCCCCTTTGATTGCCACTGGACTTACGCTTCTTATTGCGGGTTTCAAAAACTTTTGGATTGGCAAGCGAAAAGGACAGCTTCACCTTGTTTTACTGTTAATACTTTGTGTTTCTTACATGATTGTTCTTGGAGCGTTCGGAGGGGAACCATTTATGTGGATTTATTTCCTTCCGATATTGGGGATTTTTTATATATGCTGTTTAACAACAACATTATTTGTGCGTTGGTTGTATGGTAAGTTGGTTGATTCCTAGAAAGATATTACGAAAAAATGCGACAGAAAGCAGGATGAGAGCTAATGTAGCATAAGCGTCTCAGTCCATTTTAGCGCGATTGATTCAGATTTTTTTCCTTTGCGCGTGTGGGCGGTTGCTGTTCGGGCGGTTGCCGCATAATATCAGCCATGACCGCCGCCATCCGCTCTGGGGCGCGTTGCGCGGCTTGATGGAAGCGCATAGCGGCGGTTATACTTTGACCCTCGCCGTATTCTTTCAGTTTGGATTTTTGGGTGGCAATTTCACGGCTTTGGGCTTCGTTCTGTTTTCGTAATTCCTTGATTGTGGCGCGGGATTTCTGCCCCTCTTTCGCAAGGGTGGACAGGGTTTTCCAGTTCGCTTGCGGCACAGCCACCGCGCCAGTTATCGTGCGTTTTTCTGCCATACCATCAATATCGGCGAACACATCTGAATCCTTTTTGGCAATCGTGGTTTTCTGTTCCAGACTGTCAAGCCGTTTTTGCTTCTGCGTGGCCTGTTTGTCGAGAGCGGCAGCGGCATCTTGTTTCTGTTCGACCACGGCGGCGAGCGCGGCGGCGCGTTCAGCTTCTTTTTTCGTTTTGTATTCCATCACGGCTAAATGCTTGGCGGTAGAGCCGCGCTCCCCGCGCTCAAAGTCTGTATATCCCGCATTTTGCATATGCTCGAAAAATCGGTCCTGCAAGAGCGAATAACTATTGACCCAATGGCCTTGCTCGTCTTTGAGGCGCGGCCATTTTTTAGAGTGGCTAACCTGTTTCACGATCTCGCGGAGCTTCCCCGCCAGTTCTGGATTTTTATTGTTCTTCTTAAAATAGATTTCCTTATCGACCACAGGTACATAAACGACATGTAAATGATAGTGGAACACATCACGGCCTAGCTGATCGGATAGGGCGCGGTTACGTTCATCAGCATGAAGCACCGCAGACAATACATATTCCTCACCGCCAACTTCTTTCACAGCCAGCCTATAGGCTTCTGCAAAAAACTCTTTTGCGTATTCATAGCCGCCGTGGTTTTCAAAATAGGCGGTATTTACATCAAATACTAGCTCGTCAAAGACTTTAGCGTCCGGCTTTAATCCCCGCAAGCTAATAGCGCCGCTTTCGACCATGCGGTTAAATTCCTGTTCGTATGTACATGCTCTCCCATCGAGAGAGCTTACACAGCTTTTGAAATGTACATTGAGGTGTGAACGCTCTGTTATAATATCGGGGTTTTGGTAGTCCATATTTTTTCGCTCGTTGTGGCGTTCGCGGATTGAAATTTCTGCGCGGCGGTATGCTTGATTGCGTACAACGCAACGGTCTGTTTTGGCGATAGTATTCATCCTTTCGGTTATTATTTTGTAGTCTACACATACTATTTTACCATTTTTAGAGCCTTGAATCGGTATGTCCCAAGGTTGGGTTTTCACGTGAAAAATCGCCGTTTTCCCGAATATGAAAAACGGCGGCGGTGTGGTATAATTGATTTGGGCCATCGGGCTATATGCGAATGTCAAAAAAATATATACGTAGATTTGAGGCGAACAAATGCAGATTGAAAATATAGATTATGGCTTTGTACAGACGGTAGAAAACGGAATTGTTGAAAGAGTTAGTTGTAAATACAATGACTTTTGTGTGGTTCATTTTTATGATAGGCCACCTAAAAAACTGAGTGTAATTCTTAATTCTTATCACAGCCAATATGGGATTCCTGTTTCTAATGATGGAAGAAAGCTGTTTATTGGTTATTGGGAGAAACGTTTAGATGATTTTAAAAAGGGCTTGCAAGCCTATGACATTGAATCTGGCTCTATGATTTGGAGAGTAAATGAAGAAAAAATACGGTCAATTTTCGTATATTCTGATTATCTGGTTACTGTAAGTGCATCTAATTCTATTTTGAAAATCAACATTGACAGTGGTGAGGTATTAGGTCAAATCAAAAGTACAACTATAGAAATCGCTTATGATTTAGGCTTTCCATATGTTGCGGTAGATACAATATCAGGGAAACTTAGCATTATTGATGTGGAAAATATGCTTGTCGTTAAAGCATATAGCAAAAAGACGGTTAATCCATCTAACTGTCTTTCGTGCGTAATTCAAGATGTAATTCGGAAAGATAATATGCTGACTGTTATCGGCTTTGAGGATTATCCTCAGATGAATTACAGTTCATCTGACCAAAAAGATTTTAATAGGATAATTGATACAAGCTTTGGTGCATAATGGCTTTTAGTGCGTCTTATGTCTCCAAAAGCAACACAGTGACAATCGGGAGATAACACCGTGAAAACAAAACTGACTCTACAAGAAAAACTGCGCGATTTGCGGGACGAAAAGAAATTGACCCTTTCCGATTTGGCAGGGGCTACAGGCATCCCCCTGTCCACCTTACAGCGCGCAGAGGGACAGGATGATGTGCGCGTGGGCTATCAAGATATTACCGCGCTTGCCAAGTTTTACGGCGTATCCACCGATTACCTTTTTGGCCTGACCGACAACAGACAGCACAGGGATATGGAGATCGCCAAACTCAATTTATCCGATATGGCAATCACGGAATTGACAAGCGGGAAACTGAACACACGGTTATTGAGCGAGATTATCGCCCATCCCGATTTTGCTGAACTGCTGGCGGCGGTAGAGGTTTTTGTGGACCGTACCATTTCGGATAACATGGAAATAATAAACAAGACATACAAAGTTGCGCTTGATACGATTAACAGGCAAGCCGTGAACGTGGGGCGCGATGAATACATCGCACAGCTTAAAGAAGCAAGCATAGACCCGGATGATTATTTGCGCTTTCGCCTGTCACAGCGTTTTGAAAAAATCGCGCAGAGCATATATGACAAGCAACATAAAAAAGGCCAATCCGAAGCGGGAATTGGCTACATAGAATCGTTAAGCAAACAAGTGGAAAAATATGAGGATGTGAAAAACAAAACAGGGAGCGCGGAACAGGCCAAACTGGAAATACTGGCTGATCAAATGGGCGTGGATTTGAAAGCAACACCCGATAATGAGCGGAAGTCGGTGCTAAGTTTTCTAGGCCGTTCCATTTTCAAGCGGGGCAGAAAGCGGCGGTGACGACTTCTAGACATTTCGTCCAGAACTGGAAAGAGGATTGCCGCGCGGCAATCCTCTTTGAAAAATTATGTTATTGGTTGATAATCGCTTCTTTTTTCGTCAAGACTTCCAGCATAAGCAACGCGCCTAGTGTGAAGCCGTGGGTGTAAATGTCCACATCCTCACATCGGCTATCGCTTGACAAAAGGTCTTCAAACTTTTGAAATCGTTGGCAATCGTCCAGAGACATTTTTTCAATGAAATAGCGTTTTTCACTTTCGATATTTTGTAGAATGGCCTTACGCTCGGCGGTTATGGTCGCTCGGCGTTCCCAAGGTATGATACGACCGTCAAACAGGGCTTCCATGATTGAGTATGGCATAATATTTCCCTTTCCAAGTTGTTTTCACGCAACACCTTGAAAGAATCGGCCGCACATGGTAAAATATTTATGCGGGTTTCCTTTTAGGTTACTGCGCGGGGGGAAGTGGCGTAACTTCTTCGCCGGAGCCGCCGCTTCCTCTATTTTTCTTTGAGTTTATGCAGATTGGCATGAATAAGCTCAATGCCAGCCCGTATAATCTCCGACCGCGATTTCCCAATAACCTTACAACATTCATCGAGTTTTACTAATTCGTCTATCGTCATTTTTGTTTCAACTCGTTCGTGCCGTGGGTTATCGGATGGCGGTCTGCCTGTGCGTGGACTCAATTCACCACCTCACTTTGCGTCCGTATCATAAGTATATTATGGTACGGATGAAAAGTCAAGTGTTTGCGGTGGATTTCGTGGCTTGGGGCTACGTCATATACTCCCTTTGGAAGTATATGACCCACTCTGACACTTTCCGCTTCGCGGCAAAGTGTCTCGTGGGCTCTGCCGAGGGCTAGGCCGCCGTTGGCGGCAAGGTAGTGGAATGTAGCCACATTCCACTTTTCAAAGATATTGCCGAGCTATCCACTTCTGGACATTCTGTCCAGAAGTGACCCGCCAACTTCGAGCCAATTTGACCCGAAGTTGCATGCTCGGTTCATCTAATAATATTATGAATTGAGGTGCTTCTGATGACTGAAATCGTATTGAATACAAACACTTTTCCAGAGCCGATTTTACATTTAATTCGCACAGAGAAAGTGCGCGTAAAAGAAATTGACGGTATGATTCAACTATTTCCTGTGAAAGAAAATGTCGTTTGTCCGCTTCTTGGGCTTGCCGCCGACAGTAGCCTGACCGTTGAAAAATTCCGCGCCATGACCCATGACGAAACGGAGATACAACAATGAGCCAAGTCTTTGTCTTAGATGCTTGTGCTTTGGTCGCGCTTTTAAAAAATGAAAAGGGCGCGGATGTTGTAGCCGCCGCATACCAAAAGGCAAGCGGCGGTGAAGCCGAAATGATTATAAACAGGGTAAATCTTTTAGAGGTTTATTACGGTTTTTATCGTGAGAGCGGGAAAGAGTATGCCGACAATATTATGAGCGGTATTGAAAAATCAATCGTTGAAATTCGCGAGTTTGACAAAGATAAATTTCTAATAGCCGGACGGTTAAAAGCATCCTATAAAATCTCGTTGGCTGATTCAATCGCGTTAGCGCAAGCCATCGAATCGGGCGGCGAACTCTTGACTTCTGACCATCACGAATTTGAAGCATTACAGGGCAAAGAGGATATTCGTATTGGGTGGATAAGGTAATATTACTGCTAACCCGTCCAGAAATGGGCGGGTTGCTTTCGGTAAAGGCGAGGGCGATAATGGCTAAAAGAATTGTGTTTTTAATCTTACTAATTTTGATTGTCGGGTTATCTGCTTGCGGCAACGATGCCGCACAACCAAGCAGTTTGGAAACTGATAGCGACAACACCGCTCTTGTCGAATCGCCTGCGCAAGAAATAATGATAGAGATGGCAGAGAGGGTCGAGCGTACTTTCTCGTTTCCGACTAAAGATGGACTTGTTGAAATTGGTCTTGTCTCAACCACCAAAGATGCCCCATATACTGGGATGTATGAGTTGCTTCATTTTGATTTTGAGCGTTTTCCTGTATATATAGAAAATGGCTTCTGCAAATTTGAATGGCATAGCGACAAGTTCGTCTTTATAGAAGATGGCGTAGAAACGGAAGTTTCATTTAAAGAGTTGCCATATCCTGAATCTGAACCGATATACTCCTATGACCTTGGCTTTACTGTATATTCCATAATGGGATATACATGTCACATTTATCAAACAGATACACACACCCATTTCATATTTGAGGGGGTTGGTATGTCCGGTTTTTCTGTCACATATGTTGTAGCGTTTGACGTTACCTCTGAAGAACTGGAATATAGCGTATACGCCATATGGGCCAATCTTCATCATGCTCGAATTTATAATGATAGTTTGTATCTTTTGTTGTCAGATTTACAAACAGGTATAAATCCGCAAGTTATCGGCCTTTCTTTAGGTACGCTTGAAAAATTCTATCATTATAAATACCCACAAGAAAACGAAACAAATAGAAGTGCATTCCCGATAGATTTTCAAGTGTTGGATGATGTTATAAAGCTGTATTATAAAACTTCTGATTCACACGACACAATTTGTGAGATGGAATTGAATATATACGGATAAGTTTACCTTGTCCCCAAATCCGTAAAAAACAAGGCTGTCATTTAATTTTGACATCCTTGTTTTTCTTTTATACATTACCGTTTGTTGGCTGTTTATCACGTTTATTTGTGTTTTGTGTGGTTGCTTCCCTATACACCCTGTCCATTCGCGGCCGGATTGTCCGCGCCGTAACCCTCGAGCAAATTCACAATTCCCCAAACTCCTAAACCCGCGCCCAGCGCGACAACAAGGGTTTGCAGGGTAGTGACCGCAGATGCGAAAAATTCCATAAATGAAGTACCTCCGTGATTTTTTGTGGTATACTGGAAATAAAAAACGCCGCTATTTCTAGCGGCGTTACCTCTGGACAGAATGTCCAGAAGTCAAACATAGGCGTCGGGATCGTCCAAATCGTCATAGTTGAGGATGTCCTCGTCCTCGTCTATGGGCGCGTCCGTCCCGTCCACTTCGTAAACCGTATAAACCTCGTTTGGATTAGGCTTCATACGGCGGTTGATAAGACTGCCAACGTCAAAAGCGTTTTTCTTGTCGGCCTCGGCGGTGTGCTTGTAGTTCGGGTGCTTTTTCAAATCGTATTTAGGCGAGAAAAAAGGGCGCAAGCCCCGGAGTTGTAATATGCACTTGTCACCGGGCATCGTTGTCAGTTCATCGAGGGTCATCAATTCGCGGCCCAAGCTCTGTAAATTTTGGCCGTAGCTCTCCTGTTGGCCCCGCGTGTGGCTAGACGTATAATGGTTTATTGACGCTTTACCCAGCACCTCGGAAAGTTCCTTGACGGTGCTATGCTCCCGGCCACCAAGAAAAACAACCGAATCCATGTTGCCCATAATCGTCTCACAATGTTTTTCGTAAAGGGCTTTCAACTGGCTCTGCGCTTGCAGGAACAAGCACAAGCTAACCTCGCGGGAGCGGATAACGGCAACAATTTTTTCTAGCTGGGGAACCTGCCCCGTGTTTGCGGCCTCGTCCCATAAAACGCGAACGTGATGCGGCAATCGGCCTTTGTGTACGTTGTCGGCCCGCTCACATAAAAGGTTGAACATTTGCGAAAATGCAAGTGCCACCAAAAAGTTGTAGGTCGTGTCCGTATCGGAAATTATGAAAAACGTCGCGGTTTTGCGGTCGCCCATGCGGTCAAGTTGCATTTCGTCATAACTCATAATTTCCCGGAGTTGCGGAATATCGAACGGGGCCAAACGAGCGCCGCAGGAAATAAGCACCGATTTTGCGGTTTTGCCGCTCCCCAAGCGATATTTTTTATACTGCTTGACAGCGAAGCAATCCGGCTTGCGTTTTTCAAGTCCCGCAAACATATAATCCACGGCATTGCGAAAATTCTCGTCCTCCTCTTTCACTTCCATACTGCTGATAGTATCAACAAGCGTGTTGATATTTCTATCTTCCTCCGGCCCCTCAAAAACAAAATAGGCGATTAAAGCGCAGTATAGCATCGTTTCGCATTTCGTCCAAAACTCGTCGCCCTCTTTTCCGTCCCCCTTCGTATTTTGGATTAGAGCATTGACAAACTTTAGAATGTCGGCCTCGGTCTTGATGTAGGCCAGCGGGTTGTAGTGCATAGATTTTGCAAAATTTATGCTATTAAAAACCTTGATTTTATAACCCTGCGCTTTTAGGAAAGAGCCTACCTGATCCAAGATACCCCCTTTCGGATCGACGCACACAAAAGACGAATTTGCTTGAAGTAGCTGGGGGGTAAGCCAAAAGCGGGTTTTTCCGCTCCCACTCGATCCAATAACGCAACAATTTAGATTGCGGGCATTGGCCGGGTTTTTGGGCCGGGTGTTCATGGTGAGAAATTCCGTCCCGGTCAAGATAACATTGTTTTTGAAAACCGGGTCTATAAACGGTTTAATGTCTTTTTCCGTTCCCCAACGGGCCGATCCGTACTCCACATCCTTTCGGAATTTTTTGCTTTTTTTGATTTATTCCATACCACAAGCCAGATGGCAACGGCCCCGGTTATGCCGACGAGCCAGTCCGAGCCGTTCAGCCCCGGCGCGAAGCTCCCAAAGGCCGGGCCGATTGTCTCCATCATGCCGACAAGCCGCAAAACAGGATTATCACCAGCCGTCAAGCGGTAAGCCGTGCCGATTTTTAGGCAAGCCCAAAAAATAAATAGGTATGGAATATTCGGCAATACATATTTTTTTACGTTATCGTTCATCACGCGATGCCTCCCGTGTTCGTTCTTGCTGTTGCGGCTGTGTCCTGATACGCTCCGTGAATTTTTCTAGCTGCTCATGTACGCGGGGCCGTCTGTTTTTGCCCCGTGCCATAACGAGCTTTGAAAATTCGGAAAATGCCGCCGTGATTGCGTCGGCTTGTCCGGCCTTGAACAAAAGCAAATACTTTCCCGGCCCGGTTTTATGGAAAGAATAATCAACATTGAATTTCCGGGCCACGCGGTCAAACAGCTTTGTATCACCGTCAAGCGGTATGGAGTTTATAGCGGAGCGGTGATTCATCAACTGTTTTACGCTTTGCCGTCCCTGCGGGGCCTGTGCTTTTCCGTGTTCCTTTTGGATTTTTTCAATAACCGCCCGCATAGCTTTCATAAGCACCTGCGCCGTGAGCCTTGTCGCCTTCACAGATAGCGCAACCGTGCGATTGTCCACATCTTCTTGCAGACTCAAAATAGCCACCTCCTACCTCTGGACAGAATGTCCAGAAGTGACTTAACGATCCGAGCCGACAGGCCGGGGCCGCACACGATGGGGAGCGTCACGCTGGGCCTGTTCAGCAACTTGCTTGTTGTGTTTTTCCAATGTCTCTTTAATGGGCGGCTTGCGCTCAATGTTTTTCAGACGGTCAACCGCGCCGATTGCCCTGCCGACGCATTTATCCATCGCTTTCAAACAGGCGAGGTCTGCGCGTGTGGGGGCAATAAAGGCTTTTGCGATTTTCCCCATAGGTTTTGGCTCCTGTATGGCTTCTTTGCCGACAAGTGCGCGGCCCGTGTTCGCAAGGTACATCCCGGCCTTGTGGTATCTGGCGTTCGCTTTCTCAAAGTTAGCAATCTGCGTCTCGTCCAGCTTGATATATTTATTTATATCTTTTCGCAGGGACTCCAAGCCGGGCTGGATTTTGAAAAACTGCGTAAGGTCACGAAGCGCGGACAGGCCCTTGTCCTCAAATGCCGCCAGCGCGTTTTTACACCCGACAATTAAATTTTGCTTTAGCGTGGACAGCTTGTCCCGGATGTCCAACGCTTGCGCTTGTAAAGTGATAACCGCCTTTTGCATGGCGTTTCTAAGCGGGTGATTCATTTTTTGCGCCTCGGCAAGCGCCTGATTCATGGCGGCAAGCTGATTCACCATAGCGGCAAGGTGTTTTTCCATTGCGCTAACCTGATTGATTGTAGCATTTAATTCTTTTGCACCGGGCATGTTATTAGCTTCTAAAAGGTTCAAAAGCTCGGCAACATGCCCGTTCCCGGCTATTGGCATGGACTGCGTTATTTTGGCGTCGCTCAAATCTGTACTCCTTTCCGGCGTGATTGGAAAATCAAATACCCGGTATTCTTCGGGTATATCGTCCCTGCCGTTGTAATGCTCGATAAAATCAACATTTCGGTTGCGGTATACAAAGCCGGTATCAACAAACACGCCGCCGTTGTTTATACGAAAATCCCGCCCGTAGCTTTCATAATCAAAGTGGTTTTCAATCCAGCCGGGGATTTTCGCCGTTTCTAGTTCTTCTATCAGGTAGTGGCCAAGTTCCTCGTCATCGCCAATGCGGTTGAAATGTTCGTAGCAATCGGGGTTTTGCACTAGTGTATTGCGTCAACTAATAATTGTGATATAATATTCCCCAAGGGGGAATGTCAGATGAAGCCTAAAAAGTATAAAGTGAATCTAAGTGAGTCACAAAGAAAAGAACTTGAAGGGATAACGAA
>Ga0099364_10010707_pt1 | contig 12591 bp, 16 predicted proteins | sample TergutTh196P3_FD_73070 | JGI IMG/M metagenome (GOLD analysis project Ga0099364, IMG submission 73070) | Microcerotermes parvus P3 segment gut microbial communities from Pointe-Noire, Republic of the Congo - Th196 P3 | ecosystem: Host-associated > Arthropoda: Insects > Digestive system > Gut ... | reverse complement strand
CGTCCATAATTCCACGACCATCGCCGATTGTTTTTTCACGGAACGGATAAATCCGTTCCCTACATATAATATAAATTTTCTGCGTTAATCAACAAAATTAACCAAACACCCACCGTTGCGGCGATGCCCTCTTTCGTAAAGAGGGCGGCACGAAGCGTAGCGAGCGACAGGTGTTTTTATAATAATAACGGATTTTTAAAATCTGAAATATATAAACGGATTATACGCGCCCTGTGCAAGCATGGCAATACAATAGATTAAAGCGCACACCGATGAAATATCAATGATATATGCCAATCTTCGTTTTAACAGAAACTCTTTTATTTTTCCCGATACTGGAACAGAACAAATTATACCCGTTATCCCCGCAATAAGATAGACTGGCTTAATCGTTCCCGAAACCGCTAAATCAAGCATACTGCCTTTTCCGTTTGCTCCGAACATTGTCGATAAAATTACTCCTATATGCGATACCGATTCGGCTCTGAAAATTATCCAACCGAAAATAAAAGCGGCAATCGTATATATATTTCTGAGAACGGGAACTTTGAGAATATTATTCTGTAAAAACAATTTTTCAACAAGAAGCAAAACGCCAAAATACAAACCCCATAAAACAAAAGTCCACTCCGCGCCGTGCCACAATCCTGTGAGTAGCCATACAATCATCAAATTCAATATCCACCTCGGCACAGATACCCTGTTGCCGCCGAGCGGGATATATAAGTAATCTCTGAAAAACGCGCCGAGCGATATATGCCATCTCCGCCAAAATTCAGTGACAGATTTTGATATATACGGATAGTTAAAATTTTCAAGATAATGGAATCCCAACATTCTCCCGAGACCTATCGCCATATCCGAATAGCCCGAGAAATCGAAATATATTTGCAGGGTGTACGCAATCATCGCAATCCACATTCCAAGCGCACCGACTCTTTCCGGCGCATATTCAAGTATAGTGTCCGCAACCGCCGCCATATTGTTTGCTATAAAAACTTTTTTCGCAAGCCCCGCCGTAAATCGCCTTAGTCCTTCCGCAGTTTCGGTTATATTTTCTTTACGGTTTAACAGTTCCTCCGCAATAGTCCTGTATCTTACAATAGGTCCCGCCACGAGCTGCGGAAACGCTGAAACATACGCGCCGAATGCGGTTATATTTTTTTGAACCCTTGCGTCACCTCTGTATATATCTATAGTATACGACATTGTTTGGAACGTATAAAATGATATGCCGATTGGCAAACTGAATCCAAGCGGCTGTAAAAATGAAAGCGCGGGTATTAATCGCAAGTTTTCTATAAAAAAGTCATAATATTTAAAAAATCCTAAAATAGATAAATTTAATATAACAGACGCTGTCACATATCGTTTAGCGAGTTTTTTGTTATCTTCGGCAATATTCTTAGCGACATTATATCCAAAGATATAATCAAAAACAATCGAAATCAGCATAAGAAATATGTAAACAGGCTCGCCCCAAGCATAAAAAACCAAAGAAGCGACTAAAAGAGTAATATTTCTTACAGTTCTTTTCGGCGTTATGAAATACACGGCAAAGAATAACGGCAAAAAGAAAAACAAAAACGGCAAACTGGAAAAAATCATTTATATACCTCTTGTTTATTAGACTTCCTCGGAAATAGTCTCATAGCCCTCTTTCGTAAAGGGGATTTTCAGACGGCGGGTGTTTTTGATAATAGATGTTGTTCGGGGAGATAAAACACCCGTCACTCGCTGCGCTTCGTGCCACCCTCTTTACGAAAGAGGGCTATGAGACTAATTTCCGAAGAGGTCTATTGTTTTATAACTTTACGCATTGCCAATGATTGTATCATTAATGTCATAATTGCCATCTAAACCTAAGAAAATAAACTTTATTGTACCGTTTGAGCGTGTGTCCGTATAATTAGAAACGCCCGTCCTTCCCAGACCGCAGTTGAAACATTTGGTTTTCACGTATCTGTCAACACTTAATAGTGGAGGTTGGGCGATAGTTTTACTAAAAGGATTTTGTGAAAACATTGCCTCAGCAGTTCCGCAGTTAGGGCATTTTGCCGCCGTCGAAGAGCAATATTTGTTTATCCTGAAATTATACCCTTCATTGCGAGCCATCTGTGCATAATCTGGCGTGCTGCTGCCTTTACCTCCCGTGACCGCGTCGAGGTCGTCGTCGTTCAACGGCAGCATACCTGTTTCGAAATATTCGATTATGCTTGATTTTTCCTCGTCCGTGAGAGTTATATTGTTATCCGCTATGAATTTGTCAAGTGCTTCTACGCTCTTGATTTCGTTAAACGCTTCCTGCTGTTCGCTTGTTAATTCGCTGAATTTTGCTGTTAAACTCATTCTCTTTTTCTCCTTTAAATTATTTAATTATTGTTTTGTAGGGCGCGACGACCTCGGCGCACCGTGTGAAAAATTTGTGTCGGCGTAAATTCATGGCATATCATAAAATAAATCCAACGTCGGTGTAAATTTGCGGTGTGCCGAGGTCGTCACGCCCTACGAATATTAATTTTTATAATATTAAAACGCCGTTTTATCGCTTATATATTTTTGCAGGTCTTCAATTTTTATACGGGTCTGTATCATAGAATCTCTCTCACGCACGGTTACTGTGTTGTCTTCAGGCGTATCAAAATCGACCGTTATACAGAAAGGCGTTCCTATCTCGTCATGCCGTCTGTATCTCTTGCCTATCGAACCCGAATCGTCGTAATCTACGCTAAAATGCTTCGACAGTTCGCCATATACGGCTTGGGCGTTGTCAGACAATTTTTTCGACAGAGGGAATATCGCGGCTTTAAACGGGGCGACGGCGGGGTGCAGTCTCAACACAACTCTTATATCTTCTTTACCGTCCTCACCACTGACATTTTCTTCATCATATGCTTCGGTTAAAAGAGCCAAACATAATCTTCCCACGCCGAGTGACGGCTCTATCACATACGGCACATATTTTTCATTTGTATCCGGATTATTATATTCAAGGTTTTCGCCTGACTTTTCCATGTGCTGCGTCAAATCATAGTCCGTGCGGTCAGCTAATCCCCACAACTCGCCCCAACCAAACGGGAACAGATATTCAAAGTCTGTCGTAGCGGCTGAATAATGCGACAATTCTTCTTTTTCATGGTCGCGTAAACGCAGATTTTCTTCTGAAAGACCAATATCAAGCAAAAACTTTTTGCAATAATCTTTCCAGTATGCGAACCATTCTAAATCAGTACCCGGTTTACAGAAAAATTCAAGTTCCATCTGTTCAAATTCTCTTGTTCTGAATACAAAATTTCCGGGTGTGATTTCATTCCTGAACGCCTTGCCGATTTGCGCGACGCCAAACGGTATTTTACGCCGCATACTTCTTTGGATATTTTTAAAGTTGACGAATATGCCCTGCGCCGTTTCGGGACGCAGATATATTTCCGTCTGCGAATCCTCGGTCACGCCCTGAAAAGTCTTGAACATCATATTGAATTTTCTTATATCAGTGAAATCAGATTTGCCGCAATGGGGACACGCGACTTTTTTCTCCGCTATATATTCCGAAAGCTCGTCGTTATTCATTCCCTCAATTTTTATCTGAATGTCATTCTCTTTTGCCCAATCTTCGAGTAAATTATCTGCGCGGTGACGCATTTTACAGCTTTTGCAGTCAATCAACGGGTCGTTAAAATTTACGACGTGACCCGACGCGACCCATACCGTAGGATTGAGCAGTATGGACGAATCCAAACCCACGTTATACTGTGATTCCTGAACAAATTTTTTCCACCATGCTTTCGTTACATTGTTTTTAAATTCAACGCCTAACGGACCATAATCCCATGTATTAGCCAAACCGCCGTATATTTCGGAGCCGGCATATATGTAGCCCCTGTGTTTGCATAACGCGACGAGTTTGTCCATAGTTTTTTCTAAATTTTGCATTTTTTCCATGCTCCTTATTTTTAATTAGTAGGGGCGGCGTTCTGCCGCCCGCAAATAAGAAAATCAATTTAATCAACTTCGGGAATTAATTTTACACCATCTTCAAAGTCAAAATAATCCTCGTCGTCATCAAAAGCTGATTCATAATCTTCGTCATAAAAAGCGTCTATTTCACGCAGTTTTTTACCGCGTTTTTCGTCGTTTTTATATGACAGTAAAAGACATACGGAACCTATGCTGCAAGCTGCGAAAAGCGCGATAATCGCTCTCGGAATACTTTTCTTTTGTATTGATAAAACAATAATAATAGATAAAAGCATTATTGCCTTAACAAAGCCCACAATTCCCATAAACAGTTTTATTTTTTTCATTAAAATCTCTCCTTTTAAAATTATAAAAAATTTATATATTAATATACAGCTAATAATACACTTCGGCAATATCAGCAATATTAATCGTTTTTCTTGAAAGGCATAAACGGCGTTATTTTTTCGGCAAAGCTCATAAGAGTCATTGTTTGCAGCCAAACTTTGCCCGGACCTTCAACTGTCGTAAGAAACAGTCCCTCGCCGCCGAACAGGATATTTGAAAATCCCTTGACGATTTCAACGGAATATTTAACGCGTTTTTCATACGCGGCAACATTGCCGGTATTTACCTTTAGTTTTTCTCCTGCGGCTAAGTCGATTTCTTTCACGCTGCCGTCAATTTCCAAAAATACCATGCCTTTCCCCGAAACTTCCTGTAAAATAAATCCGCCGCCGCCGAACAGCCCCGATTTCAAACCCGGCAGAGTGTGTATTCCGAGCGTTACACTCGACTCCGCGCATAAAAATGCACTTTTCTGACAAATATACGGACCTTTCGCCGCGTCAAGGGTAACGATATTTCCCGGGAAAGAAGACGCCAAAGTAATATATTGCCCGTTCCCTGTTGCGGAATAGTTTGCCATAAACAGAGAGTCGCCGCTCAACATACGCCCGATTCCCTTTAAAAGACCTCCTTTCATGTTTGTATCCATTTTAATGCCGTCGGACATCCATGTCATACCGCCCGACTGTGTGTAAATGCTCTCGCTTCTTTCGAGGTGAATTGTAACTGCGGGAAAATTTCCCCCAAATACTTCATAACGCATAAAAAATCTCCTTTGTTTACTAAGCCATTATTTATCACTAAATTTTGTATTGTTAACATTAAAGAGAGATTCATTTGTAGTTTTAGTATAGTTAGTGGTGGTCTTACTATCTGCAAATGAGAACTTAACATACGCTATTGTTGCCTCATTACCCTCCTTTTGTGCTTGGGACACACTATTGTTAAGTGAAGTATTGTTAGTTAGTTTGTCTAAAGCAGCACTGTTTAGTCTATCCGAAAAATCCATCTCCTCGGGTACAGCAATACCACCCGTAATCAAGCTCATGTCATCATCAGACAGTGGCATCATTCCCGTTTCGAGATACTTAACCACGCTTGATTTTTCCCCGTCCGTGAGGGTTATGTTATTATCCGCTATGAATTTGTCAAGAGCTTCCGCGCTCTTGATTTCGTCAAACGCTTCCTGCTGTTCGCTTGTTAATCCGTTGAATTTTGCTGTTAAACTCATTCTCTTTTTCTCCTTTTAATTGTTAATTACTGATTTTTCATTGTCCTTTTTAGAACATAATCTTATATTGGGTTGATTTCCGAAGAGGTCTATTGTTTTATAACTTTACGCCATGCCCTCAATTCCATCAGAGTTAGATTTGCCGTCTGGACCTATGAAAAAAAACCATATTTTACCGTTTGAATATGTGACCGTCTCATTAGAACTGCCCGTCTTTCCCAGACCGCATTTGAAACATTTGGTTTTCACGTAATAGTCACGACTTGACGCTGGAGACTGAACGATAGCTCTCCTCAAAGAATTTTGTGAAAACATTGCCCCGGCAGTTCTGCAACTGGGGCATTTTGCCGCCGTCGAAGAGCCATATTTGTTTACCCTAAAGTTATACCCTTCATTACGAGCCATCTGTGCATAATCCGGCGTGCTTCCCTTGCCGCCCGTAACCGCGTCCATGTCATCGTCAGACAGTGGCAGCATACCTGTTTCGAAATATTCGACCACGCTTGATTTTTCCTCGTCTGTGAGGGTTATGTTATTATCCGCCAAGAATTTGTCAAGAGCTTCTACGCTCTTGATTTCGTTGAACGCTTCCTGTTGTTCGCTTGTTAATTCATTGAATTTTGCTGTTAAACTCATTTTCTTTTTCTCCTTTTAATTAATTAAAGAAAACGCTGATTTTATCGCGGTACGGCATGGAAACCGTACCCTACATATTTTTCCTCTTTCGCAATCGCCTAAAATATTGTTTTGTAGGGCGCGATGACCTCGGCGCGCCGCAAATTTATGCTATTTTATATGTTACGCAAGAAGTTAAAATGTTATTCAATTTTGCTTAGATACGCTTTTATAAATCCGTCCAAATCGCCGTCCATAACTGCGTTAACATTGCCGCTTTCATATCCCGTCCGTTTATCCGTGACAAGCGTATACGGCATAAGCACATACGACCGAATTTGATAGCCCCACTCAATATTTGTTTTCTCGCCTTTTATATCTTCGATTTTTTCCAAATGCTCGCGTTCTTTTATCTCCAGTAATTTGCTTTTAAGCATTTTCATGGCAGTTTCTTTATTTTGGGTTTGACTGCGTTCGCTCTGACACCCAACAATAATACCTGTCGGAACATGAATTATTCTCACCGCAGAATCAGTTTTATTAACGTGCTGTCCCCCCGCGCCGCTCGCCCTGTGCGATTCTATTCTTATATCCTCGCTCTTTATTTCGATTTTTATGTCGTCGTCAATTTCAGGTATAACTTCAACCGAAGCGAAAGACGTGTGCCGTCTGCCCGAAGCGTCGAACGGGGAAATTCTCACAAGCTTGTGTATACCGTTTTCGCTTTTCAAATAGCCGTAGGCGTTTTCGCCGACAACCGAGAAAGTTACAGATTTTATACCCGCGACGTTGCCGTCAAGCATATCGAGAAGTTTAAGCTTATATTTATGCTTTTCGGCGTATCTGGTATACATTCGATAGAGCATCAACGCCCAGTCCTGCGCTTCCGTTCCTCCCGCGCCGGGGTGAATCGAGACAATCGCGTTATTTTTGTCATATTCGCCGCGCAGCAGTATTTTAAGCTGAAATTCTTCCGCGCCGCTTTTTAACTCCTGAAGTTCATTTAAAATATCGGCGGCAAAGCTTCCGTCATCTTCTTCTATCGCCATAACCGCGAGTTCATACGCAGATTTTATCGAGTTCTCAAGCCCCCTGAAATTTTTGATTTTATCGGACAACACTTTCGAATGTTTTAAAATACCCTGCGTCTGTTCTGAGTCGTCCCAAAAACCGTCGGCGTTTATTTTTTTCGCGTATTCCTCATATTCTTTTTCTATTTCATCAATGCGGATATTGCCGCCGAGTTCTTCAATTAAATTTATAAGCTCCGCGAGTTCTTTCTTTGCGTTTTCAAGTTCTATAATCAAAAAATTTTCCTCTTTTCTTTGCTTTCAGTCTGTTATATACAAATATATTTTTTAATATATTCCTCAAGTTCGCTCTGACGCTTAATAGTTATATCCGGTGCTTCGCCAACCGCGAAACATTCTGAATGGCTTATATATTCGCCTTTTTTCAATGTTTTCAGTTCAGACAGCGTTTCCGCTTCAATAAACAGATGATTAGTAAAGACTTCCGTTGAGCAGCCGAAATCAGGATAATTGCCGTCGGGGTGATTCGGCTCGTATGTCTTTTTAAATATCTGACCGTGATTTTGATATGCAATCCAGCCTTTTGTATTGTTTATGCCGAATTTAAACTTTTCGTTACGCTCTTTATTTTGTTTGACTGTGATATATTTATTAAAGAAACGCGCCCTGTCGTCAGTCATTTGCGTATACGGCCACAACGCCAAAACTCTGTTGCCGAGCAGTCCCGTATCTTCGTCAGGTTGAGGGCATATAACCGTTCCGCCGTCCGTCATTACGGATAAAGCCCAAATCGCGCCTGTGACTTCTTCGTCGCCGAGATTTTCTACTTTATGCGTGACTTCCGCGCAAGCTTTATCTTCGCACATAGTTATTGTTATGCTGTGCTGTAAGTTATTCACTTTTTGCGGTGCAGGCGTAAATACAACGGTATTTCCGTCAATTTTAACGTCTACAAGGTCATTGTCGGGATAATAAGTCTTTGGCATATGTTCGGGGCTAACCCATAATCTGTGACCGCCGTATATATACCATTTTTTGTCTGCGCCGAATACAGAAGAAACGTCTTCCGTCGCCGCTCTGTCAATATCATTGAACATAAGATTTTCTTTGCCGAGCAGATTTAATTTTATTATACGCGGACCTACGTCTGTTGTGACATACATTTCCATTAAGTCATTGCTTATAACCGTGCATTTTCCATAGTTTTTGTACTCGATATTTTGTTGTATTTTAACTTTGCTCATAATTTTTTTCTCCTTTTATATATTTATTTTATCTTTTTTGTTGCATATAAATTATAGTTATTTTCTTTACTTCCGTTTTTCCGCTTCCCGCTTTAAATTTTCCAAAATTTTATATCCTGTCTGGGCACGTTTGTGTATGTCTTTTGATATTTCTTCCGAGGACATATTCTGATAACGAACATCAGCTTTTTCACGAACACGACGAATATCGTCCACATTAAATGACTGGCTTTTAATCTGATTATTCATCTGAATCACTCCATTCCAACAATACAGAGGGTGCATATATATCTATCGGTTTGATGTTATTGGCAACACAAACGATACGTACTCCATCAATCGTTTTAACATTAACCATGTGACGAAAATTCCATGAAACAATAATATCGCACTCACAAAAAACAGCGGCGGCAATGTGGCGACGGTCATTTTCACTTTTAGCGGGCAATATGTTTAGCTTTTTAACTTCATCTGCAAGAACGATTATTTCCGATTTATGCACAAATATGGCTTATTTTGTACGTTGTTCCCACAGAGTTTTAAACGCTGTGCATTTTTCAGGAAAATTCAGCATTTCTATAATTTTATCCGCACATTCTTCTGTTGTACTGTTATGCGTATCTACCGTTATATCATAAGTATTCTGCGGGTCTAACTTTGCAAGTTGACTTTCACCTTGTCCTATATCGCGGTCGCCGCGTGCTTTTTCTCTTCGGCGAAGTTCTTCCAACGGACATATCACATGAACAAATAAAACAGGATAATCGCGGAGCAATTCAATCCATTCTTTCAATCCGATTTTTTCATCTTTTAAAAAAAGAGAATCCATAATTAAGTTCATTCCTATATCCGAGAGTGCTTTTGCCGTATGACACTCAACCATATAAAATTGGACATATGCTTCATTTGAAATATCCACATATTTTGAACGACCCAGCATTTCCATATAATCATCGCCGGCAATTACAAAAAATGCTTCGGATACTCTTTCCTGCAATTTTCTTGCCAATGTCGATTTACCAGAACTTGATACTCCGTTTAAAATTATAATCTTGCCTTTTTCCATTTAATTATAATCCTTTCGTTACATTTTACTTTTTCGAGCTTTCAACAATTTTAAAACCGTATTGAACAGCCAACCGTCGGACAAGGTCGCTTACCGTTGATACAGCGATAACTTTTCATTTAACTCCTAATTTTTCCGCCAAATCATCTAAATCCTCAGTCAGTCCAAGTGTAAGCTCTGTATTTTTATTGTCGCTGAATATCTCATCAGACATAAATTTAATGCTTTTCAAAAGAGTGAAAACGCGGGACAACTGGTCGTCGGGCAAGCTGTCGATAATTTCTACACATAAATCCCTGTTTGATTTCGGCATAACTTTTTATCCCTCTCTGTTTATTTTTTAAACACCGCTGTACGCGCTGAATCCGCCGTCAATCGGCACGATAATGCCGTTGACAAAGCCTGCGGCTTCATTTGAACACAGCCACAATAACGCTCCTGTCAATTCTTGGGGTTCGCCGAAGCGTCCCATAGGGGTTTGAGATAAAATTTTATTTGCCCTCGGCGTGGGGTTACCCTCCGCATCAAACAATAAAGCCCTGTTTTGATTTGAAACAAAGAATCCCGGCGCGATAGCATTTACTCTTATACCCACTTTTGAAAAATGCACCGCAAGCCACTGCGTAAAGTTCGATACTGCCGATTTTGCGGCGGAATACGCAGGAATTTTTGTCAACGGCGTAAAAGCGTTCATCGAAGATATATTTAATACGGAACAGCCTTTTTTTCCCGCCATATCCTTTGCAAAAACTTGAGTTGTCAAAAATATTCCCGTGAAGTTTATATCAAAAACAAATCTAAGATTTTCAGGCATCAAATCAAAAAATGTCACTATATCTTCAGACGTATCATTTAAATCTTCGTCAAATAAATACTCTTTTGTCGTAGTACATTTCGGGGAATTTCCCCCCGCTCCGTTGATTAATATATCGCACGTACCGAATTTGTTGGTTATTATATCTCTCGCATTTGATAAACTCTCCCTGCTCAAAACATCGGCTTGAACGGCGATAGCTTTGCCGCCTTTGTCCGTGATTTTTTTCGCCGCTTGCTCCGCATTTTCAGCCTTTATATCAAGCAGCGCAATATTTGCCCCACATTCGGCAAGTGCATAGGCAAATTCAGAGCAAAGCACCCCTCCTCCGCCTGTTATAACTATGTTTTTACCTTCCAAATTTATTTTAAACGGTAGCATATATTTCCTCCTTCTTATTTCATGTTTCACATGAAACATTATATTACATATTTGATAACACAGCTAAAAATTTACAACCGCTTTCATCAATCGCAGCCATTGAATGGGGATTGAGCGCGTCATAAAAAATCGAATCGCCTTCGTTTAATATTTCAGTATGACCGTTTATAATTATTTTCAGTCTGCCCGATACTATCAGATTAAACTCATGCCCGCTATGTGCAGACATTTCAGGCTCGTCCTCCGCGTCTTCTTTTATATACGGCGCAAAAACCATAAGGGGACTGAAACTCTTTCCCTTGAAAGTATGCGCCATTGTCTTATATTCAAATCCCTCTCGGCGCGTTACGGATAAGCCCTCGTTTACTCTTGTAATCGAATACGACGACAATCTCGGCGTATCGCCCGTTATAATATCTGTAACGTCAATATTAAGAAACTTTGCGGCTTTATATAAAAACGTATATGAAAAATCTTTTTCTCCGTTTTTATATTCCCTGTACTCGCCAAGAGCAACATCTGTAACTTTCGCCATTTCATCGTCTGATTTTTCCATTATATCCTGTAAATCACAAAGTCTTTTTGCAATCATTTTAATATTAATATCACTTTCAATATTACCCATTTATTAAGCACCTCTATAATAGACTTCCTCGTAAATAGTCTCTTAGCCCTCTTTCGTAAAGAGGGTGCCGCCGCAGTGGCGGGTGTTTTGTGATTGCAGATGTTGTTCGGAGAGACAAAAACACCCGTCACTCGCTACGCTTCGTGCCACCCTCTTTATGAAAGAGGGCTTTCGGCACAAAATATTTATGTTAATTTGATTTCCGAGGAAGTCTAATAAAATTACAACTGTTTGTTTTTATAAAGAAAATCAAATAAGTCTTTCGGCTCGCGTATAATCAGCATAGCTCCCGATTGCTCCAGTACGTCTATTGAACGGTATCCCCAGCTTACGCCGACGGCGAACATATCCGCGTTTTTCGCGGTTTCCATATCTATATTTGAGTCGCCTATAAATATTATTTCATTGCGTGACAACTGCATTTTTTCGGCGAGATAAATTGATGATGCGGGGTCGGGTTTATGCGGGAATTGCTCCGACGCGCCGAGAATTTCTACAAAATATTGTTCGGAGAACAGAGTTTTTACAATAGCTTTTGTCAATTTATCCTGTTTATTGGACAAAACGCATATTTTAAACCCTTTTTCGTACAGATTTTGGATTAATTCTTTAACTCCCGCATACGCATAAGTCTTTTCTACAATATGCTCACTGTAAAATTGCGAATATCTCGCGAGGGCTTCCCGTAATATATCGTCATTTCTGAAATTTTCAGGAAGAACGCCCGAAATAACATTTATCGCGCCTAAATTTATATGTTTAAGCACTTCATCTCTGCCCACATTGTCAAGATTATACGAGCGGCGCATCAAATTCATCGCGTTAGTAATATCGCCTATCGTGTCGGCTATCGTACCGTCCAAATCAAAAATAAACCCTTTGTATTTTCCTTTTTCTATTATATTCTGCGGCATTTTTATTTATTTAATCCTAACTTATTTAATTTTTCTTCGAGGAACTCTTTCGCAAGTTGAATATCCGCTTCAGGGTCGTCGCCCACTTCGCGTTCGATTGTTAAGAAGCCGTCGTACCCGATTTTATCCAACGCGAGCAAATAATTGTCAAAATCAACCCCGCCTTTTCCAAGCGGCAGTTCTTCCCAACCCTCTCTGTTGCCTATCATAACGCCGTCTTTAGCGTGGGTATGCACAATATATTTTTTGAGAATATCAACGCCTTTAACGGGTTCGTCCGCTACGCACATAACAAGATTGGCGGGGTCAAAGTTTCCCCTCACGCCCATTGGCCCGAGCGAGTCCAAGAAATCGCACAGAACTTG
>Ga0099364_10010706_pt1 | contig 12592 bp, 17 predicted proteins | sample TergutTh196P3_FD_73070 | JGI IMG/M metagenome (GOLD analysis project Ga0099364, IMG submission 73070) | Microcerotermes parvus P3 segment gut microbial communities from Pointe-Noire, Republic of the Congo - Th196 P3 | ecosystem: Host-associated > Arthropoda: Insects > Digestive system > Gut ... | reverse complement strand
CATATAATTCATGATCAACGAATATCACGAATGGGCACAAATATTATTATTTGCATATATTCGATATAATTAGTGTAATTCGTTGATGATCAATTATGGCCTTCCGGAACTGTTATGGTAAATGTATCTCCTGATGGCTCAACTACATAAAATCCATGCTTCAGAGCAAAGTTTCGCTCATTACGGTTAAAAACCATACCGGCAACAGCTCCCAGAAATACACGCCGGTCACCGTGTAAGTTTGCATGGGCCTTAACTTTTTCCATGCGTTCAATGTGTTCGATAATATGCTCTGTACTTGGTTTGGATTTAACCTCGACAATCATTACCTTGTCGCCATTTTCTAGGGTAATATCAATTTCGGTTATTATATTGTTCTTTTCGTCCTCAATTGTAGCGTGGGGATATGCCTTGGTAAATACAAAACCAAGTTCCTGGAATTTTTTTACCAGATTTGGCATTACCATATACTCTATCACCTCGCCAAAACGATTACCCAGATCACCGATTTTCCGGTCAGTTTTTTTCATTTGCCGGTCGGTTTCCTTTTGTGCCTCAGCGGTTTCCTTCATTTGCCGGTCAGTTTCTTTTTGTGCTTGAGCGACTTCCTTAACCATACGGTCAGTTTCTTTCATTTGCCGGTCAGTTTCCTGAAGGGCAGCCCAGACTGCTTCGAATGTCAGGCCCCTTGGATAGTTAATCGTTTCTGTTTTTGCCATTTTTCCTCTGCCTCCACTATAGTATATTTCGGGCACTCTGTGCACTCTGTGGTTATAAAGAAGAATCAACGAAAGTCACGAATTATCACAAATATTATTATTTGCATATATTCGATATTTTTAGTGTTAATGTCTCCCTTCGGTCGACGAGCCGAGAGGAAGGATTTAATGTGCGCTAGCGCGCCCGGCGGCTTTCGTTGCTCTTTTTTTTGTTATTTCAACAATTGCTGTTTTATTTCTTCTGTAGAAAGGCCTTGGTTTATTAATTCCAGTATGTACTGGCGATTTTTTTCTTGCCCTTCTTCACGGCCTTCTTCTCGTGCCTGTCGTCTTAAGTAGGTCATTTCTGCCTGGAAGTCCAGTTCAATTTTTTCATCACGCATTATTCGGGCGCGTTCTTCCTCGTCCCTCGAGATTGTCATAAGCACTTCGCTCGCCATTGCTATGCCTCCCGCGGCGCATACGTCCGGCTAAAGCCGTCCTTAATTATTTACAATATATAATTTTTTTCTGCGCCGACACATTTTAGTTTTTCTACCTACATCCTGTCGGATGCATATGTTTGTGTCCTCAAGTTTTACTATCTCGTTTATTGTACAACGTTTGCTTTTATCCGTCAAATATGCAAAGTATACTGCCCACCTTTCGGGATGGCTCATTTTTCCGGCAGGTTTTTCTAAAATGGTTTCCAATTTGGATAACTCAAGTGTTATTATCCTGCTTCTGCCGTTCAGGGATATACGATTCTCCTGATCGTAATATTCAAAACTGTGATAAAAATGAGCATCCAATATCAATCGTTCCTTTGAAAGAATTGCTATCTGGTATGACTGCTTCAGATCTTTGTAATCTCTGTCCATTCCTTTTATATCCTGAGCGGTAAATAATTTGGCAGCATAATACTCTAAGCGTACCAGTTCAAAAGGGTTTGGATTAAAGCACATCTCAACATTCACCAACTCATCATTTTCTGCCCTGCAGTTAATATCAAAGCGTATCTGTCTATCCCGGGTATTACCAACAGGCGGTTCGTTGGCGAGTATAGAGACAATGGAAATATTCCTGCCAATTAGCGCCGAAACGAGCTTTGATAGAGCGCCCTTAGATTCCGGATTAGCTTTTGTGAAAACTGCCTTAAAAACATAATCAAGCCGAATATCAATAGGATCATCATCATCCAGTAAAAACACCTTTTCCATAATTCCCCCTGCTCTCTATTAGGGCAAAAAGTATCATGGCGCTTGTATTGGATAAGTTTTTTTTTATTAATTCATGTTGTTCGTGGCAAAAATTCTTATATATTTACCTTGTAAAATGGTAAAAACACAGGTACAATTTGTAAAGTTTTTGGTTTTACCATGATAAATGAGCACCAATTCAAGACGGAGGTTTAGTAATGTCAGGAACCAGTCATTCGCGTAATTCGTTGACTCTTAAACGTCTGATCGCGCTGGCGTTAACCATGACCACCCTGGCCGCACCCCTGCCGGCCGACATCACCGTCACCCATGCCGACTCGCCGAACAACCCGGCCCCGACTGCAGCCAACATTGAGCTCTTAACCCGAGCCATCCACCGCCTAGCCAGTGACCCGCGGCTATCTGGCCACCCCATCGGCCGTTACCTCAACGACTCCAACCTAAATGCCCCGATTGTGTTTGATAATGTTCGTGTCTCTACCCCAGGCGGAAGTTTGACATCTAGCGATGGGCGAATTTTTCTGAGATCAGGGGAAAGTCTAGCCGATTATCTTAACTTGTTGGCCCACGAATTTGTTCACAGGGATATGCTCAATAGATATCTTTCAGATTTTAATTATTCTTTTCTTACTCCTCAAGATATGGCTTTCCAATATCTAATGGAAGAGGCCTATGCTCATGCCATACAAGCTTGGGTGCATCTTGCTTACCCGGAAATACCCAATGATCCGAACATTCGCAACTGGCTGGCACAAGGTCGGTTTCCCAATATAATCGATGCCTTAAATAATGATCTTAGATCCGCGCACCCCAATCATAACCAAGAGCAAATCAATAATATGGCGGCAATAGAAATTTTTAATATGTTCATGACTACAGTCACTAATACAACTTTAAGTATTATTCCCCAGGATATGCAGCGACATTATGGTGAAGGCAATAGGTTTCTTATTCCTGAGTACGCTGCTTATCGCGCCCGGAGCGAGGCCCTTTTGCGCCATCAGTGGAATTATCTGGCCACCATGCTGCCCTTTCAGTTGCCGAGAGAGAGAAATTTTGATTATTATCGCAGCCGCTTCATGAGTGATGTTCATATCTGGGCCCGGAGCGCTTCCACACCGGAAGACAGTATTTTATATTGGATAAATTTTGATTATGTGAGTGCCGCTCACGCTCGGAGATCTGGAATAGCTCCTAATGAATTTGGTTATAGTTATAATTTTTTGAGCTATGAAAACGAAGCTCGTTTGAATCGCACGATTAGAGAAATCGACCCCAGATTTACCCCGGTCAACACCCGCAATAATCCTGATCGTTTGCGGGTAGAGACATTATGGATAGATCAGTTAGGGTTAGAGATCCCCGGTCGCTAAGCCATCGCATATTTTTCTGCCTATTCGTGGATTTTCGTATAATTCGTTGATCTTTTTTTTGTTTTAGCGGCTTTCGTTGATGATCAGTGTCAGGCACTATTTTGCCGATATTTATCAATATGAAACATTTATTAACCAGTTTAGGCTTTCTGTTAATTTTATTCGTTTTACCAATTGGCTTGGCTGCACAGCCGCTAAACATACCCGATAATAATGCCTCGGAAATGCCTGGTTTTTCCATCGGCGCTTTATTGCGCGCTGCCCAGGGCTACGATACGGTGTGGCGGCCCGATTGGCCACAGGAAATGCCGCCGGATATTTTTTATGCCGGTCCCGGGGCTGTATCTATAAGAGCAGAATTTGGAGATGGAATAATACTGGAATTTTCCCGCGATTCAAACGGAAGAATACGGTCTTTTCCCATATTGCTGGAGAATCAAGGCAGCGACGATGCAGATTTTGACAGAAACGGGATGGTTTTTTTCCAGGGCCGCAGTGAATATAACGGCCAAGGAAGGCTTACTCGAATTAGCTGGGAAGAAAATCTTGCCGATATGCTCCAGTGGGATGGGGAAAACAGGCCTGTAGTATGCAGGGTATTTAGCGGAGGATATTACTTTATTGCCCTCGAATATATACATGATACTATAATAGAAACCTGGTATAGTCAGGAAGGAGCTCCGCTTTTTGTGGTGATTTCCGAAAAATTTAAACAAATAACCCTAAACCAGGAAAAATCGTTTTTTTATAACAGTGATGGGTATATCTCTAAAATTGAATATTGGAACCCCGGCGGAGAGATACTCCAAAAAAGCGCCTCTGCACTGTATAATTCCCAGGGTTTACCCCGCTATCTGGAACGGGAAGATATCAGCTATGCCTGGCAATGGGATACTAAAGGACATTTAGTGCGGTTCAGTGCCATACCGTCCAGCGAAGCTGTACCGTCCAGCGGAGCTGTACCGTCCAGCGAAGCTGTACCGGCGCCGGACCCGGCTTATATCCTGGATTATCGCTATGAATATGCCCTGGACAGCAGGGAAAACTGGACCCAGCGGCAGGAAATTGTTATGGCTTCCATTAACCCGCCGAATGCCGGGAACAGGCTGGCAGCCGAAGAAATAAGAACAATTCGCCGTCTTATTAGCTATGGGGGAGCTGAATAATGGGGTTTTCCACGGACTGGATGAAAACCAGCTACCAGGAAAACTACGAAAAAGAGCTGCGGGGTTTAAGGCGGAGGCTTGAATCTGATCCTTCCTGCAGTGTAAATGATCTGGAAGGAACCTTAAAAAACCTGTATATTTTGGAGGGTTCGGACTGGCTTGGCCGGGGAGAACCCCAAAGTATCACCCTGTCGGCTACAATTGCCGCCTATGAAACTATTATCGAAGAATTAAAGAATTTAAGCCAAAACAAGCAATAACTGTAACCTTTATCGTTTAGCCTTGTTTAATAGACAGGTAAACGGTAAGGCACTGTTCCCTATTCCTCCTTTCTTTTTTGGTTTTACCCCGGGGGTTCTCCTTCTCCCGGGGTTTTTTTTATTTAACCACAGAGGAAATTGCGGACATTTCCCGTCTTGAATAAGTAGTAAAAAAGCCATATATTGAAACTGGGGAACTAATGTCTGACGCGGATTATAAATCCATAATAAAACTTGACTCCGAATTAAACCAAATCCGCGATGTTGACTTGCTTCTGGAACGTATCCTTTCGGAAGCCCGCAAGGTTGCCCGTGCCGATGCCGGATCAATTTATGTCGTCCAGAGGGAAAAAGAAGATGATGGCAGCATGGCCGACAAGCTGGTCATTAAACATGCTCAAAACGATACCTTGGCAAAAAACCTTCCCCCGGGGCAAAAGCTTGTTTATTCTGTTTTTTCCCTGTATATAAACGAAAAGACCATATCCGGTTATTGTGCCTTTAAGAAAGAACTGGTAAATGTACCGGATGTATACAATATTTCTCCCGATGCTCCTTATTCTTACAATACCTCGTACGATAAAATATCCGGTTATAAAACAAGCTCCACCTTGGCAATACCCCTGGTCAACGTAGAAGGCTTTCTTTTGGGAGTTATTCAGATTATCAATTCCAAGGATCAGGATGATAAGGTAGTTCCATTTTCTCAGGATGCAGAAATGCTTATTGCTCATTTTGCTTCCATTGCCGCTGCTGCTCTGGAACGGGCAAACTTTATCCGGTCAATGATTTTTAAAATGAATAAAATGTCAGAGCTTAGAGATCCCAAAGAAACAGGAACCCATGTTGCTCGTGTGGCAGGTTATGCGGTGGAAATTTATGAGCGCTGGGCATATCACCATGAGGTTCCCGAGCGCGAAAAAGAACGGTTTAAGGATTCGCTTAAAATTGCATCTATGTTTCACGATGTTGGTAAAGTAGGAATTTCTGATGAAATTCTAAAGAAGCCTGCAAGATTTACACCGGAAGAATATGCCATAATGCAGCAGCATACTTCTATTGGTGCACAGCTTTTTACAGATCCGCTCATCCCTCTGGATTTAATTGCCTGGGATGTAGCATTTACACACCACGAAAATTGGGACGGTACAGGCTATCCCGGCTGGATAGATCCCATAACAGGCAAAGTGATCTCGACTAATGATGAAGGAAAGCCTCTGGGAAAAAAAGAAGAAGAAATACCCTTGGTCGGCCGTATTGTTGCCCTGGCAGATGTCTACGATGCACTTTGTTCGCGGCGTGTATACAAGGAACCCTGGACAGAGGATGATGTACTTGCAGAAATAAAAAAGCTTTCCGGGACAAAGTTTGATCCGGAACTGGTTGATATTTTTTTTGAAGTACTGCCTACCATTCAACAGATTCGAAATAACAACCCGGAAGAACATTAAAACTGCCGGGAACTTCATTAGTTTATTGCTTTTTTTAATTTTGTCAATAATTTATCAAATGATGCAGCAAATGCTTTTAGTTCCCGTTTGCTGTATTCCCGGCTGCGTTCAAACTCGAAGCCGTTTTCCGCTAAACCAACGGTAAAGTTTCTAAGCGATAACAGTTCCCTGATATTATCTGTCGTATAGATTCGGCCCCTGTCGTCAAGGACAGCCGTTCCTTTTTTTAACAGGCGCTCTGCCAGCGCTATGTCTCTTGTTAATGCCAGATCGCCGGACCCGGCAATCAAGACAAGCTCATTATCTGCAGATCCGTCTGTTGGAGGGCAAAGCAGCATTTCTGCATATTTGCTGTCTTTATCGGCAATATCAGGAATAATCCGGTTTGCTGCAAAAATGGTCCTTATTCCCGTCCGCTTTGCCGCCCTTAGTACCAAACTTCGTACAGCAACAGGACAGGAATCTGCGTCAATTAAAATTTTCATCCCAATGCTGCAAATAAGGTAAAGTCGCCGTTAAAAAGCAGCTGTTCACCAGTACTTCTTTTGCTGATAAAAACAGATTCTCCCTGTTTAAGCATAATTGATTTATTGATATCTTGTTGTTTAAATAAAACTTCGACAGTGCCCTTAACAACAACAAATATCCCCATGTCAGGTTTATCCAATTCCACCGGGATATGTTCAGAAGAGCTTTTAAGGAGATAAAGGGAGAATTCTTTACAGGCAGCGGCATTTGTTCCCGGTGTTTGACCATAGCTGTAACAACCAGGATTACATTCAACTGGCTCAAGGATTTCCGGCTTAAAGGGTTCAAAGCTTAGAATACTAAACAGTTCTTGTGTATCGATATGTTTGGGAGTAAGTCCTCCCCGTAAAACATTGTCTGAATTGGCCATACATTCCATGGCAAAACCATGGACATAGGCATGGAGTATGCCGGCAGGTATAAAAAAACCCTGGTACGGGGCCAATTCCATAACATTTAAGTATAAGGGCGATAGTATTCCCGGATCGTTGGGATACAGCTGTGCAAATTTTCCGCATAGTTTTAGAGAATCTTGCAGTGAAGATTCCTTAAGCGCCCAGGCATTGATTGTTTTTAATTCAGCTTCGCTTAAATTAAAAATTGTTGTTAGTAAGGATAAGTAGCCATTTTTTAATGAACTGCGCAGTTTTTTGCTTTCTGCGTCGGGTAAAAAAGAAAATAGCTGTTCAGTTTCCACCGCTTCTCTAAAACCTGCCATGGCAGTAAAGGGTGTAAGGGCACAGACAATTTCCGGTTTATGGTTGGGATCCTTATAATTCCGTTCGGCTGCTGTTAATGCTATACCGGCTTTATTTTCTCTTTCATAGCCTTCTTGTGCCTGATCCAAGTTGGGATGAGCCTGAATGGAAAGCGGTGTATGAGCTGCAAGAAGTTTAAACAAAAAGGGCAGTTCAACAATATCTGAAAGCAGTATGTTTTTTCCCGGTACTTCAGTTTTGGAAGGACCGCCGGGATGTGTTCCCATCCACAGCTCTGCCCAGGGTAAGCCTTCCGGGTTAGCTTGTCCGCTTAATGCCGGTATCCAGTCCGGAGATCCCCATGCATAGTGTTTTACCGGATTATCAAGTTTATATATTTCTGCCATATTTTACTCTTCACTTGGAATAACTTCGTTGATACGGTTTATCATATCCAGGGTTCGCCGTTCCAATTCCTGCTCCTCATTGTTTTTTTGACTTTTTATTTTTTCAATTTCATCACAAAGCAATAAGCCGGTTATGATTGCCAGTTTTACCGGTTCATCCTTATTTATTCCGACAGATCTTCCGGTATTTTCCAGTATTGTACGGTAACTATTTAATAACTTTTCCAAATAAGCGCTGTCTTCATCAACTAAAATAGAAAAAGAAGTATCCAATAAATCAATATCAAGTTTACTTTTTTCCATGATTTAGAATATGTCCAGTTCTGCCTCGCCCACATCTTCATCTGCTTGTTCTTCGGCATCTTCATCTTCTGTATAAATCGAGGCCAAGCCATGGGCAGGCTGTACCGGAGGAGCCGACGGCACCGGAGGAGCCGACGGCACCGGAGGAGCCGACGGGACAGAAGGCATATATGGCGCTGCAGGAGCTGCAGGCCTGGGACGAGGAGGTGCAGCTGCCGGAGTTTCCGGTTTGCTCCTGACATTGGATATGCTTCGTTCTATGGCATCTTCGAACTGGTTTAGTTTTCCCAAAGCCGAAACAATTCCTTCTTCTACTTTGTTTCTTTCATCCCGTAACTTGGTAATGGTCTCTTCCAGCTCTTTATTGGTTTTTTCCAAACGGATCTTATCTTCTGTAAGCTGTTCTACAAAGCTAACAGCACGGGCAATTTTAGATTCCAACAGCTTGATTTGCTCAAGAGTCACCATAATTAGGCCCCCAGTGCGGCTTTTGCTTTGGCTGTTACTGCTTTAAAAGCATTAGGATCCTCGGATGCAAGATAAGCCAGTGCTTTCCGGTTTATGGCAATTCCTGCCTTGTTAAGTCCCTGGATTAAACGCGAATAATTTATACCTTCTGCCCGGCATGCAGCATTTATACGGATGATCCATATCCGGCGAAAATCTCTTTTGCGGTTTTTTCTGTCTCTATACGCATAAGAAAGCGCTTTGGTAACGGCATCCTTTGCTGCTTTAAAATTTGAATGACGTCTGCCCCTAAAACCTTTTGCCAGTTTAAGTATTTTTTTTCTTTGGTTCTTACGTCTGGGACCGCCAATAACACGTGACATAATTACTCCTTAGCCGTATGGCAGCATTTTTTTCCGGACTACCGGCACATTATCGCTGGAAAGGATTCCCGTTTGACGCAGCTTCCGTTTCCGCTTAGTGGATTTTTTTGTCAGGATATGTCGAAGGTTTTGTTTTTTGTACTTTACCTTTCCTGTTCCTGTAAAAGAAAAACGCTTTGAAGCGCTTTTCTTTGTCTTCATCTTTATCATTATCTTATCCCTCGATTGAATTTACTGCAGCATTCACAGCGGTATTTACCGCAGTATTTACTGACTTTTCCGGAACTGCCGCTGCTTGTTTGGCAGTTTTTCCGGATTTGGATTTGGAACTAAGTACCATGGACATAAATCTTCCTTCCATAGCCGGGGGTTTATCCATTACATATTCCCCGTCAAGACGGTCCAGAACATTTTTTAAAACATCCAGACCAAGCTCTGTATGTGCAAGCTCCCTGCCCCGAAACCGTATTGTAACCTTGACCTTATTGCCCTCAGCAAGAAAGTCCCGGACATGCCTGGATTTAAAATCCAGGTCATGATCGTCAATTTTTGGCTGCATACGGATTTCTTTAAGCTTTAGGAGCTTTTGCTTTTTCTTCGAATCACGAATCTTTTTTTCGTTTTCGAACTTAAACTTTCCGTAATCAAGGATTTTAACCACCGGCGGATTTGCCTGCGGGGCAACTTCCACCAAGTCCAAACCCTGGTTTCTCGCCAGGTCAAGGGCTTCCTGAGTAGGCATTATCCCCTGTTCTCCGTCTTCCCGGATGAGTCTAACCTCCCGCACCCGGATTTGCTTATTGATTCGTAAATCCTTATCCGCCAACTGACCTCCTTCCCGTAAATGGGAAAAATAGAATTAACTAAGTATAGCGTTTAAACAAGTGCAATGTAAAGCGGGCTATTAATTGCTTTGAAATGGTATAGAACAGAAAATGAAAAACCTGTACTATTACTGCAATGACTATCTTTTGTTTGCTTTGGACGCCGTTTTTTTATTTATTTTGGCGTTCCTTAAACGATGAATCTACCCTGGAAAGCGGAACCTGGGCACTGCTTGCAGGAACTTTAATTGCTTTCTTCCGTTTTTTTCTGGGAAATATAATAAATCCGGGGGGATTTGGCTTTTCCCGCTGGGTTTATGCCTGTGTTGATATAATAGCCCTTCCTATAGCTCTCCCGTATTTTATATGCATTATTCTTGTTTGTTTGCGTATAATTCCATCTCAGGCTAATTTAACCAATTATGCGTTCCTTTGGCTAATTCCGGTGGCAGCAATACGCGCCTTAGCCTGGACCAGTTATAACAACCCCGTTTTGCTTATTGGAGTACCTCTTTTGTGGACTGCCATTACCCTGGGTATAGGTCTTCTTTTGTACATAGTCCAGCAAGGCTTTAGCTGGGCAACAATACCTGCTGTTTTAGGTGCCCTTGCTTTGCCGTTTATTGGAGCAACTGCCTATTGGGCGCTCTTTTCCCAGCAAAACCTTCTGGGCATAGGCCTTTTAGTGCTTTGCCTGGTTCCCATGTTTATTTCCTTGACGCTTTCTTTTTTGGAAACCAGAAGGGACCCCTAATTTATGCCTGACCAGCTGATCCCAGAACGTTTTTGTTCTTTTCCGCATACATCTTTTTAAGCTCATCCCTGGCTGGTCCCAGATACTTACGGGGATCGAACTCATCGGGATTTTCTGCAAAAGCTTTGCGGATCATGGCGGTCATGGCAAGCCTGCCGTCGCTGTCTATATTGATCTTGCATACGGCACTTTTTGTTGCCTTGCGAAGCTGTTCTTCGGGTATTCCTACCGAATCGGGAAGCCGGCCGCCGTACTTTTCTATCAACTTAACATATTCGATGGGGACTGAAGATGCTCCATGAAGAACTATGGGGAAACCGGGTATGCTCTTTTCTATTTCCTCCAGTATGTCAAAACGAAGGGGAGGAGGTATGAGTATACCATTTGCATCTCTGGTACACTGTTCAGGTTTAAACTTGGTGCGTCCATGGCTGGTCCCAATGGAAATGGCAAGGGAATCTACCTTTGTTTTGCTGACAAAATCCATTACTTCTTCCGGCTGGGTATAGTGGCTTTCTTCGGCTTCGACATCATCTTCTATTCCGGCAAGAATTCCCAATTCGCCCTCTACAGAGACATAATCCTTTTGTGAATGGGCAAAATCCACTACTTTACGGGTAAGGGCAACATTTTCGTCATAGGGTTTGTGAGATCCGTCTATCATGATGCTGGAAAAACCGGTTTCTATGCAGTCTTTGCACAGTTCAAAGCTGTCTCCATGGTCGAGGTGCAGGACAATTGGTATGTCATACCCCAGCTCATTGGCAAATTCTACCGCGCCGCGGGCCATATTTTTAAGCAAATTCTGATTGGCATATTTTCTGGCGCCCGAGGAAACCTGTAAAATTACCGGAGATTTGGTTTCTACACATGCCTGAATAATGGCCTGAAGCTGCTCCATATTATTAAAGTTATAAGCCGGAATGGCATAGCCGCCGGAAAATGCTTTTTTAAATAGTTCAACAGTATTAACTAGTCCCAATTCTTTATAACTGGTCATTTTAAACTCCTTCGTATGCAGATAGCTTGAAGTATAGTAGAATAATCAAAGAGGGTAAAGTGTGGTGCTGAAAAAAGCTCTGATCTGGATTCCATGTATTTTTCTTGCCATATTAGCGCTTCTAAGCATAGCCTTTTTATCCCGTAAACCGGTACTTTTAGTGACAGATAGGCCTTTTGAACTGCTTTATGGAGAAAAACGTTCAAAACAACGGCAATATATCCTTTCTTTTCAGCTTTTCCGCCGGATTAAGACAATCAGGATTGCTGAAGATGCCGGGCCGGATCTGGTTGCCCAGGCTGCAGTAAGCCTTTCCCGGCGGCCTTTTGCTGTTATTTTCCCCTACCGCTACCGGGAAGGCGCCCAGCGTTACTTTCAAGACCGGCCGTATATACAGGTAATCATTTTGGGTGGGCGGAATCGTGAAGAAAACCCGGCTTCCGGTCCTAATGACCAGCCTGCGCCCCTGTGGTTATTTACCGATACTGAAACTGATTTATTCAGGGCCGGGGCTATTTCCGGGCTTTTTGCTCTTGGCGAAGGAGTTGGTACAGATTGGAATATAGCCCTGTATATGGAAAGACCAGACGAAATGGAAAAAATGGCTTTTAGCCGAGGCGTAGCGGAATATTGGCCTGCGGAGCCGCTTTTTTCTCCGGAAATCGGCGAAAATACCCTGGTTTGTGCTATTTTTGTAGATAATTTCTTCTTTTCCATGGAGGATATCCCCCGTTTACTTATCTTTTTTGGCTGGATGGATCCTCGTTTGGCCTCGAGAAATACCCTGGCAATATTTGATGATTCTCCCTGGAGCCAATTGAAGGCAGCTTTGGCATTGCTTCAAAGCGGAATTGACAGTTCAGCGGGGATTCATTTAATTCCTTCGGAGATAATTATGCCTGGACAGGGTATGATGCCTAAAAACCTTCAATTTGAGGTAAATAAAGTAAAAAACCTAAGCTATTGGCCGGAAAATGCTGATAATTAAAGAGATGTTTCTAAATATGTTTGACAAAAATATTGACAAAGATAATAGAAAGATTTATACTTTTAGGGAAATAATTTTTTTCTTTAGTTTGG
>Ga0099364_10010705_pt1 | contig 12593 bp, 8 predicted proteins | sample TergutTh196P3_FD_73070 | JGI IMG/M metagenome (GOLD analysis project Ga0099364, IMG submission 73070) | Microcerotermes parvus P3 segment gut microbial communities from Pointe-Noire, Republic of the Congo - Th196 P3 | ecosystem: Host-associated > Arthropoda: Insects > Digestive system > Gut ... | reverse complement strand
CGGCGCAGCAAGCGTCCGAATCGGCTGGCACGGAGTTACAGGAACATGAAAAAAAGCCTACGTTTGTAGGCTCTGTCGATTCGTTGCCAGACGGTGCAACTGCCCAAAATGCCGAAGAGAGGACTCGAACCTCCACTCCGTGTAACCGAAACTAGGACCTGAACCTAGCGCGTCTGCCAGTTCCGCCACTTCGGCATCGGACACCATTCTACCTTCCTTCCCGCACTGCGCCAAGAGGGGTTAAGAAATCCACAAACAGAAGGGTGTCTCCAAATTTACTGGGGAAACATTTTTTTGTTCTGACGTTATCGTCTTTGCCGGGGAAAAAGTTCACGTAACGTCAGTGAGGGAATCGTTCACAGGAGAATTGGAGAATCCGTCATACAACGGACTTGGCGATGGACTTGACAACCTCTTGCACCCCTTAAATTTACGGCAACCCGCCGTGAATATACGTGTTCACCGCCGAGGAGGTCGAGGGGGACAACGAAACAGGGACGGCCACTTTGGCTTCCACTGTTTCATAAGTAATCACCTCACGGCGGTGAAGCCAGGGAAGCTGGGAGCTCTGGGTATTCTCTTGACAAAAACTCCGAACAACTCTGCCCGTTCGGGGATCAACGAGATGCACCATCGTCTCTGTCGTATTGACAATGGGAGCGTAAGTCCAATGGTACTCCGTTTTGGGCCGCCGTACCGTGACCGTTTTCAAGGCGACGGGAACAGCACCGGGCGTATTGGACGAAACGACTCGGACCTCCGCAGCGGGAATTGTTTTTTGACCATCAACACAAATCACCGTCTGAGTGGGCTGTGAAGAGGGTAAAATATAGACAATTTCCGCGCCGGGCGGTGCCTGAACCGTCGTACCCGGAAAAGTTGCGGGCTGTCCCACCGCGCCGACGGGCCCCGTGGGAATCGTGATCGTCGGAATGGTCGCCTGCGGTACATCAACAGCCCGTGTGCCGGGCGTTGCCTGTACGGGAATAGCGGGTTGCGGTGCCCCCAAATTCGTCGTCGGCTGTTGATACTGCACCAATTCAATCTCCCCCATCCCCGGCATGTAGAGGGGAGAATAGACTGTTTCCTGATTCTTGCCCCCCCAGAGACAATCGTTAAAATCCCCCCAAACCGGCACGGAAAAAGAGAGCAGGCAAGGGAAAAATAAGAAAAAGAGGGGACGAAACATCATTAAAGGGCAATCAGACTCAACGGGAACACTATTATAACCCACGTTTGATAAAAAGCAAAAAAACAGAGCATTTTTCGAGACTGACGGCAACGTTTGTGCCTCCCCTCCCGCAATGGTAATCCCTCTAATTTCCAAAATTTACAATTCTTTGCGCCCTTTGCGGTTACTGCGCCGGCAGTTAAAAAGTTCGCAGAGCCCGGAGCGGAAGCTCCGGTGCTGCCGCACCGGGCTCTGTTTGTTCTTTGATAATTTTTACCGCCAACCCTGTAAATATTTTTTTTTAACCGCAAAATACGCAAAGGGTTGCGCAAAGGGCGCAAAGAAGATAACGTAAGAATAAAAAGACGTTTACCCGCTAAATTTTGACACACCCCGAACGCCCTCACAGTCCCTCCTCCCCTATGTTTTTATCCCGCAGGGTAGGATACAATGGCAGGGGAATCTACATTGCTAACTTTCTCAAACTGATGAAACTGAAACACATTTTCTTGCTTCCCTTACTTCTTTGCCTTGGATTCGTCATGGAGTCTGCGGTATCGCAATCGCTCGTGGCACCGGGGGCAACCGTCGTGAAACTTGCCGACGGCTTCCGATTCACCGAAGGACCCGCCGCCAACTCCAAAGGGGATGTCTATTTCGTCGATGATCCGAACTGCAAAATTCACGTCTGGTCGGTTGCCGACAAAAAGGTCTCCGTATTCATCGAAGAATCCGCCCACGCCAATGGAATGTACTTCGATAAAAACGACAACCTCTACGTCTGTGAGGGGGGCACGGGAAGCGTCGTGATGTACACGCCGGACGGCAAGCGGACGGTCGTGGCCAATAAATTCGGTGCCCGGCACTTCAACAAACCGAATGACCTCTGGATTGACCCCAAAGGCGGTATCTATTTCACCGATCCGCAGTACGGCAACAATTTTCATATCGTACAGGATGGTCAACATGTCTATTACATCTTGCCTGACCGCAGTAAAGTGATCCGCGTGATTGAGACGGGAGAAGGCAAAGGCTTTGACAAACCCAACGGTATCATCGGCACGCCGGATGGAAAACTGCTGTACGTGGCAGACATCGACGGCAGAACGGTCTATCGTTACAACATCCAGGAGGATGGAACGCTCACGGGCAAACATCCTTTTGCATCTCCCTTTGCGGTTGATGGGATGGCGATTGACGAAAGGGGAAATGTCTATTTGACACAATGGAACCTTCGTGAAAATGATGTCATCATTTTTAGTGCGGCGGGCGAAGAACTGGAGCGGATACGAATTCCCGAGCGTGCTGCTAATGTTACTTTCGGCGGTTCCGACTTCAAAACGCTCTTCATCACCGCACAAACAGGGCTGTACTCCATCGAAATGAGCGTCAAAGGGGCAAGGTAGGGAAAGGAGACTCTACAAAGATATACTGTAAAATGCCAATGATTGCACTTTTTCTTTGTTCCTTTGCGGTAAAAAGAACTAACCGCAGAGCACGCAAAGAAAGAAACGTGTTCACAGAGCAGCGTTCACAGAGCCCGGAGCGGCAGTTAGGGACACAGAGCCCGTGGCGTAAGCCAGGGAACCGTTCGGTTGATTCCCTAACTGACGTTACGGGCTCTGTGGACGTTGGGACTTTGTGAACGTTTTCCACTGGCACGGGTAAAGTAGGGAAAGACGCAAAGTCCAATTTGCCCCCGTTATTTTTGCCCCTCGTTATTGTTATTATGGTACAATGACTCCACATCAGTTGAGTTTGGCACCTACCGGCGGGAGGCTTTCATGTCGAAACACTCTATTCTTTACTTCATGGCTCTCGTTCTCCTTGCTGCGGCTCCCGTGTCGGCACAGGATATTGATCCCGTTGCGGTCAAGCAGGCAATCGAACGGGGAATCGCCTACCTGAAACAGCAGCAAAGAGCAGACGGCAGTTGGACGGCAGAAGGCGGAGGCGAGCGGTGCGGTTCAACCGCCATTGCCGTCATTGCAATGCGAAGTTGCGGCATCTCGCCAAACGACCCAAACATCCAACGGGCAATGACCTATCTGCGTACCTTTCCCGCCGAACAATCGGGACGCATCTATTCACTCTCCCTACAAACAATCGCATTCTGTGTGGTCGATCCAGTGCGCGATCTCGCACTGATCCGTCAAAATGTCGCCCTCATCGAAAGACAACAAAGCAGGATGAATGAACACAGCGGCGGCTGGCGTTATACGCCGACAGGCGACAGTGATTTGTCCTGTTCGCAATTCGCCATTCTTGCCCTCTACGAAGCGGAAAGGGTTGGTGTGAGAGTCAGCGACGACACATGGAGAAGAGCCCTGCGGTACTGGTCCGACTCTCAAAACCAGGACGGCGGCTGGGGATACACACCGAGAAATGGCGGCGGAAGCAGCATAGCCTCCGGCAGCATGACCACCGCCGGAATTGCCAGTTTAATCATCTCGGCAGGTGTGATGGAAAGAGGCGGGGCAACGGTGGCGGGAGACCAAATCCGATGTACACAGAGACCGGACACCGAAGCATCCCGGCAAATCGAACGCGGAATCGATTGGCTGACACGAAGATTCAGCGTCAGAAGCAATCCAAATTCAGGCAGTTACCTGCTTTACTATCTTTACGCCGTAGAACGGGTAGGGCGAATGACCAATCAACGCTTTATCGGTCAGCACGATTGGTATCGTGCCGGTACGGAACAAATTTTGGCATTGCAAGGCACTCATGGTAGCGGGCACTGGAATGCGGGAGGCTCCGTCATCTCCGATACATCCTTCGCCCTGCTTTTCCTCTCCAAGGGGCGAAGACCTGTTCTCATGTCGAAAATCCAATTCGGCAGTGATGATGCTTGGAACATCCATCCAAACGATATAAACAATCTAACGCTCTTCGTGGAATCACGTCCCCTGTGGCCCTCCGAACTGACGTGGCAAATCATCGACATTCAATATGCGACACCGGATCATCTCTTGCAGTCCCCCGTCATCTCCTTTTCGGCAAGAAATTGGACACTCCCCCCGCACGAAATGGAAACGCTTGCCCGAAAACTTCGGGACTACCTCGACCAAGGAGGATTTATCATTGCCGAAGCACAGCCAGGGGGAACTTCCTTTGATAACACTTTTCGGGCACTCATGCAGAGAGTCTTTCCCGAACCCGGCTACGAACTCACTCTTTTGGACAGAGCGCATCCGATTTGGGCGGCAGAAATAACGATTGATCCCGACCACATTCGACCGTTGGAAGGAATCCATTACGGGTGCCGAACCAGCGTGATCTACGTTCCGGCTGTACAGGGAGAACCATCGCTCTCTTGTCTTTGGGAAGTCTATCGGCACTTCAATCGGGACAATACAAGATACTCCGCAGTGGTGCAACGGAAGATCGACAACGGCTTGGGAATTGGTGTCAACATCTTGGCGTATGCAACCAGCAGGGAACTGAGAGGCAAGGATGAAATTCCTGAACAGGTCATCAGAACAGAAACGGGAACCGACCGGCGGGGAAGAATCTTTTTGCCCTATTTGGATCACGGGGCAACGAATCCTGCGCCGCATGCCCCCTTGAATTTGCTCTATTTTTTGGAACAGGAATGTAAAGTGCGGGTTGTACACCAGACGAGTTCGGTAACATTGTCGGACGAGTCGCTCGCGGACTATCCCCTCTTGTTCACCCATGGCCGGGGAACATTTCAGATTTCCGACGAAGGGCAACGCCGAAGATTACGGACACATTTGGAACGGGGCGGTCTTCTCTTTGCTAATGCGATATGTTCGGCAGACCCTTTTACGGCATCGTTTCAAGCGGAGATGCAACGGCTCTTCCCCAATGCTCGATGGGAACGGATACCGCCGGGGGATCCCGTTTTTTCGGATGATTACGGCGGCTTCCGAATTGACACATTGAATATACGCCAGGTCGAGCGGACTCCCGGACAACAGGGAACAAGGGCATTGACTCGGCAAATTCAGCCGGAACTTTTCGGCATCCGCTTGTCGGAAAACGACCGCTGGGCGGTTGTGTTTTCGCCGTATGATGTGAGTTGTGCCTTGGAGAGGACTAGTTCGCTGGAGTGCCGGGGATATACGCAGGAGTCTGCACTGAAACTTGCGGCCAATGTCATCCTCTATGCACTGGCGCATTGGTAATCGGCGGTGCCCTGTCTGCGTTCCAGGGTTGACGCATCAAATTGATTAAGGACACCTCTAAAAATACCAAATCCTTTGCGTCCCTTGCGCATCCTTTGCGGTTAAATCTTCTTTTTTAACCGCAAAGTGCGCAAAGGAACACAAAGGGAGTTTTATTATTAGAGACTCCCTTAAAGTATCGGGCACCCTACCTCAGCGTCTGTTGCCAATCAGGGGCGAATCTGTTAGATTCTCACGAAATGGTTGTGTAAAAAAATTAGTGGGTCAACGTTTTTTTTGTTATTACACTATTTTCTTTGCGCACTTTGCGTAACCCTTTGCGTACTTTGCGGTTAGATGTTTTTTTGCCGCAAAGGATACGCAAGGGGCGCAAAGTCCAATTTCATACCGTTTACGATATATGTTACACGTCATCATTTTAGCAGGCGGTTCCGGCACACGATTGTGGCCTGCCAGCCGGGTTGCCCGACCGAAACACCTGCTCGTCTTCGAAGAACACCAGACACTGTTGCAAGCGACCCTCGAACGCATTGCCCCTCTCGCTCCGCTTGACCGGACGTGGATCGTTACCAGCCCCGCACAAGCCGGACAAATGGCCGATTTGCTCCCGCAATTCGATACAGAGCACATTTGGGCAGAACCCAAAACCCGAAACACCGCCGCCAGCATCGGATGGGCTGCCGTAAAACTACATCACATCGATCCCGATGCCGTGATGGTTGTGCTGCCTGCCGATCATATTATCAAACCGGCAGACGCATTCTGCAAGGTCATTCAATGTGCCGCCGAACATGTCGATGATTCTCCGCAAACACTTGTTACGATAGGGGTTAAGCCGACATTCCCCGCAACAACTTACGGCTACATTCAGCGGGGGGCTGCCTTCAATATACAACAGCATACCGCTTACGGCGTTCTCCAATTCTGCGAAAAGCCGAATAGGGAGACTGCGGAACACTTTTGTCAATCGGGCGGCTATTACTGGAATGCGGGGATATTCATTTGGAAGGCAGAACGGATTCTCACTTTGTTGCGGCATTACGAGCAGAGCATCGGCACACTGCTCGACCAGATCGCGAAAGCACTCGGAACACCGGAGGAAAAGAGTGTTACCGAAGAGGCGTTCCGAAAAATGAAGTCCATTTCGATTGATTACGCCGTGATGGAACGGGCGGAAAACATTGCTGTCTTAGAAGCGGCGTTTGAATGGAACGATGTTGGAACTTGGTCGGCATTGGACAGACTCTATGCGGAGCAAAAGGACAATCAGGGCAATCTGGCGGTTGCATCGCAGGTTCTGGCAATCGATTCGTCGGGGTGCACTGTCCGGTGTGATGATCCCGGACATCTGGTTGCCCTTGTTGGTTTGAAGGATGTTGTCGTGATTCAGACTGCCGATGCGACATTGATCGCCCGAAAAGATCAGGAAGAGTCCGTTCGGCACGTTGCCGAAAAATTGAGACAACGGAAAGAGAGCCGATGGAGTTGACCCGGATGTGTAAAAAATTGGCGGGCTGGCGTGTACTCTTTTCTTGTGATACTGAAAACGTGTTCACAGAGTCGCGTTCACAGAGTCCGTAACGTCAGTTAGGGACTCCCCAAAGAGCCGGGGACGGAGGTACTCTGTAGTCCCTGGACGATAACGCACGCGAACCGGGGACTGCGTGGAGTACCACTCCGTCCTTGGCTCTTTATTTTCTGTGTCCCTGGCCCTGCGCTGCGGGTATTCCCTTGCCAGAGTCGCCAAACAGGGTACACTTAATGCATGGCACACCTCACCGTTTCGAGCAAAAAAGAACTGCGGGAGTTATGTCGGCGGTTAAAACCGGCAGAGGCGATTGCCTACGATACCGAATTCATCTCCGAAGGAAGATATCAGCCGGAATTGTGCCTCGTTCAAATCGCCGCCGACGGACTTTTGGCACTGGTTGATCCCCTTGCCGTGCCCGACCTGACCCCACTCTGGGAACTTTTTTGTGATGGTAAACGGGAAATCATCGTTCACGCCTGCCGAAGCGAAATGGAGTTTTGCCACCGGAGCCTCGGACGGATGCCCCCAAAATTGTTTGACGTGCAGGTCGCTGCCGGTTTTGCCGGAAACGATTATCCCGCTGGATTCGGCTCGCTCTTAAACCATTTTTTACGGGTATCATTGCGGAAAACGGAAACGCGGACAACTTGGAATCAACGTCCCCTCACGCCGCTTCAAATTGAATACGCTCTGGACGATGTCCGGCATCTTGAGGCACTCTGCCGAGCCATTAAAACACAACTTGTCCAGCAAAAGCGTTTAGATTGGTATTACGAAGAAATCGAAAACGTCAAATTTACTTTACGTACTTACTTTGAAACGCCGCAGTGGCGGGCTTTGCCTAAAATATCGGGATTGTCGCCTCGGGAGTTGGCCATTCTTCGGGAACTTTGGTTCTGGCGGGATGGTTTAGCACAGCAGAAAAACATACCGGCCTCGCGCATGCTCCGGGATGACTTACTGGTCGAACTTTCCCGACGGCGGACGTGTGAAGAAAAAAGGATTGCGGCAGTGCGCGGAATGCAGCGGCAGGATTTAACTCGGATTTTGCCCGACATCGTCATTGCCATTACCCGGGGATTGTCGTTGCCGGAAAAGGATTTGCCCATCCAACCGTTGCGGATGTCCTATCCGCAATATACGGTGCTTACGCAGATTCTCTATGCCGTACTCGGCTCGATTTGCAAACGGAATGACATTGCACCATCACTGGTCGGCAGTCCGTATGATGTTAGGGAATTGATTGCTTCGGAACTTGGCACCCTGCCGGAGTCGATTACCCCGCGTCTGGCGGCGGGATGGCGTTGCGAATTGATCGGCACACTACTCTTTGACCTGTTGCATGGCCGCAAGACCTTGCGGATAGATCACACTGCCGCCGACGAACCGTTGATTGTTTGAGGATATTCCGGGGATACATACTGAAATCGGCATGAAATTGGACTTTGCGTCCTTTGCGGTTGAAAAAAGAATTAACCGCAAAGCACGCAAAGGGTTGCGCAAGGGGCGCAAAGAAAGAGCAGCGTTTACAGAGTCCGTAACGTCAGTTAGGGAATCAACCGAACGATTCCCTGGCTCACGCCACGGGCTCTGTGAACGCGGCGCATCCTTTGCGGTGAAGTGTTTTAACCGCAAAGGACACAAAGAAAAGGAAGAACCCCGCTCAATTTTGACACACCTCCTTGTGGTTGTTTTTGTCGGGAAAATAGGGTAAAAATAGTCTCTATGACACAATTTCAGGACAAAGCAATCAGGTTCATCGGAAAATCGGAGAATCCGGCGGCCATCGAAATTTTGTCGCAGTTGCTCAATCATCACGAAGTCGGCTTTCGTAAACTCTCTTTCGGACTCCTCTACCTGAAAAAGTCTCCCGAAGTCTATGTGAAACTCTTCCAATACTTTTTGCGCGATGAAGAATTTTGGAGCAATCCCGACATCGTCGCCCGAGAACGGCTGGCAAAAATTACCGATGCCGCCTTGCGGGACAGTTCGGGAAAATACCGTCAGACCGCTGCCGATATTGCGATGAAGTACAACCTCTACGAAATGTTGCCCACCGTCGTACTCTATGTCGAAGCGAAAGATAAACAACTGGCCGAATTGATGCGGAAGGTCTTACTCCACCTTGCGGAAGCGTTTTACAGCGACATTATGAATGCCCCGCCGGAAGAACGGCGCAACTTCGACCGCAAAAGGGAATGGTTCGTCTCACAATTAGAAGCACCCGTCAAACGCTATTCCTTGAATAATATCGGCGAGGCCATCCAAAGCCTGTTGATTATCACGAAAAAGGAATTCGATCTCATGCAACTCGTCATGATGGATCACCGTTCGGCAGCCGCACAGAAGGTTCGGGAATTACTGCAAACGGGAGAGCACCGCAGTTATTTCCGTATCCTGTTGAATTACGTGGATGATCCCGATTCACCCGGCATGATGGATGAAATTATTTCAGACCGTTCCGATGCCCTCTTTGTGCGTAAACTGCTGGAATATGTGGGGCGTGATCCGAGTCCCGAATTTCGGACAGCCCTTCGGCGGTTTCAGCACTTTGCTTGGTTTACCGCCGACAATCCTGAATTACCCGGCTTGGTTGCGGGCTTGGAGCCGAATGCGATCCAACTCTTGCAATCGGTCAGTTTTCCGAAGGAACGTGTCATTCCTCTCTACCGTTTCTTTTTGGAGCGTGAATCGGTGGAATCCCGTCAGGTGGCCGCCGAATCTGTCCGTTGGATGGTCGGTGAAGATGTCAATCGGATGTTGCTTGACTTTGTGGACAACTCCGATCCCCAGACGACGGCAACGCTCTTTCGGCTCCTGAAATCGCGGGAGGCCGCTGGAATCGAAAAGATTTTGCCGCAGTTGATTGCCCGGCAAGATGCGATCATTCGGCAAGCGATTTACGAAATGATGCCGGAACTGCACGTCGAATCGTTTGCTTCCCGAGTGAGTCAAATGACCCCGATGACTGCACAAAAAATAGGTGGGTATGTTCGGGCGGTGGACCCGAACACCTATAAGGTGATTGACGACGACATCAGATCGCCGATTCCGATTCGCCGGGCAGCGGCGTGTAAGGTGGCGATGGTGACGGGCTATGCCAAAGATTTTCTATACCGGATCATCGAGATTGCCGAAGGCGATGACGAATTGCCGGTTCGTCTCTCTGCCATTTCGGCACTTTCTAAAATCTTGGTGAAGCAATCTTTAGAGACCTTGCAGCGGTTGATGAATGACCGCACTATGGATGTTCGGGATGCGGCATCTATGGCCGTCAAAGACTGGGCTGCCGCCTATCGGGCAACGAAGGAACCGCCCAAACCGGCATGACCGTATCCCGTCATTAGCCTGCTGCATAACCTCGTCATTCCCTACCAGTCCGTCGACACGTTTATTTTTTCCATCCGAGTTTTGAGAGTGGTGACCTATGTATACCTTGTGGTATTCGTGGGCATGAATACTTATCTTCAAATCACCTATTTTACTTTACCAAAAAGTCATCTGTTTGGTAAAATAGAGAACCTTGAACAGGGTTGTTGCGGAACAAAGTGTGGAAAAGTATAAATGAGTCAACTCTCTCGATTATTTATTGTCTATTTTTCCTAAATCTCGCATTTTGCCCTAATAATTGCCCGGTGTGAACAACAAAACACAAAAAAACGCATTTTTTCTCCTCGGACACCGGAAATAACGGCACTTGAAAGATTCGGTGCGTCAGCCCCCTCCCGCATCCTACGGCATTTTGGATGCGCCGCTGTCGCTGAATTGGATGTCTTTTAACTTTTTGTATTCTCCATCCCGTGCGTAAAGTTCGCTGTCCGTCCCCCTTTCGATGATTCGGCCATCCTTGATGACGCAGATGATGTCCGCATCTAAAATCGTTGCTAACCGGTGTGCAATGACGAACGTCGTGCGTCCCCGCATTAAATTTTTGAGTGCCGATTGAATATGTTGTTCCGAACGGCTATCGAGCGCACTGGTCGCTTCGTCCAACAACAAGATCGGTGCATCCTTGAGAATCGCCCTCGCAATGGCAATGCGCTGTTTTTGTCCGCCGGAAAGCATGGTTCCCCGTTCGCCGACTTCATTGTCGTATTGAAGGGGGAAGCCCATTATAAAGTCATGTGCATTGGCCGCCTTTGCCGCCGCCTCGATTTGCTCCTGCGTTGCATCGGGGGTGCCGTATTTTATATTGTCCGCAATCGTTCCGCCGAACAAGAAAACATCTTGAGAGACCGTCGCGATATTTTGGTGGAGCGATGCCAGCGTGAATTGCCGAAGATCCGTTCCATTGATTAAAATGTGCCCTTGTTGCGGGTCGTAGAATCGGTCGATGAGATTGAACATAGTGGACTTCCCGCCGCCGCTGGGTCCGACAAGGGCGCAGAGTGTTCCGGGCTTAATTTCCAACGACACATCATGCAGCACATTACCGTCCACGTCGTTGTAGGCGAAGGAAACGCTGTCCAACTTGACAGTCATCGGTGCCGATTGAAGTTCGACGGCATCCGGTGCGTCCGTGAGTTCGGGTTTTTTGTCCAAAAAATTGAACAGGTTTTCGGCGGCAATCAACCCGGCTTGAATACCGCCGCCAATGGTGGTCATCGATTTTGCCGGTTTGTAAATTGCCGTCAGTGCGATAAGAAACACCAAAAAACCGCCCGGAGTCATAAGACCGTTCGCGATGAGGTATCCGCCGGAAATCAATGCCACACACAGCCCGACGGAAATCACCATTTCCAAGAGGGGTGTCTGCAAACCGTCAAGTCTGGCGGATTTGAAGACCGCCCGTATTCGGACATCCTCAATCGCACCCATATTTTTCATTTCCCTCTCTTCTGTGACGAAGGACTGAATCGTTTTGATGCCGAGGATTGATTGATTGATATGCGTGATGGAACGGGCATCAGCACCGAAAGTGGTACGCACGTAGACACGCCGTTTCCGTGTAATGATGACCAGCGGTATCAGGATGGGGGGAGCGAGAATCAGCAGAACAAACGTCATTTGCGGGGCATACCAGAGCATCAATCCGATCATAAAGCAGAGCGTTGCCATACTTTGGACAATGGTAATGATATTTTGCGTTACCAGCGACAGGACTGCACCGGTCAGACTGGTAAAATAGTTCATGAGCGTGCCGGTCTGCGTGCCATGAAAAAAGGAGAGGGGCTGTTTGAGCATGTGCTTGTACAAACGCCGCCGCAGGCCGGTAGTGCCGAGCAAACCGGCTTTTGCCATGGTCAGGGTTTTGGCGTAGCCGAACATGCCTTTGATGCCGAAGGCAGCAACCACTTGTAGTCCGAGAATCCAGAGGGCCGTGATGTTTTTTTCGATAATTCCCTCTTCGACGATTTCTTTCACCAAGAGAACGGAGTAGGCTTCGGCAGCGGCGGCGATGATGGTACAGAGAACGCCGATGGTGAGCCATTTCCAATAGGGCTGACCGCATTCCCGCCAGACGCGCCCGTAGAGAAACCATTTGATCTGCGTTTGCGGATCATCGTTTCTGATAAAAGATTTAATTTTGTTCCAGAGCAGCACTGGGGCCCTTCGTTGATACTTTCTCGACATCTGTTATACCGCAAAGGAGTTCCCTTGGCAAGATTGATTATCCAGCAAAACCCTCATCTGGCAGTCCGATAACAAGTTTTTTGGTCAAATGGGTAAGGGAGCCCCGTAATCGCCGAGTGGTAAGGGTTTTTATCTGGATAACTCAAATCGGTGTCTGCCAACCTGC
>Ga0099364_10010704_pt1 | contig 12594 bp, 12 predicted proteins | sample TergutTh196P3_FD_73070 | JGI IMG/M metagenome (GOLD analysis project Ga0099364, IMG submission 73070) | Microcerotermes parvus P3 segment gut microbial communities from Pointe-Noire, Republic of the Congo - Th196 P3 | ecosystem: Host-associated > Arthropoda: Insects > Digestive system > Gut ... | reverse complement strand
TGAAGCTGTACCTGTGGCTGAGGCTGTACTTGTGGCTGAGGCTGTACTTGTGGCTGAGGCTGTACTTGTGGCTGAGGTTGTACCTGTGGCTGAGGCTGTACTTGTGGCTGAGGCTGCACTTGTGGCTGAGGCTGCACTTGTAGCTGAGGTTGTGCCTGTGGAGGCATATATTGTACCTGCGGCTGCACATATTGCGGCTGCGCCTGGGGCTGCGGCTGTTCAGGCTGGTACTGGAGCGGAACTGTCCCGCCAGGAGGCACTACATATATGATCTGGGGCTGCGGAGATTGTTGGGGAACAGGCGCTTGCTGCGGCTGAGAGCCCTGGGCTGTAATATCGCGTCCGCGGGATTCTGCGGTCATATAACTAAGCCATGCCAGCCAGTTCAGTTCAGGATTGTTGACCCCGGGCTGGGCTTGCGGAGGAGCAGGCGCGGGCTGTGGTTCAGGCTGCGATTGAGGAACAGGCTGTTGAGGTTCCTGAGTTAAATAGTTATTAACAGTAACGTTTACGGGCTGCGGAGGTTCCACGGGTTTTTCCGGTTCAGCGGCAGCAAGCGGTGCAGGCTGCTCAACAGGCTGCACAACAGGCGGCGGAACAGGTAGTGAAACCGGCTCCGGTTCCGGTTCCGGCTCCGGCGGAGGAGGCGCTTCGGCAATGGGTATATTTAACGGACGGAAATATATTGTGACTGATTGTCCGGGCTGTATTCCAATAGCCTGTGCCACATCCGGTGAAATATCTACAATCCGTCCGGTTGATGCGGGTATACGTCCTATGACGGTAACCTCAACTTCCTGGTTATTGGAATTATTCTTAATTATGGGTCTTGAGCCAATTGGCAGACTTGGATGCGCCACATTCATGCCACTGGATTGTATTTCCTGGGTGGCGTTTCCTTCCTGGATAAAATCTTCTGTAAGTCTTAACTGTGCCCAGCATACTGCGGCAAACAGCAGCAACAGGACTGCAAAAAACCTTCTCATTATAACTCCTTTCCCCTCTTTGTCATCAACACTATCTATTATAAATCATCATATACATCATCAGAAGTCTCTTGTCCGGGAGACCCTTGCCGGTTCTTTGCAAAAAAACCAAGTTTGTAACCAATATTAAACCTTATTGCATTGCGATGATCTATCATTCCTAAATCAGGACTATCACCCCAAAGACCGTCCAATTCATAGCGGGTATCAAGGAAAATATAACCTGGCCCAAGTTTTGTGCTTACAGAAAGACCAAAAACAATGCCTGGGAAGCTGTGGCCATAGTCATAAGTATCCAGAGCCCAATCTTCATCACTGAATTGGAGTAATGGCAAATAATAATACGCGCCGCCAAAAATGCTTGCGCTCACCTTTTCGCCTCTTAACGACAGTTTTAACAGTAAAGGAAAATTAAAACTCATGGAAGAATATGATGTCTCTCCAAAACCCAAATTCATACTGCCAAAATCATAGAGAAAATTTGCTTCCGCCTGAATGCTAAAAAAACTTGTGATCCTGAATTCAGCCTGGAAAGCGGCATTGACGGACAGAAGTGATGTAACCGAATGCGTTGAAATGGAATTATCTCCGGTATAATGTGTCCAATTACCGTTTCCAATTCCGCCCCTAAGGCCCAGATAAAGCCAATGTTCCTCGATGGGTTCTGGTTCCGGTTCCGGTCCGAACCCGGGTTCTGTTATATAATCTACAGAATATATATATGTTTCAATTATCTGCGGTTCGCCGTCTATATATATAACTATGGGCTCGGCCGGGACTTCACGATTTATCCAGGAAAGCACCCATTGAAGGAAGAAGGGCATTTTCTGTTCGCAGTCTTCCCTGCCGGTAGTGAACATCTCATCGCTGCCCAAAAGCCAGGCATCTTCCAGCCTCCACAGATAAACGCGAATCCTGTAATTTTCCAAATCAGGCTCGACTTCGCCTGTAATTGCGAATGCCGCATTCCTTGTAATCGAAGGGCTGGGGCAGATCCAGGGAGAAAAACCGCCTGGCGGAACATCCAGAGGCAGCCTTGCAAGGTCTATGGAAAAGACGCTATATTGTCCGTCTTCCAGCCTTGGAATCTCGCGGAGCGCAAAACCATTGAAAGCCGCGGCAATATCCGCGGTTTCCGGCCTTGAATGAAGCGGATGCACGGCAATAAGCTCCTGGCCATGCAAATTAGGAATGATTAATGAAAAAAAAGCAATTAGTAAAGGTATAAAAATCCTTTGTATCCTCATCTTTTTACTCCTGTACAACTTTTCAAAATTAATTACAGCCCTGATTTAACAGGACTCAACATGAGTTTCAAATATTCGTATTAATAATTATCGGCCTAAAACCCCAAACAGCCATTGGAAACTTTAACGCTGAATATTGAAAAAAAATCGCAAAGAGTTTAATATTTTTTTAAGGAGAAATATAAATGGCAATAAAAATACCAGGTCTGGATGTGGAAAAAGCTCTTGATTTATATGATGATGATGAAGAAATTTATCAAGCTGTTCTGAAATCCTATGTTGATAATATGCCTGATGCGCTTAAAATACTGCGGAATGTATCTGCTGAAACATTACAGGAATATTATATTAAAGCACACGGCATAAAGGGAACCAGCGCAAATATCGGCGCCGAAGACCTAAGGCAATTGGCTGGAAAAATGGAAATTCTGGCCAAATCCGGAGACTTACAAGGAGTGCTGGCCGAAAACCATGTCTTTATCAAGCATGTGGAAGACCTTCTTGTCAATATTCAAAAATGGCTTGATGAAAATAATTCCTAGCATAAAAAATTATATCGCGGGAATCTTTTTTGCGATATTTCTGGTACTCTCTGCGAACCCAGCGGTCTCTCAAATCCTTTACGACCATATTTTCCCCTGGTATGAAGAAGGCATTATTCCCGGAATAGACCTTGAACTGCAGAACCTTGTAAGCCCTGACCAAGAGCTTAACACAATATTTTCTCCCCATGTTTTTGCCATAAGAAGAATCGGCATTTTTGGGCTTGCCGGCGGCCTGGGCGTGGATATAATTACAGGCAAGGAAGCGGCGACAAATTTTTACCTGGACTTAAAACCAGCCATATTTCTTGATATAGCTGATATATCAACATTCAGCCTGCTCCTTGGTACAAAAATGGCTTTTAACGATGATTTTTCCATTGCTTATAATAATATTAACCTAAACTTATGTTTCTCCGGGATTTCACAGGGTTCAGAATATTTTGTGGGACTTGACAATTACCTTTTATTGCATCATGCGCAGGATTTTTATTCCTTTTCTTTATTACCGTATCTTTCAATAAAGACTGCTGGAACAATAAATTACGGATTAAGAATGAATTTATATTCCGCAGGCACTTCTCCTGGTTCAGATACTGCAGAAGGCGTTATTTTTGAACGTTTATATTTAAACTTTGAAAACGAGTTTGACAGGTTTACTCTGGGCGCTCAATTAAGTTTTTCGCCTGTTTTACTGTTTGAGGAGTCTATAGGGATAGCTCCGTATATTTATTTTAAGATAGGTGATTTTTACGGATATGCTGATTTGGGGATTTTTTACAGGGACGGAGACATTTCTGTAAACATGGGTTTAATGGCAAGATATAATATTAAAATTTTCGATAGAGATTAAAATAGCTCAATTCCCTTTCCATTTTGGCTTTATTCCGCAAAAACCCAAAATTGTAAGAAATGTAAAATACATGGGCGTAAAAACACATTGGATCACATAGGCGGCCCCTTTTTTGGGAAGCGAGACTCCAAAAACAAGGAGGGTTGCAATGGTATTCGCGGTCATGGAAATCAATACTGCCGCTGATAATGGCCAGAGCGAAGGTATAAAAGGCAGTAAGGGAATTGCGAGAATCCCTGCGGAAATTGTTATCATCAAAAACCCAAAGTTAAGCCGGGTAGCAAGGTCAGGGCTGAACAGGCCGCCGTTATTCCAGCGCAGGGTCTGGACAATAAAGTCTTTCCAGTTTTTTTCGCCCAGGGTCATGACATGCAGGTCCGGTCCAATGCCTGCCCTGATTTTATATTTTGTCCTGGAACGAATAATGGAAATCAGGGCCGCGTCTTCTGTTGAAGAAGAAGGAACATTGTCGTAGCCGCCGATCATGTCAATGCACTTTTTGCGGATTATCATATTGTTTCCAAAGCCGCCGCCGGCAGCTCCCATGCCCGTGGAAGCGGCAAGGTACAGATAGCGCACTCCGTGTTCAAAACACTGGTACAAATGGAAAAAACCCCTGCCTCCTGATTTTTTGAAAACCGGTCCAAGCATGGCGCCTGTTTTTGGATTTGACATGCGTTTTACCATGGAGCTTATCCAGCCTGGAGGCAGGCAGCAGTCAGCATCGGTAAAAAGAATCAGCTCTCCTTTGGAGGCTTCTATGCCCCTGCCCAAAGCATATTGTTTGTGATTGGGTCCCGGATTTTCATTTAACGAAATAATTCGCATATCAGAGCGGCCGGAATTATTTTTTATGAATTCTCTGATTATTTCCGCGGTTTTGTCAGTGGATCTATCGTCAATAAAAACTATTTCCGCCTTTGTATAATCCTGAATTCTAAGCGTTTTAAGCAGACCTTGTATGCGTTCCTGCTCGTTATGGACAGGAATTATTACAGATATAAATGGCGCTGCGGCAAAATCACCGGAACCCAAAGCGCGCCTGTCCCGGCGCCATTCAAGAAAAAGTCCAATCATCAGAATTAAATGAAGTCCTGTAAAAACCCCCAAAAAAGCAAAGCGGAAAATATCATATATACTCAATCCCATAATATTAAGTATAATACCAAAAATTACAGGAGAGAACAGGAGAAAATTGAACCATGGACTTACAATCATCGGGTTTACAATCATCATTAAGCAGGGAACAAGCCTTTGCGCTTTTAAGACAATACAACAAAGACCCTTTTCACATTCAGCACGCGCTTACTGTCGAAGGTATAATGCGCTGGTATGCCGCTGAACTGGGCCATGCCCAGGAAGCCGGGTTCTGGGGCATCGCCGGCCTTTTGCACGACATTGACTTTGAGCAGTTTCCGGCTGAACACTGCGTCAAGGCCAGGGAACTGCTTGCAGATGCGGGCGCAAACGAGGAATTGATTTATGCGGTGTGCAGCCACGGCTGGCAAATGACCGGCGCTGCGGAAGAACCCAGACATGAAATGGAAAAACTCATGTATGCCGCGGACGAACTGACAGGCTTGATCTGGGCTGTTGCCATAATAAGGCCGTCAAAAAGCGTAATGGACATGGAGCTAAAATCCGTAAAGAAAAAATTCAGGACACTTGCCTTTGCAGCAGGCTGTAACCGCGAGGTCATTGAAAAAGGCGCGGCTCTTCTTGGCTGGGAACTTGATAAACTTATTGAGAAAACAATCCTTGCAATGCGTTCCTGCGAAGCGGATATCAAGGCTGCGATGGCTGCATTATAAAAAATACGCTTATAGGCGGCGCCAAGATTATATGATACAATAAAACATGGAAAGAGAACCAAACTGTATTTTTTGTAAAATAATTAACGGTGATATTAATTCAGACAAACTTTATGAAGATGATGAAATCTTCATCTTTAAGGATATCCATCCGGCGGCGCCTGTTCATTTTTTGGTTATTCCAAAGCGCCATATCCCCAATGTCATGGAAACCACAGATGCGGATGCCGCGCTTTTGGGCAGGATGATTCTCAAAGCCAAAGAATTTGCCGGGGAACTTGGCTGCGGTGAAAACGGCTTCCGGCTTGTCAACAACTGCAAGTCCCACGGAGGCCAAACAGTGGACCATCTCCACTTTCATGTGATTGGCGGCCGTCAGTTAAGCTGGCCCCCGGGCTGACTTACCCTTCCGGCGGCGCCTTGGCTTCCGGCGCACCATCTTTAGATGGTACTTTTACCGTTAGATGCAACTCGTCAAGCTGCTTTTGGGCAACCTCATTCGGACTTGAATCCATAAGGCCTTCTGCAAAAGAGTTTTTGGGAAAGGCTATTACTTCCCTTATGGTGGTTTCACCTGCCATGATCATTACAAGCCGGTCAAAGCCAGGGGCTATGCCGCCGTGGGGAGGCGCGCCGTACTTGAAGGCATCCAGAAGAAAGCCGAATTTGGATTCCGCCTCAGCTGGATCAAAACCAACAATGCTGAATATGCGTTTTTGCAGTTCCGGGTCGTGTATTCTTATCGAACCAGAGGCAAGTTCAAAGCCATTAAGCACAAGGTCGTAAAGATCGCCTTTGACAGAGCCCGGGTCTTTTTCCATTGTTTCGTGGTATTGTTCCTGGGGATAGCTGAACATATGGTGCGCTGCTTCCCAGCGTTTTTCTTCTTCATTAAATTCAAACAGCGGAAAATCCAGAATCCACACAAACTCGAATTTTTTTGGATCGCAGAGTCCAAGGTCCCGGCCAAGTTTGGAGCGCACCGCGCCAAGGGCTGTATTTGTAATTTTACGGTTAGGGTCAGCAACAATCAGGATCAGGTCTCCTGGGTTGGCGCCAAGACCCTTGATAATATCAGCGGCCTGGCTTTCAAAGAATTTCGACACACCGCCTTCAAGACCGCTTTCAGTTACCTTAATCCAGGCAAGGCCGCGGGCTTTGTAAATTTTGGCGTGCGCTTCAAGTTCTTCGATCTGCTTGCGGGAATAATCTGCCTTGCCCGGCACAACAAGGGCCTTGACCCCGCCGCCCGGGAGGGCGTCTTTGAAAGCCTTAAAATCGCTTGGGCCAACCCAGGGAGAAAAATCCTTAAGCTGCATGTCATAACGCAGATCAGGCTTGTCGCTGCCGTAAAGTTCCATGGCCTGTTCATAACTCAAACGCCGGAATTTTGCAGGCAGTTCGATGTTCATGACTTTTATAAAAACATAAGACATCATGCCTTCTGTAACCGTAAGAACATCTTCCCTGTTTACAAAGGACATTTCCAAATCAATCTGCGTAAACTCAGGCTGCCGGTCGCCCCTTGCGTCTTCGTCACGGTAGCAGCGGGCAATCTGGAAATATCTGTCAAAGCCGGAAACCATCAGTATCTGCTTGTAAAGCTGGGGCGACTGGGGCAGGGCATAAAAGCGTCCGGGATAAAGCCGGGACGGCACAAGATAATCGCGCGCGCCCTCCGGAGTTGAACGGATAAATGTGGGGGTTTCGATTTCAAAAAAGCCCTGCGACACAAGGTATTCACGCACCGCAAAAGCAGCTTCATGCCGCAGCCTGATCTTGCGCTGCATGTCTTCTGACCTTAAATCAAGATAACGGTATTTAAGACGCAGTTCCTCGCGCGCATTGGTTTTTTCATCAATCTGAAAAGGCAGTTCGTTACAGCGCGAGAGTATGGTGATTTTTTCCGCCTCTACTTCGATTTCGCCTGTTTCCATTTCCGCGTTTTTCATGTTATCCGGCCGGGCGCGGACAGTGCCTTCAACCGCAAGGCAGTATTCGTTGCGCAGTTCCGCGGCAATATCCGCCAGTTTAGAACCGGCCGCAGGATTGTTTGAGTCAACAAAAATCTGAGTTATTCCGTAACGGTCCCTTAAGTTTATAAAGAAGATGCCGCCGTGATCCCGTTTGCGGTTTACCCAGCCGTTAAGAATAACTTTTTTTCCTGCATCGGATTTGCGCAATGCGCCGCAGGTATTTGTACGTTTCATTGTTTCCATTGATTAATGATAATATTCAAGGCCGATGCTTACAAGAGGTCAGGTTTTAGAAAAACGTATTGTATGTTCTTCAAAACCTTCGCGGATCAAGGCGCGGGAAAAATCCCTATACTCAACAGGAAGATCCATATAAATTTTATTGTAATCCAAAGACTTAAATTTTTCCGGTTCAAGTTTTCTCGATTCAAGTTTTTTAAGGAAATGCCCAAGCAGGGTTTTGCCAAGGCCCAGCCCGCGATACTCGGGTTTTATTTCCAGGGTATTGATCAATAAATCATTATCGATCTGGATAGCAGAAATAAAACCCGCCGTCTCTCCGCTGGCTGTTTCTGCAATCATGCCGGCGGCAATGCCATCGGCCGTTTCCCCGTCCGCGTCCCTGAAATTAAAATCTTCCAGGACAAGATCGCCGGTTTCCTCGGGTTCAGGGCCGATCTTTTCCATCCCCCATTCTTCACGCAGTCCATTATACCAGCGGATTATCTCTTTTTTCATTTCCTTTTCCTTAAAGGAAAACCAGAGCTTTTCCGCTTCCGGATGACGGCTGATGGTGTCCTTGAATGCCCTGAAAACCCCTCTGCCCTGGTTCAGGGTCTGGGAAAGTTCGCTTCGTATAAGGGGATTTCTGAAAGCCGTTGTAAATTTTTCCATAAGCCGAAAGCCGTCGGATGAATCCCATTCAGGCAGGCTGATAAGGCGGTCTCCATCATCTTTCTCAAAATCATCAAAATCTTCTATATCATATTCGTTAACCACGATTCCTTCATGAGTATCTATAAAAAAAATTCCTTCCTGATCTTCCATGGAAAAAAGTATGTCATCAAGAAGGGCTTCGCTTAACTCAAATTGCATATTTTATAGTAGGGGTAAATTTCAAATAGAGTCAACGGTTTCTTAAACATTAAACTTAAAGAAGATTACATCTCCGTCTTTGACAATATACTCTTTGCCTTCCAGGCGGTATTTACCTGCTTCGCGGATTTTCGCCTCGCTGCCGTATTGGAATATGTCGTCGCAGGTGTAGACTTCGGCCTTGATAAAGCCTTTTTCAAAATCAGTATGAATTGCACCGGCGGCTTTGGGCGCTGTGTCTCCTGTGCGTATGGTCCAGGCGCGGCACTCGTCTTCGCCGGTTGTAAAAAAAGTGCAAAGCCCAAGCAGCTTGTAGGCTGAATGAATAAGTGAAGACAGGCCTGTTTCTTTTAAGCCCAGGTCTTCCAGAAATGCGGTTTTTTCTTCCTGGTCTTCAATGGCAGCCAACTCCGCCTCGAACTTGCCGCAGATGGAGACTGCCATTGTGCCTTCTTTCTCCGCCCTTTTTTTAACAGCCTCGACATGGGGATTTACAACTGTATTATTGCGTATCGCTGCTTCATCTACATTGCATACATAAAGCTGGGGCTTTGCCGTAATAAAATGACAGTCGTAAATCGCGGCTTTTTCCGCATCATTAAAATCAAGAGTGCGCACTCCCTGTGCGTTTTCCAAAGCAGGACTTATTTTATCCAGCACGTTAAGAACAAACTCGGCATTTTTCTTTTCCGCCTTGTTCTTCATCTCTTTTTCCGCACGCTCTCTGCGCCTTGAAAGCGTGTGCATGTCAGCAAGCGCGAGTTCAATGTCAATGGTCTCCATGTCTGATGCGGGATCAATTTTGTCGTTTACATGAAGGATTTCGCTGTCTTCAAAACAGCGGACAACGTGAATATATACGGCAGAATCCCGTATATTGGAAAGAAACTGGTTGCCAAGCCCGCTTCCCCTTGATGCGCCTTTTACAAGCCCGGCAATATCAACAAACTCCATGGTAGCGTGGATGGTTTTCTTTGGAAAGAAAATGGAGGTGAGCCTTTCCAGCCGGGGATCGGGAACATTGATCACGCCTACATTCGCCTTGACAATACTTGATGGATATTTTGTTGTTTCGACCGGAGTGGAACACAGAGCAGAGAAAATTGTGGACTTGCCTACATTGGGCAGTCCCAGTATGCCGCAGTTTAGAGCCATGTTTTATTGTATCAGATTGATTTTATATATTAAACTGGAGAAAAATCAAACCAATAAAAAAAATGTTAACGCAGGTTCCTGCCAAAAGAAAAAACCAGGCCACAACTTCAAGGATATAGGCTTTGCGGTTATAGCTTTTTGCAAGGGACTGCGGCTCGTCCGGATGTATGCCGTAAATAATCATGTCCCTGTAAGAACGGTATATGCGCGCCTGAAACCATAGACGGCGGTAAAGTGTGGCAAACAATATGCCCGGAGGAATCCATGGCAAAAGCGGCGTAAAAAACGCAATAAACGCCGAGACAAAAATCAATATGTATGCAGGTCTTGCAAGATACACAATGGCAATTATGATCTGGGAGAATGCGCCCAGGATAAAACCATAGGGAGTAAGAAAGTTAAAATACTCGCTGCTGTGGCGGCCTGCACTGACTGCATGGGCTGAAAGGACATCCTCAGAACCTTCATAAAAAATAATCAGCAGGGGTGTTTCCGGAACTGAAGAAAAAATCCGCCTGCCGTCCCTGTTTACAAGGCAGCCTCCTACAAAAACCCTGGCATCCCCCGTAAGGCTGGATATGCGATCCCATCTGATCCTTTGGAAGCTGTCATCCTGAGCTCCGGTGTTTTGGGATATGTATGTTTTAGCCCCTTTAAGATCAGCCTGGATTGTAAGATCATCGCTTTTTATCCACAGGGCGCCGTCAGAATTAATTGATTCAAATATACCGCTAAAACGGTACACTCCGCTGTCCTTGTCCGGAAGGCGGCCCGAAAGGCTTGCATAATCCATACAAGGTGCGTTTCTTATATCGTTGAAACGCCTGCGAAAATTTTTCCACCTTCTGCGCTCGATATATACGCCGATTACGGGAACCATGACATAGAATATAACAGCCGGTATAATAACTACTAGAAAATCTTCCGGTCTCAGGTTATTATCCCTCCAAAGGAAACAAAATGGACACAAAAAAAGTACAATGCCTGTGCGTTGGGAGTATCCAGACAAACTGCTGGATTTACCCCCTGTCGGATGAATCACGAGCCGGTTATCCGGAATCCCTCAAGCCCTGCGCAGTGGTCGATCCCGGAGCCGAACCTAAAACCATTATAAAGCATTTAAGGGATAATGACCTCTACCCAAAATACATACTGCTTACGCACGGCCATTTTGATCATATAACAGCTTTGCCGGATTTATTAAAGGCTTATAAAACAACCGTGGCAATCCACAAAGCCGAGCCTTCTTCCCCTGCTTCCAGTACGGCTGCATACCTTAATACAAAAGACATCAAGCTGCTTTCCGATGGTGAAACAATAGGGCCGTTCAGGCTTTTGCATATACCGGGCCATACGCCTGGCAGCGCGGCTTTTTATGACGAGGCAAATGATATTATGTTTACAGGCGATACCCTGTTTTACGCAAACTGCGGCCGCATCGATCTTCCCGGAGGGGACGAGGCAAAAATGTACAAAAGCCTTGAACGGCTTTTGGCAATGAAGCCCGGCATAAGGGTTTTACCGGGACACGGTCCTGATTCAACCATTGCTGCGGAAGCGGCGCGGGGGCTGCAGTATTTTATTGACCTGCCGGAATAAGGCACAGCCTGTTTTTACCCCCCGCGTTTTATCGCTGTCATTGCAATTAATGCTATTTGATTTTCCGTATCCGCATCCAGAAATTCAACATCATCAGATTCCAGGCCAAACTTAATCTTAAAATTCTGTTCTGCCCAATATGCCCAGGGATACCATATACTTTTTGGGTCAGGAATATCGTAGCAGGAGCTTATTTCGGCAATTTCTGTTTTTTCCCAAAGATTACGCCACCATGCAGAACTGTGAAAAGAAAACATTTCTCCTGCATCCTGCGTTCCTGGCTTTAACCAAAATGATTTATGAGTTGGTGGATAACCATTGGGAAATTCTTTCGCAAGTCCTGGAATGACAATACCAAGTTGTCCGCCCGGTTTTACAAGTTTGGAAAAAGTACAGGGAAAATATGATTCATCAGCCCCATAATAATGATAACTGTCGATTGAAATCACCGCATCAAAAAAACCTTTTGCATACGGAAGAGCATGAGCTTCCGCATGAATGGGAAATACTTTATCAGAAACTCCTGCGGCTTCAAACCTTTCAAAGTTTTCGGTTGGGTCAATCCACAGGTCATTGGCAAAAACAGTAACACCAAATTCTTTTGCCAAAAAAACAGAGGTTAAGCCCTTACCACAACCCATGTCCAAAACTTTCATATTTGGCACTAATTTCATATTGTTGCTTAATTCTTCCAATAATTGTAATGGATTTGGCCCCATCCAATTTTCCTCGATCCACTTTTGATCGTATTTTTCAGTTTTCGGATATTTATTCATACAGTCCTATTATAACATGATCCCAGGCACTTTGTTGAGATAACACAGCGCTCGATTGACAGATTTTACACTGGGGACTAAGCTTTATACTTATGGAGGTGAAAATGAAACACGAATTTGATCTTGATAAATACGTAAGAAAGATTCCCAATTTTCCAAAAAAAGGTATATTATTTTATGATATTACCAGTCTCCTTGCCAAACCCGAAGCCTTTCAATTTTGTATTGAAGCAATGGTCGATCTTTACAGGGACAAGGATATAGACGCCGTAGCCGCCATAGAAGCCAGGGGCTTCCTTTTTGCGGCGCCTTTTGCGGTTCGCATGGGCATTCCCCTGATCCCCATCCGTAAAAAAGGCAAGCTTCCGGGTATAACCCTGTCGAAAAAATACGACCTTGAATATGCCCAGGCGGAAATTGAAGCCCACAAAGAGGATATCCCGGAAGGCAAACGTGTACTTTTGGTCGACGATCTGATTGCAACCGGCGGAACTCTTAACGCAGCCCGGGCCATCCTCAACGCCGGCGGGGCAGATGTTCCGGAGATATTCGGC
>Ga0099364_10010703_pt1 | contig 12594 bp, 12 predicted proteins | sample TergutTh196P3_FD_73070 | JGI IMG/M metagenome (GOLD analysis project Ga0099364, IMG submission 73070) | Microcerotermes parvus P3 segment gut microbial communities from Pointe-Noire, Republic of the Congo - Th196 P3 | ecosystem: Host-associated > Arthropoda: Insects > Digestive system > Gut ... | reverse complement strand
TGACGATCATGATGTCGCGCGCCGTTCCCTGCCCCAGCCCGGCGTACTTGGCCAGATCGACCACGGGGACCAACACGCCGCGCAGGCTGACCATGCCTTCGACGGAGGCAGGCATTTCGGGCGCGGCGGTAATGTCGGGCGTACGCATGACTTCACGTACCTTGAACACGTTGATTCCGAAAGTTTCGCGCCGTCCGTTGCGCTGGTCCTCGCCCAGCGTGAATAGCAGGATTTCAAGTTTGTTCGTCCCGGCCAGCCGGGTTCGGGCGTCGATGTTTTTCAGCAAATCCGACATTTCGCATTCTCCGCTGAAATCGGCCAAATGCCTGGTCAGCGCGACCGTTTGCAGTGGCTTACATTGTTCTGATTCGGGACAACCTGATTTTGAAAATATTGACCGAAAATTTCGTGTATTCATGCGGACAGAAAAGCGAAATGGCATTTTCATCCGGGAATACAGTCCTCTCGATCATACGCGCGGGTGTTCTGCATGAGCGTGAAATCCGCCTCCCAATCGCTGCAAAACCCGCGCGGCAACTTCGGTAATCGGAACGACTTCCTTCAGTGCGCCAAGTAATGCCGCTTCGCGGGGCATGCCATAGACGACGCATGTGGCCTGATTCTGCCCAATCGTCCAGGCGCCCGTCTGCATCATACGCAGCAGGCCGGCGGCGCCATCCTTGCCCATGCCGGTGAGGATGACGCCGATGGCGGCGCGCCCGACCTGTTCCGCCGCAGAATGAAACAGCACATCGACCGATGGCCGGTGATGATTGACGGGTTCCGAGCGCGACAATTCACATTGATAGCCACCGCTGGGCGCTCTTTTTATCAGCAGGTGTGAATGTCCGGGAGCCAGGTAGGCCACGCCGGGCTCGATCATCTCGCCCTGTGCAGCCTCTCTCACGTTGATGCGACTCAACAGATCGAGACGGCGTGCAAACGAGCCGGTAAACATTTCCGGCATGTGTTGCGTCATGAGAATCGGCGGAATGTCGGCCGGCAACCGGGTCAGGACTTCACGAATGGCTTCGGTGCCGCCAGTCGAAGCGCCAATGAAGATGATGGTTCCCGAATAGGGAACGATTCTCACTCGTGGAGACGCGACCGCCATCGGGGAATCTTCCCGTGCATGCGGCAGATTCGGAATCATCGGGCCTGGCAAGTTCGACTCCCAGATCAGCGCAATGGCGAGTCCAGCCGCACATACACCGTGCGCCCGATTGAACGCAGCAGATCGGCGGCGTGCATGAAACTCTCGGAATGTCCAGCATAGACTCGCCCCTCCGGCCGCAGTAGCGGGACGAAGCGTTTCAAAATGCCGTATTGCGTCGGCCTGTCGAAATAGATCATGACATTGCGGCAAAAAATCGCATCGAACGGCCCTTGCACCGGCCACGCCGGGGACAACAGGTTGATACGGCGAAAATTGATGAGCCGCCGCAACTCGGTTCGCACGGTATGGGAACCATCATTGCCGGAAGCGGGAACGAAATACCGCGACAGATGCGTGGGCTGTATGCGATCCAGCCTGTCACGCCGATAAACGCCTTTTTCAGCCTGCGCCAGCACGGAGGTATCAATGTCGCTGGCAACGATTTCCACCGGCGGGGTCAGGGACGAAAAAGCGTCGCAGGCCGTAATCGCCAGTGAATACGGCTCCTCTCCCGTTGACGAAGCGCAGCACCATATCCTGATGGGGCGCTTGTCCTTCACCTGCTTGAACTGCTCGGCGAGAATCTCGAAATGATGCGCTTCACGGAAAAAGGAAGTCAGGTTGGTCGTCAGGGAATTGATGAAGGTTTCCCACTCACCATGATCCTGCTCCAGTCGCCTCAAATACTGCGCAAAGGTCTGATCGCCGCATGATCGCAACCGCCGCGCCAATCGGCTGTAGACCATGTCATGCTTGGAAGACGACAGGACGATCCCCGCATTCTTGTACAACAGATTGCGGACGCGCTCGAAATCGGCGTTGGTGAACTCGAATTCGCGTCCCTGAACGGAAACGGCGCTTGAGTTGGCTACGACCGTCTTCATGGTTTCGATCCCGGATGCGCGCGCGCCGCCGCTCTTCATATCGGGCGATTTTGGCCGCAAGCTCCCCGAACCGGATCGAGCGCCCGATTTGGAATCATTGCGGGAATCGCGGAAAGACGGAGGAAAAGCCATGACAAAACCTTCTTACCTTTATGGTCCGGGAGCAGGAACACCATCGAGCGGCGCGTTCAGGCCACCCTCGATGCCACGGCCCAATTCCATCGCTTCCGGAACCGATTGCACCGAAGTCTCCGGCGACTGACCGATCAGCTCACTGCGAATGGCTTCCTCGGATGCCTTGTTGAGCACGATGATGCTGATACGCCGGTTGACCGCGTTCAACGGATCACCGTCATCCAGATGAACGGTGTCGGACAGCCCCACCACGCGCACCACCTTGTTGGCCTCCAGACCGCCGGCAACCAGTTCGCGCCGCGCCGAGTTGGCGCGGTTCGACGAGAGTTCCCAATTTGAAAAACCCCGCTCGCCGGCCGCGTACCGTGCCGAATCGGTATGCCCCGAAAGACTGATGCGGTTATCGACCTCGTTGAGCGTCTGGCCGATGGCTCGCAGCAACACCACGCTATACGGATGCAGTACATCGCTGGAGAGATCGAACATCGGCCGGTTCTGTTCATCGACGATCTGGATGCGCAGCCCTTCCGAGATGATGTCGATCAATATCTGGTTTCGGAACATGCGTAACTGGGTATTGGCTTCGATGAGCGCCTCGATCCTCCCCTTGAGATCGATCAGGCGGAGGCGTTCGCGCCGCCTCTCCAGTTCCAGCCCTTCAGGATTGTCTCCGCTCCTTTGCTTCTGGCGCGCGGCATCCGTGTTGATTGCCCGCCTCGAAGGCGTCTCGCCGCGCCGTATCTGGCCCACCTTGCGTGACAAGTCCTCGCCGCCGCCCTTGAGGATGCTCGAACTGTCCCCCGATCCCTGCCCGCCTTGCATCGCCAGCTTGAGCGGATTCCTGAAATAATCGGAGATACCCTTGAGATCCCCCTGGGAAGTGGAACCGAGCAGCCACATCATCAGAAAAAACGCCATCATCGCGGTCACGAAGTCGGCGTAGGCGATCTTCCATGCCCCGCCATGTGCGCTGCTGGAGACTTTCTTGACGCGCTTGACGATGATGGGCTGCTGGGTGTCACTCATCGCTCATTCTTCCTTCAGCCCTTGCGACTCTTGAGCTCCTGCTCAAGTTCCAGGAAAGAAGGCCGATCATTGGCATAGAGCACCTTGCGTCCGAATTCCACCGCGATCTGCGGCGCATAGCCATTCATGCTTGCCAGCAGCACCACCTTCATCACCTGGAAAATCTTGCTGCTTTCTTCGACTTTCTGCCTGATCTGACTTGCCAACGGACAAATGAAACCGTATGCAAGAAGGATGCCCAGAAACGTCCCCACCAGCGCCCCGGCAATCATCTTGCCCAGCACTGCAGGCGGCTCTCCTACCGAACCCATCGTGTTGACGACCCCCATCACGCAAACCACGATGCCGAAGGCCGGCATTGCCTGCCCGATCTCGTCGATCGCGTGCGGCGCCTGGTGCGCCTCCTGGTGATGGGTTTCGATTTCCATGTCCATCAGGTTTTCGATCTCGAACGCATTGAGATTTCCGCCCACCATCATGCGCAGGTAGTCGCACATGAACTCGACGGCATGATGATCGGAAGCAACCTTCGGATATTTCGAAAAAATCGGACTGGAGCCGGGCGACTCGACATCGTTTTCTATCGACATCAAGCCTTCCTTGCGCACCTTGCTGAGAATCTCGTAGAGCAATGAGAGCAGATCGACATACAGGGCGCGATTGAACTTCGAGCCCTTGAACGCCAGCCCCAACGACTTGATCGAAGACTTCACCACCTTGGGGCCGTTGGCTGCGACGAAACCGCCTATGAACATCCCAAAGATGGCCACATACTCGGCCGGAACCCAGAGCGCAATGACACTGCCATGAACTGCAAACGATCCCAGCGCGGCAACGAGGATAATGACGTAACCAATGAGCAGAAACACGGGTTATTCCATAACGGCAAGTGAGGCCATACAATGCATGAGTTTTTGCAGACCCGCCGTGAAAACTTGACGCCGGGATAAAAAAAGCCGCAAGCCCGAAACAGCCCTCCCCAACTCATCGAATCTTTCTCCCTTTCGCCAGATTTGATAAGCGCACCCCCAAAAAAAACGGCATCCCGAGGATGCCGTTTCTTTTACACAGACGACTCGAGGAATCAGAGCCGTTCGTAGATCGTGCTGATTCCCTGACCGCCGCCGATACACATCGTCGCCAGGCCATAACGGGCATTGCGGCGCTGCATCTCGTGCAACAGCTTGGTGATGATGACGCTGCCCGTGGCGCTTACCGGGTGACCGAGCGCAATCGCGCCGCCATTCGGGTTGGTCTTCGCCGGATCGAGTCCCAACCCTTTCGCAACGGTGAGCGACTGCGCCGCAAAGGCTTCATTGGATTCGATCACGTCCATTTGATCCAGCGTCAACCCGGCGCGCTTGAGCGCAAGCTGCGTCGCCGGAATCGGGCCTTCACCCATCACATCGTTGGGAACCCCTGCAATCGCGTAGGCCACCAGCCGAGCTATCGGCTTGTAACCGGCGGCGGCGGCCTTCGCGGCATCGGCCAGCACCAGGAAAGCGGCGGCGTCATTGACTCCCGAAGCGTTCCCCGCCGTCACCGTGCCGTCCTTCTTGAAGGCTGGCCTCATCTTGGCAAGAGACTCCATCGTCGTATCCGGCTTCAGGTGCTCATCGGTGTCGAAAACCACCTCGCCCTTGCGGGTCTTGAGCGTGATCGGCACGATCTGACCCTTGAAATACCCGGCTGCCAGCGCAGCAGCCGCGCGCTTTTGCGACTCCAGCGCAAAAGCATCCTGCTGTTCGCGGGTAATGCCATGCTTGACCGCAAGATTTTCGGCGGTAATGCCCATGTGGCCGACGCCGAACGGGTCGGTAATCACGGCCACCATCGAATCCAGCGCCGAAGTCTCGCCCATGCGCGCGCCGAAACGCAACGCCGGCATCATATAGACGCCGCGCGACATCACGTCCACGCCGCCCGCAAGCGCGTAATCGGCATCCCCCAGCATGATCGCCTGCGCCGAAGAAACGACCGCCTGCATCGCCGAACCGCACAAGCGATTGACCGCAAACGCAACAGAGCTCATCGGCAGCCCGCCCTGTATGCTGGCCACACGCGCCACATAGGGATAACGGGAATCCGTCGGTATGATGTTCCCCATCGCCACGAACGAAACCTCATTCGGGTCCACGCCGGAACGGGCCACGGTTTCCTTGATGACCAGACCACCCAGTTCACAGGGCTCCATGTCTTTCAGGGAACCGCCAAACCCCCCCACCGCAGAGCGCGCCGCACTCAAAACAACGACTTCACGATCAGCCATAAGAATTCTCCTCTCCTTGAAATCAGCTACCTACCCAGACGCGGCAATCGCCGTCAGGACCAGTAACATCAGATACACGATCAACGCCCGCCAGACGAGCCCAACCGTGGCTTGCAAATCGTCGACGCCTGCCTTCTCGCCGACACCAATTTCCGGGCCTTCCGATGCCCCGCTTTCATCGGAATCCGACTCTCCGAGCCGCACCCCGAGCGCGCCTGCTCCGCTCGTTACCAGAATTGCGCTGGCACGATCCGGCCACAACACCGCCTGCGAACGCCAACAAAACACCGAATCCTCGAAATTTCCTCCAATGGCGAACAAAATCGCCGTGATCCTCGAAGGCAACCAATCGAGAATCAAAAAAGCGTGGCGCGCGAATTCGCCGTAGCGCCTCGCTCCCACGCTGAATGCCGGAAGCGCGGGAGCCGCTTCCGGCCCGAGGGGAACTTCTTCACCGCGCACCAGTTCCGCGCTCCACCACTCATCGTAGAGAAACCTTGCCAACCGATACATCACTGCCCCGCAAGGGCCGAGAATCAGAAACCAGAATACCACCCCGAACACATTGCGGTGCGCCCCGATCAGCGCCTGTTCGATAGTAAGCCGCGCAATCCCGCCGGAACCGATTTCGTCATACTGCCCCCCTCTCCATTCAGCCAGCAAGACGCGCGCGCGGCCGAGTTCCTCTGCGCGCAAGGCAAAATGAATGTCGGTGAAATAGTGGCTCTCGTGCCGAAAACCCAACGAAAGATACAGCACCAGGACAGCGAAGAGCACACCGAAGAACAGCGGCAACACATAGCTGACGAGCGCACACAGCCCCGTGCCGCCCAACACCAGCAGCAACCAGGCCAATTCGCTGTTGAATCTCTTCCTCAGCGCGGTGGAGCACCCGCGCAAAGGCTCGAGCACCACCTGCCTCACGGGCAAAGGTTTGAGCTGCTCGAACAACAGGACGACGACCAGTGAAAAAAGAGCCCAGAAGAGAGCCATCACTGCGCCGGAGGCACAAAGCCAGAAACCTGGTCGGCCCCGCCCGAAAAGAAATGCTTTTCCATCTGCTCGCCCAAGTACTTGCGCGCGCGAGGGTCCATCAGGTTCAGACGGTTTTCGTTGATCAGCATCGTCTGATACCTGACCCACTGCTGCCATGCCTCCTGGGAGACATTCTCGAAAATCCGCTTACCCAATTCACCCGGTACCGGCGGGCGTTCCAGCCCTTCGGCCTCGCGCCCGAGTTTCACGCAACTGACCATGCGCGTCATCGTTTTCCCCTCTCTCATGTCGGAGCCATGGCTATCTATTCTAGCCGCTTATAGCGATTTAACGAACACCTTGGATCGACGTTGAAGGTTATAAAGCTCTCGTTTCTGAGCCGGCAGCGTCTCCGGATCGGTTTCCTTGAAACCGCGTTCCCGGAACCAGTGCGCCGTGCGCGTCGTGAGCACGAACAGGCGCTCGATCCCCTCACGCCGCGCCCGCTGTTCGATACGGCACAACAACTGCTCCCCGAGTCCCACACGGCGATGCGCCGGCATCACCGCCAGACAAGCCAATTCCGCCGAATTATCCCCGGAAAACCTGTAGAGCGCCGCACAACCCACCAGCATCCCGTCGTACTCCACCACCGAAAAGCGATCGCTTTCGCTCTCCAGCAACTCACGCCCGCGACGCACCAGCGTGCCGTCGACTTCCAGCGGCGAAATCAGCGCCGCCAGAAGACCCACATCGTCGGCCGTCGCCTCGCGCAACTGGAACAGCGGATCGCGCGAGACCACCGTGCCCACCCCTGCCGGCGTGAAGAACTCCAGCAACAGCGCCCCATCCTTGTCGCGATCCAGCAAATGGCAGCGCCCCACCCCGTTACGCACCGCGCGAACCGCGCATGGCAAATAAAGATCCAGATCTTCCGGGAGACCCCTGTCGCCCTTCATATACCGCTCGGCCTCATCCGCCGTCACTGAACTGATCAACCCCCCGTCGGCATCGAGCATGCCGGGCGCGTCGCACAGATAGATCAGCTTCTCCGCCTTCACCGCCACGGCCACGGCCTCGGCCACCTCTTCCATGCACATATTGAAGATTTCACCTGCGGGCGACATCCCGAGCGGCGTCACCAGCACCACATTCTGCTGATCGAGATCGGCATTGATCTCTTCGGCAATGATCTTGCGCACCGCCCCCGTGTATTGATGATCGACCCCGTCGAGCACCCCTACCGGGCGCGCGGTGATGAAATTGCCGCCCGTCACCCGTATGTAACCGCCTGCCATCGGGGTATTGGGCAAACCTTGCGAGAGCAGCGCCTCCACCTCGAAGCGCGTTACCGCCATCGCCATCTTCACGCATTCCATCGCCGCCGGATCGGTTACGCGCAGCCCGTTGTAAAAACGCGGCTCCAGCCCCCGCCGCATCATCTCCGCGTCGATCTGTGGCCGCGCTCCATGCACCAGCACCAACCGGATTCCGAGCGCCGCAAGCAGGTTGCAATCGTAGGCCAGGCTTTGCGCCAGCTTGCCCGCCGCCACCTCGCCCCCGAAACCCACCACGAACGTTTTGCTCCGAAAAGCGTGGATATAGGGCGCTGCCGCGCGCACCCACGCGACGAACCGGGCAGTGGATTCAAAATGATGCCTGCCGCCGTGCGCGTCGGCGGATTCAAAGCCGGTTTCGTAAACGGGGCCGGAGCCGGATCGAGGAGTGGTTTGAGGGCCGGTGCTCACTGCATCACCTGATTGTCACTGTTCTGGCAGAACGTGCGATTCTAGCCCCAAGCGGCGAAACTGGCACGGCCAAAATTCAGCCCTTCGGGAGAGATGGGGGGCAATGAGTTTCCGTAGGGGCGAAAAATTTTTCGCCCCTACCCCCGGATACGCGCATGTCGTCACCATTATTTATTCGTGGTCCGTCACCTTTTTCGTCGCCTTACGTTTGCCTTGTTTCAATTCGGATAGCATGTTTTTAAGTATCCTGATTTCTTTCAGTAATTGAGGAATATCTTGTCTCGCGTGAGCGATAAAGTCTTGATCTGCGACTGTTGCACCGGTCAGCTCAATATCTTCACCACGAGTTTCCTTGGAACCAGTCATGATGAAGTTTGACCCACTGCTATGATCGCGTCCCTCAATATAGGATACCCACGGACCGAGAGTGGCGGCATTACAGCGATCCTCAATCTCTTTAAGTTTTTTGTTATCCATTTTCATCATTTCCGCACGCTGGGATTGGAAACAGCCGGGGTCATAAGTGCCTCCGCTTTTTCTGCTGTTATACCCGATAGTGTTGCATGATTTGGATTGGATGCTGTTGGTGACGGAACCACATTACCACCAGCTGCCCGAACATCTCCAACCGTTGTAGTACCAACTTTCCCATGAGGAATGCCTTTGGTTAACTCTTCAAGAGGCTTGTTGGCAGCACTGTTTACCGAAACCCCACTAAGGTTTCCGTTTTGATCTACCGTTACACCCGAACCATTTCTAAATTTGTCTGCTGTACAGCTCCCGCCTCTGCAAACAATAGCCTCATTCGGTAAAGCATCAGCTCCTGATTTTGCTGTCCTATTCTTCTTTGCAGTGGAACCACACGGTTTAACTGCCCACCCCCACGGATCAATCCAGCTATCCGCATTAGCCGCATACTGATAAAGATTCAACCCCCCCATCAACCCAATCGGGTCTTCAGTGATAAACCTTCCCACATCCGGATCAAAGTACCGGAACGTATTGTAATAAAGCCCCGTTTCCGTATCCGCGTACTGCCCCTGCATCCGTATCGGCTGGCGCGTAGTATGCTCTGCCAAGCGGTTTGGATTGGGCAACTGTTCCGTGTAGTACGAATACTCGGGCAGTTCCTCCAGCGCCAGCGCGCCCCATGTCTGATACCTGGCCCGCCACACGGTCTGCCCGGCTTCGTTGGTCACTTCCTCGGGCGCGCCGTTGATGTGGGTGTGGAAGTGAAACACCTTCGCCCGCGCCCAGGGGAGTTTGAGATGCGGGAGTATTTCTTCATCATCAATCCGCGCAACAGGCTCATGACTGCCGGGCTGATAGACGTAGGTGACGTTGTCGTCTCTGCGCTTCTCCTGCAACAGCCGCATGCCGTCCCAGATAAAAAGCACGTCTTCTCCACTGTTGTTGCGCCGCGCAGCCCGCCTGCCCAGGGCGTCGTACTCGTAATTGCTGCGCTGGCGAACGCCCCGCTTCTCGAGGTTGCTCTCAACAAGTTGGTGCTCCTTGTTCCACCTCAACCGCAGACAGGTGTGATTGGTGCGCTTCTCGATCAGCCGCCCATAGACGTCGTAGGTGTACTGCTTGTCTTCAAAGACAAGCAGCCGATTGTGACGCACGGGGCCGCGTTTTTCCCCACCCCAGACAGGATCGAGCAGGTTGGCCGCTTCGTCGTAGTCGTATTGTTCATGCCGCGCACGGGTCTTGCCCCTGCTCACGGTGCGCGCGCTCAAAATGCGCCCGGTGGGGTCATGCTCAAGGGCCATCTCGCCGTGCCAGGTGTCGGCACGCCGAATAAGCTCGCCGTTGGCGTCGTACCGATAACGCTTGTTGAGCCCCTCGGGGGAAGGCGTGTGACTGACGAGGGGGTGACTCACCCGAGCCTGAATGCGCGAGAGCGGATCGTAGTGGGTGTGCAGACTCAGTTCGCCCTGAGAGCGACAGGTTTCGCGGTGCAGCGCGTCGCGCTCAAAATCGCAAATCACGCGCCCGTCCAGATTGATCTGGTGCAGATGCCCACTACCGTACAGAAGATGATTGAGCACGCGCCCATCGGGCAGCGTGGTGCTGATGCGGTTGCCCAACGCGTCGTAAGCGTGCATGAGGGTGTGATGCACGGTACTGCCGCTGTGGTGGTCGCGGATAAGGGTCTGGGTTTCCTGAATGAGATTGCCCGCGGCATCGAACTGGAATTCAAGGCTGTCGATGAGGTTGGGTTTGGGGGCAAGGTCGGTACGCACGATCCGGGTCACGCGCCCCAGGGCGTCACGGGTGTAGGTGGTGATGCTCTCCGGGGTGATCTTGCGCAATAGCCGCCCCAGCGCGTCCCGTTCGAGTTCGGTGATGAGCGCATGCGGCGTGCCTGCTGCTTCGATGACGCGGATGGGGATACCCAACGGGTCGAGTTGCGTTTCGGTGCGCTTGCCGTCCAGCCCGATCTGGGCGATGAGACGATCTGCCGCGTCGTGCTCGAAACGCACGGTTTCGTGGTTTTCGTTGGTGATGGAGGTGAGATTTCCGGGGGCGTCGTGATGAAAGCTCACGATGCGCTCGGCGGCGTCGGTGCGGTGCGCAAGACGGCCTCGTTCGTATTCGTAGTCGGTGATGCCGCCCTTGCCGTCGATGGCGCGTGTCGTGCTAGCCGATGCAATCAACGGCAGCGTGAGAATGATTCCAGTCAGTGCGCGAAGGAGACGGTGACGGAAGTGAGGCATGTCATGGCAAGGCGGTGAAAAGAGATAGAGTGGTTACTCTTCGATGGGCTCTGCGAAATCTGGCGTTGATTATACTTTATAACTTTCATATATCATGACCTGTTCTTATGTGTCGCCTGAGTTGCCGTAGGGGCGAAAGATTTTTCGCCCCTACCCTCGGGGATGCGCACGTCGTCACCATTGCCTCTACACAAATCCCAATGTCTCCAACGCCTGCAAAATCTCCTGCACTCTGGCGCGGAACGTGCGGGTAAAACGTTCTGCGACGGTATCTGGGGTGATGACCGCGTCGGTTTCTCGCAAGGCATCCACTGCGCTGCGCATTGCTTGGGTTTGCTCCGCTTGGCTCCATTTTTTGTTGCTTCACGGCTTCCTGTGAAGGAAAAAACGGGGAAAACGTGCCTTGCGGCGTAACCGTTTCGCTTATTGGACGTTTGGATGGGACAAGACGACAAATTCAAGCTACAAGCCCACATCCCGCCCAGAGGGCGGGGCGGAACGAGTTGTGTATAAGGCAATGTATTAACCTATGCTTGTTGCTCTGTTCCTTTACGTCGTCTAGTGGAAGATAGTATTTCAATCACTTTAATTGCATCCTGAAAATCTTCGTCATCTTTATCATTTTTATCCATAAAACGAAAGTAAAAACCATCTTCTTTAAATCTTTTTTTCGTTTTTTCGCTAAGAATGTCCATATGTTTTTCAATTTTAACACGATGTATTTTTCTAAGCAAAAAATCACACATCAAAAACTCTGAATCAAGAAATAGCTGTATCTCTATAAATTTTTTATATACATAATATCCATTAAAATATTTTCCTCTACGCGACCCATCATCCCATCTTTCCAAATCAGGGTTAAAAGATGAAACAATGGTTTTAACTAAAATATTATAATATCGATAAATTTTTTCACCGAGCAAATCTATAAGCTCCTGATCACTAGGTGGAACGACAAAACTCGGACTCATTAATTCAGTTTTCATTATAAAAGCCACCAGTCTGTTGTTCCAAATGCTGTATTTGTTTCTACGCCGTAGTAAGGGCCCTTATTCATGCTTGTACTCCCGTTGGGACCCTTATAATTCGGATCTAATCCTATATCAATAACAGAATACCCTTCGGCCATTTTGTCATCAACCCATTTTTTATTATTTGCCTTGTTTTGTGCAGGTGTAAATTTTTTGTCATCAAACCCAGTCCAGGTTTCAGCCCCAGCTTTTTTCGCAGCCGGAATAACTCTATTATTCTGAGAACGTCCTATCATAATAGCTTTTCCATTTGTTCCTGGTCTTATTCTTTTTACTGTGATGGCATTTCCGTGGATATCTGTTCCAAGGTTTTGTCCAACCTTAACGGTTTTCCCTCCAACATTAACCTTTCTGGCAAGCTTGGCTTTACTACCCGCACACCACCCCCACGGATCAATCCAACTATCCGCATTCGCTGCATACTGATAAAGATTCAACCCCCCCATCAACCCAATCGGGTCTTCAGTGATAAACCGCCCCACATCCGGATCAAAATACCGGAACGTATTGTAATAAAGCCCCGTTTCCGCATCTGCGTACTGCCCCTGCATCCGTATCGGCTGGCGCGTAGTATGCTCTGCCAAGCGGGTTGGATTGGGCAACTGTTCCGTGTAGTACGAATACTCGGGCAGTTCCTCCAACGCCAGCGC
>Ga0099364_10010702_pt1 | contig 12594 bp, 13 predicted proteins | sample TergutTh196P3_FD_73070 | JGI IMG/M metagenome (GOLD analysis project Ga0099364, IMG submission 73070) | Microcerotermes parvus P3 segment gut microbial communities from Pointe-Noire, Republic of the Congo - Th196 P3 | ecosystem: Host-associated > Arthropoda: Insects > Digestive system > Gut ... | reverse complement strand
GGGTAAATACCGACGCTGTTGGACGGGCGGGTTTAGGGAATTTTAGAGACAGCTCCGGAAATATTCAGCCCATTACCGCTCCGCATCCCGCTGCCCCCAACGGCTACTGGATTGCCAACAGCGGCGCTGACATAGGGCGGCTGTTGGGGCCGGGCAATTCTCCAGATGACCCCTTCATCATCACCGTCGCCAATGCGCCCGATGTGATAGGGCCGTCGGGAGCCATTCACAGCAACCTTAACAAACATTACAAGCTGGAGGCTGATATTGACTTGAGCGCCGAGCCGGTGGACGAAACAACCGGCAGCAACTGGACGCGGATTGGTACAACTGGTACCCGCTTCACCGGCAGTTTTGACGGTGGCGGACATACTATTACCGGGCTTACTATTAATGCAACAGAAGTCTATCAAGGTATGTTTGGGCATATAGGCGAAGGCGGTGAGGTAAAAAACCTTGGGCTTGTCGATGTCAACATCACTGGCGTAAATATGGTCGGTGGACTTGCGGGATTTAATGGCGGCACGGTGCAAAATACCTACGCTACGGGTAGTGTTAGCGGCAGCGATGGTTCTGCCGGCGGACTTGTCGGGCAGAATTATGGCATTGTACAAAACAGCTATGCCACAGTTAATGTCAGCAGCACCCTTTACGTCGGCGGACTAGTGGGAACTATGCATGACAGCAGTATTGTGCAAAACTGCTACGCCACAGGGAGTGTCAGCGGCAATAGCAGTGGCGGCGGACTAGTGGGACTTATCAATTCTGGCACCGTGCAGAACAGCGTTGCCTTGAACCCGTCAATAACGAGGTCTGTAGGAGGAACTTCTAATTCTATTGGGCGTGTTAACGGGGCTATGTCTGGCACAAGAACCAACAACTACGGACGTGCGGATATGGTATTTGTAAGCGAAGCAATTCTGCAAGACAATTTCCCCAACCCTGCCAAAACACTAACCGGCAAAGACGGTGCAGATGTGTCGGCAACTACGAACGCAGTCAACGCTAACGGCGGGTATCACAACAAGGACTTCTGGGAGAAGGCATTGGGCTGGGACTTCACTCTCGACACCGGCGTTTGGATGTGGGGCTCTAACAACCTGCCCATCCTGCGCGATGCAGGCGGGGATCAGGATCATGTGGTAACGCCGGTGCCGGCCACCGTAACCTTTAACTTAAACGGAGGTACCGGCACAGAGCCTATTTCCCAGACAGTTGTTGCCGGAGATACCATAACGCTTCCCTTTGGAACAGGGCTGTCAAGAAGCGGTTATATCTTTGGCGGCTGGAATACCAATACAGATGGAACGGGAACTAACTATAACGAAGGGGCCTCATATACCGTTACCGGCAATATTACCCTGTTTGCACGGTGGGTCGTCGATGTTGTCGTTACCAATCCGACGAGCTTAATCGATATGGTATATGTTCCCGGCGGAACCTTTGAGCTTGGCAAAAACCTGGGAACAGGCGGAGGCAGCGATGTAACCCAGATATCCTCGGTAACTCTTACCGGCTTTTGGATGGGCGTATATCAGGTAACGCAGGAGCAGTGGGTGTCTGTGATGGGAAGCAACCCCAGTTGGTTTGATGGCAGCACCGGCAGGGACCCGGCGGCTGGGGAAGAGCAAATCAAGCGGCCTGTGGAGACGGTCACTTGGTATGATGCGATTTTATTCTGCAACCGGTTGAGCATACAGGAAGGTCTTACTCCAGCTTATAGTGTAACAGGAGTTGTTGACTGGATGACAGAAACAGCTCCAACATCAAATAATACGGAATGGAATAATGTAACAATAGATTCCGATTCTAACGGCTACCGCCTGCCCACCGAGGCGCAGTGGGAATATGCGGCAAAGGGCGGGAACCCGCTTGCGCCTGATTGGGTCGGGTACACGTACTCCGGCAGCGATGATCCCGATGCGGTTGCATGGCAGGTGAATAACGGCAATAACCGCACGCACGAGGTAGGCAAGCTGGAAGCCAACGGGCTTGGGCTGTTCGACATGAGCGGGAATATTTGGGAATGGTGCTGGGACAGAGGGGGCAATTACACGAATGACGCTAAGACGGATCCTACGGGTCCGACAGCGGGTACAGGCCGCATGGTACGCGGCGGACAGTATGACAGTGCTGTATTAAGCACGCGTTCGGTGCAACGGGGTGCCACCACCATCGAACCGAGCAGTAAGGGAAATTTTCGCGGTTTCCGCTTGGCCAGACCGTAAGTAGGGAGCAGGTAATGGGAATCAAGTGTTGCGAGTTAATTTTTGCGAGTAAAGTGTTGCGGGTAACGGCTGGGGGGCAAGCGTACCTACGGTACGGAGTGAAGGAAGATTGTTGTTTGCGGGGTTTGCTAATTGAAAGATGGGGTGTTATAATTAGAACTGGAGGATAGCTTTAGATGCAAATGTTACAAATTGATGTTATCAGGAAACTGTGTAAAGATGAAACCATATTTTTGACCGATCATTTGAAAAAAAGAATGAGGCAGCGTCAAATAAAGTTTGAAGACATCAAAAATACTATTAAAACCGGACAAATAATTGAGCAGTATCCTGATGATTATCCATTTCCAAGTTGCTTGATAAATGGGAATAATTTGCATATAGTTTTAAGTATAGGAAATGATCAATTATATATAATCACAGCATATAGACCTTCAAATGAAAAGTGGGAAGCAAATGGCAGCAAGAGAAAAGGAGGCAACCAATGAAATGTGGTATCTGTAAAGCAGAAACAGAAGAAAAAAATGTCACATATACCGAAGATGTTGACCAAGGCGTAATTGTGATCCGCAATGTCCCGGCGTATGTTTGCACAGAGTGTGGGAATACATGGTATAATGGAAATGTTGTAACACAGCTTGAAAAATTGGTAGATAACTATCTATTATTGACAGGTTCAGAGGTTTCCATTGTAAATTATACTAAATTAGTAGCATAAAACAACACAGGTTGTAGAGCTGCAGCAAATCACGGCTCCGTGCCCTCCGTGGCTTTGTGTCTTTGTGTGAGGCTTTTGCGAGAAACTTTTGCGGGCTTTGCGTGATAAATAAAGAAAGTATGTTATAATTAAGAATGGAGTTATCGTCTCCGCTTCGCGGTAAGGTGTCCGCCGTTGGCGGAATTAGTTCGATTTACAACACTGCAAAGCAGTGCCGCCGCTAACGCGGCTTAAATAGGAGTTATCGTCTCCTCTTCGCGGAGCCGTTCGATTTACATCGCCGCTAACGCGGCTTAAATAGGAGGTAAGCCATGATTACGGAAGTTAATGAAAAACGAGTTATATCTCACAGGGATGTCGATTTTGAATATGACGGCAAATGGGTTATATTTGACACAGACCCATACTCGACATCGGGGTCTATGGGGTGCGTTGTAGCATACGGCGAAGATACCCCGGAAGATTACGAAGCCTTGCACAAAATCGTTATAGACCGGTTTAGAGGGCAGGCTCTTCTAAAATTCGCTTATGTAGCAAAGGAGGATGTAATTTTTGGACAGTACGACTTTGGAATTGCTGACAAACAGCAAGCAACGGTATAGATTTGATGTGAATATTTATAACATACATAATAAGGTATTTGAAAGAGTTACCGTACTTTTAGACACGGGCTGTTACAATACAATGATCCCAAAAAGAATCGCAGCGCGGTTCGGGCGTTCGTTGGGCTTTAAGCGTAGATACAAAATCGGCGGCGACAGTATCGAAGCTGAAGCATTCTCAATCGAAAAGATAATGCTGAAAGACTTTGCCATTGAGCGTGTTATCGCATTCGCGGCGGATTATTCCGGTGAGTTTGCGAGTGATATTTTAATCGGCACTAATGTAATGAATAACTGGAAAATGACTTTTGACCGCAAAGCCAACCTATTTTCTTTTTCCGAAAATCCCCCTGACGATTTACCTAACAAAAAACACATATACCAAAATTTCTTTGATACTAAGGGTAATTATGTTTTAACTCAGGATAAATAGCAGAGGTCAGGGAGCAGAGCGCAGATGCCTTGTTTCCAAGCTTTGCCGGTGATGCCGGCGGCTAGCAGGCTAATGAATTCAATAGGGGAAAAGGAAGATTAGCCCACCAAATTTCACCTTTAATCATTACCAGTCCTCGTCTTCAACTATAACTTAGCAAGGGTACCAGAATTCTCTAAAATTTACATTCAATTCCCCAGAATTTCGCAATATTCTTCCATAAATAGGCAGTTAACACCTGCCGAATCTTACTTTCATTTCTCTTTAATTATCTAATAGGTTATTTTTTTTCTATTTTAATTATTTAATAGGTATTGACTATATTCTCAAAGATACTTTATTATCTTATAGGTACTTATAAAGAGCTTTTAGAGAAATAGCTCAAAAAATCCTATGGCGTAAACCCTGCCAGCCTGTTTCGGCGGCGGTTGGGTTCAGGTAAAAAAGAAAAAGGCATAAAACCCAGGAATTTAAACACTTGGGTGGGGCTTGGCGTGTTTAAAACACAGTTTTTATACCTCCCTTTAACAAGGGGCTGTACTGGAATTGCAAATTCATAAGCAAACTAAGGAAAAAAAATGCACACAATAGCGTTAATCGGCTGCGGCAGAATCAGCTTTAAACATATCGAAGGCTTTGTTGAAAATGCTGATAGTTTAAAACTAATAGCGATATGCGATTCCATAAAGAGCCGTGCAGAAGAAAAAGAAAGGGACTACAAAAAGGACATCCCCAATGCGGATATCTCGATTTTTACCGACTACAAGGAAATGTTAACCAAACAAAAACCCGACATTGTCACCATTGCTACAGAATCGGGGAAACATAAAGACATTGCGATAGACTGCCTGAACGCGGGCTGCCATGTTATCTGCGAAAAACCGATGGCCTTATCCACCAAGGATGCAGACGAAATGATTGCCGTGGCAAAAGCCAATAAGAGAAAACTTGCCGTGTGTTTCCAAAGCAGGTTTAACGCGCCGGTACAAAGATTGCGCTCTGCCATAGAAACAGGGCGTTTTGGCAGAATATTACACGGCGCAATCCAAATCCGCTGGAACCGGAGCGAAGCGTACTATTCGGAAGCGCCTTGGCGCGGGACATGGGAGCAAGACGGCGGAACATTGATGAACCAATGCACCCACGGTATCGATCTTTTACAATGGATGTTAGGTGAAGATGCAGTACGGGTACAGGCGCAGACCAGACGTTTTATGCGCCCTATTGAGGCAGAAGATTATGGCGCTGCCATAGTAGAGTTCAAAAACGGCGCGGTGGGAATTATCGAGGGAAGCGCAGATATTTTTCCAACAAACCTGAACGAGACCCTTTCCATATTTGGGGAAAAAGGAACGGCAGTAATCGGCGGCCTTGCCGTTAACCGAATTGAAACATGGCGCTTTGCGGATGCCGACTCTGTTGGAGACATAGAAGAAAAAGTATTAAACCCAAACGAAAAAGATCCGCCCACAGTGTATGGGTTTGGGCATCCTTATCTTTTTAAGGATTTTGTTGAAGCCGTAAAGAATGACCGCCAGCCGATAATTTCCGGTGAAAGCGGAAAAAAAGCAATGGAAATAGTCCTTGCAATTTATAAATCACAAAAAACCGGCAAGCCTGTTGATCTGCCTTGCGATTTTTCCACACTTGATATGAAAGGATATTTGTAGCGATGAAAGTGCCTTTTTATGACGCGACACGGGAATACCGGCTTTACAAAGCGGAATTTGACAAGGCCATAGCGGACGTTCTGGAATCCGGCGCTTTTATACTTGGTAAACAAGTACAGGAATTTGAGGAAGCCGTATGTAAGTATACCGGAGCAAAATACGCTGTCGGCGTTGCTAATGGAAGCGATGCATTAGTAATTGCTTCTGATATTTTAGATTTCAAGCAAGATGCGGAAATACTTACCCCAGTTTTTACCTTTTTTGCGTCCGCATCCTGCATAGCCCGTTTGGGTGGAAAGCCCGTATTTTGCGATATTGATGAAGATACCTTTAATATGGACATGAAGGATGCGGAAAACCGTATGACCATTATGACCGAAGGAATACTTCCTGTTCATTTATTTTTGCAGATGGCAGATATGACATCTTGTATGGCTCTTGCTAAAAAACACCGGCTTGCGGTGCTGGAAGATGCAGCAGAAGCCTTCGGCATGAGAACTATATACAATGGCGAGTATAAACACGCAGGGCTTATCGGCGATTTTGGCGTATTTTCATTTTTCCCAACCAAGACACTTGGCGGGTATGGCGACGGCGGCATGATTGTTACTAATAACGAGGAACTTTATAAAAAAGCAAAAAGTTATCGTGTGCATGGTTCATCAGTGCGGTATCATCATGATTATGTCGGCTACAATTCCCGCCTTGATACTTTGCAGGCGGCAGTACTGAACGTAAAGTTATCACATTTTGATACCGCTATAGAGAAGCGTGCAAGTCATGCAGGGCAATACCGGGAAATGCTGAAAGATATTGCCGGGATTAAACTGCCCGTTATCAAAGACGGGAATAAAGAAGTAAATTATGTATTTTGTATTAAGGCAGAAAGGCGTGATGCCTTAAATAATTATCTGCAATCAAAAAAAATAGGCACTTCAATTTACTACCCTGTGCCGCTTCATTTACAAAAATGTTTTGAGTATCTTGGGTACAAAAAAGGCGATTTTCCTGTTGCAGAACGTTTATGCGAAACTGTATTGGCGCTTCCCATGTTCCCTGAGCTGACAGAAGATGAAGTCAGCTTTGTTTGCAACAGTATAAAAGAGTTTTATCAAAAATGAGCAGCCAGAAAGATTATTTTGTTCATAAATCCAGTTATGTAGATGAAGGTGCAGAAATTGGCGAAGGCACAAAGATATGGCATTTTTCCCATATCATGCCCGGCGCTAAAATTGGAAAAAACTGTTCTCTGGGGCAAAATGTAAATGTTGGTTCCTGTGCCGTTATCGGCAGCGGGGTAAAGATACAGAACAATGTCTCTGTCTACGATGATGTAATTATAGAAGATGATGTATTCTGCGGCCCTTCCTGTGTATTTACCAATGTAATAAACCCGCGAGCATTTGTTGAACGGAAGCATGAATACAAAAAAACCCTTGTAAAAAAAGGCGCTTCTATAGGTGCAAATGCAACAATTGTCTGCGGCGTTACTATCGGGGAATATGCACTTGTAGGGGCAGGGAGTGTTGTAACAAAGGATGTTCCTGCCTATGCGCTAGTGTATGGGAGTCCTGCGCGGGTATACGGAAAAGTAGATAGAGATGGAAATAAACTACCGGAAAGATAAGAAAAAATTAATAGGGCAGGGTGTAATATGTCTAACCTTGAAATGATTTTACAAAAAATATCAAATAAAACCATCAAGATCGGTGTTATCGGTCTTGGGTACGTAGGGCTTCCCTTTGCAGTAACTTTTGCACGTAATGGTATTGAAGTGCTGGGTTTTGAGAAAAGTAATGAAAAAGCGCAGGCAGTAAATAACGCGCAAAATTATATTGGCGATGTAACCGACAGCGACTTGACATTAGTTGTAAAAGAAACAAAAAAACTTTTTGCCACGACAGATTTTTCCCGAATAAAAGAATGTGACGCGATAATCATCTGTGTCCCGACACCGCTTGATAAATTCAAAAAACCGGATATGAGTTATATAGAACAGTCTTGTATTGATATTGGCAAAAATATGAAAAGCGGTACATTTATCAGCCTTGAAAGCACCACTTATCCGACCACAACAGAAGGTTTTATGAAACCCATTATTCAGCGGGAATCGGGGCTGCAGGAAGGAAAAGATTTTTGGCTGTGTTTTAGCCCTGAGCGGGTTGATCCGGGTAATAAGGATTACAAAACCGGTAATACGCCGAAAGTCATTGGCGCTATTGGAGAAGAAGCAAAACAAATAGCTGAGGCATTGTATGGCCTTGCTATACAGCCTTTGCATATAGTGTCTTCGCCGCGTGTAGCCGAGATGGTTAAAATTCTTGAAAACACATACCGGCTTGTAAATATTTCTCTGATAAATGAGCTTGCGCTGCTTTCCGGCAAAATGGATATTGATATTTGGGAAGTGATAGAAGCGGCAAGAACAAAGCCCTACGGGTTTCAGGCATTTTATCCAGGGCCTGGTATCGGCGGGCATTGTATCCCGCTTGATCCCTTTTACCTTGAACATATCGCAAAGAACTACAATTTTGAACTGTCCATGATACATACCGCAGGCGCTATAAATGACAGGATGCCCCATCGTATGATGAACAAAATTTCATTTGCATTGAACCGGCATAAGAAATCGATGAATGGCTCAACGATTCTCTTTTTAGGGATTGCCTATAAACCGGATATAGATGATCCGAGGGAAAGCCCTGCATTGCTGGTTATGAAACAGACCGCAAAAAAGGGGGCGAGGGTTTTATTCCATGACCCGTATATTTCAGAGTATACTGATGAATACGGGAAAAAACATACAGGCTTGGAACTAACGGATAAATTGCTGGCCGAGGCAGATTGTGTAGTATTTACGACAAATCATAGCTGTTTTGACGTGAAACGGGTCACAGAAAAAGCAAAACTGGTTGTGGATATGCGTAATGTTGTGAAAAGCGTCGCGATTGAGGACGGCAAGGTGTTTAAGCTGTAGGAATAATGCCCAAAATTTTATCGCATTTTGCGTATCGCATTTTGCGAAAAAAGAGCTTGTCTTTTTATGTTAAATATGGTAAAATTACATTATGAGAAAGATCAAGCCATACAACCCGTTTTTAATTACAGGTTATCACAGCCCCAAATATTTTTGTGATCGTGAAAAAGAAACAAAAATGATTGTTTCTGCTTTGGAAAATGACAGAAATATCTCTTTAATGAGTCCCCGTCGTTTTGGTAAAACAGGGCTTATTCACCATGTTTTTAATAACATATCCCGGCTGGATAAAAATGTAATATGTATTTATATGGATATTTTTTCGACCCGGAACATGAATGATTTTACAGCAATTTTTGCAGAGAATATTCTTGGCAAAGCAGAAGGCAATATAGAAAAGACAATGAAAACTTTTGCTTCTTTCTTTAAAAGTTTTCGTCCGGTATTATCTTACGACCCATTAACAGGCCAGCCGGAATTAAGCGTTAAAATTGATCCAGAAATAGCAGATAAAAGTTTACAGGAAGTGTTTTCTTATTTGAAAAAAATTAATAAAAGATGTTATATAGCTATAGACGAATTTCAACAAGTAGCAGAATATCCTCAAAAGGGTTTTGAAGCGCTTTTACGTTCATATATTCAATTTTTGCCGAATGTTAAATTTATTTTTTCTGGAAGCCGGCAGCATTTAATGACTGAAATATTTTTATCTGCTAAACGGCCTTTTTTTCAAAGCACACAAATAATGCCGCTTGATGTTGTTAATAAAAAAAATTATTATAAGTTTGCGTATGAGCATTTTTTACAAAATAAATTCACTTTAAGCGAAGAATGTTTTGAATATACATATACTCTATTTGACGGACATACATGGTACGTTCAAACTGTTCTTAACCGGTTATATGAGTACAGAAAAGATATTAATAGGCTTGATATAGTTTATTATGCGATAAAGGAATTACTGGAAGAAAATAGTTATGCTTACCATGAATTATTGAATGCTTATTCTGATGTGCAGATAAAATTATTAAAAGCTATTGCAAAAGAAAAAAAAGTAAAACAAATAAGTTCCGGTGATTTTATTTTAAAATACAATCTGAAAAATCCAAGCAGTATTAATAGAGCCCTGAAAAAATTAATTGATAACGAATTAATATATAAACATGAAAAAGGCTATATCGTTTACGATAGGTTTTTTGGATTGTGGCTTGGAAATAAAAAATAAAAGTTGGTGCGTATGGGATAGCTGATTTTGAGTCTATGTATAAGCCTAATGCAGATAAAGATCGAGTAGCCATGAGGGATTCTACCGAATGGGTTAAATGGGTGAAGTCTGGATGGAATATGCTTGTTGGGGCGGATACGGAAAAATTGTTTCTTATTTAAATTGATATTGTAAAAGAGGATGAAGAAAGGTTTTTAAACTGTAAATGGGGTATTCAAATGTTTGACAAGAACATTTTTGTTGTGTTATGATGTTAGTATGAATAAACCAATTGATATTTTAGAAGACAGGGAACAAAGCAACAGGTTGGGATTTATTGCATATATAATACCTGAATTTGCCCGTCAATTCAAAATGAACAGTGCAGATGCATATCAATATTTAAAAAAATACGGAGGAATTGACTTTATTTTTGAACATTGGTGGACATTACATGTAGATAATCCTATTTTATCCTGCCGTGATATATATGAAGTTTGTTTGGAAAATGGCGGTATGCGTTGAGGGTAGTATATCATGGCAGTTATATAGAAGTCCCTGTTATAGATTTGTCAAAATGTGAAGCAGGAAAAGATTTTGGCAGGGCTTTTTATGTTACCAAATTTCGTGAACAGGCGGAATACTGGGCAGAAAGAAAAGGTAGGAAAAGCAATAATAGCGGCTACATTACAGAATATGAATATTATGAAAATGCGTTTGAACAATTCAAATTAAAGGTACTACGTTTTGATAGTTATAACGAAGAATGGTTAGATTTTGTTGTTGCGAACAGAATTCCTGAAGCAGTTTTACATGGTTATGATATTGTTGAAGGACCAGTTGCAAATGATAATATTGCTACACGTATTTTTGATTATTTAGATGGAGAAATATCAAAAATTGAATTTCTTGAAGAATTAAAGTTTAAACATCAGGAATCTCATCAAATTGCTTTTTGTACAGTAGCTTCTTTGCAAATGCTTGCATGGGTTGATAGAAAATTAGATGTTTCCTTGCATAATATAAATGGTAATGTCATTAAATCTCTTGTAAAAGAAAAAAAAGTCTCTGAAGAAAAAGCGGTTGATTTATACTTTACTTCTAAAACTTACAAGCAATTAATTGATAAAACTATCGAACTATCCACGGAGGAACCGTGGGAAAACGTGTACGATCTTTTGAAAAATGAATTAGATATTAATGAAAAATTATGAAATTCATAGGCAGTAAAGAATATCCACCTGCCACATGATTATCCAGCGCTCTATGGAGACGGTCGCTGTGCGGAAAAGATTGTTTCATGGTTAGTTCGTTTTGTCCATAAAAGAAGATGTAAAGCCAATTTCTTAAAAACACCGCGAACACTTGACAAGGTAACCACAATATGTATACGATATAAATATATGAATAGTCATACGTATAATTGTCAATTTGTGAGGAAAGGATAATGACAAAGAGATTAATTCAACATGGTAATAGTGCCGCCCTGATAATAGACAAACCCATTATGGAATTATTGAATATCACCAACGAAACTACTTTTCAGTTGAGTACAGATGGAAAAAATATAATATTATCGCCGCAGAATGAAGAAATCCAGGAAAAAGACATTTTTCATTCTTTGGAAAAAATAAACAAAAAGTACGGGAAAGTATTAAAAAAGCTTGGTGAGTAGAATGATTAAATTTCTGACATTATCTGAAATAATGCTTATACTGGAAGATCAAATAAGGCATTATGGAGGAATTTATGGAGTTAGGGATTTAAATTTATTGAGTTCTGCAATATATATGCCAGAGTCAAGTTTTGATGGGCAATATTTACATGAAACAATTCCCGCAATGGCAGCAGCATATACGTACCATATATGCCAAAATCATCCTTTTCTGGACGGGAACAAAAGAGTGGCATTGGCAAGTTCCTTGGTTTTTCTGGACATAAATGGATATGATTTTAATTGTGAAGAAGGTGAATTATATAATAAAGTAATGAATGTTGCAAAAGGCGAAACAAAGAAACAAGAATTGGTACAGTTCTATGAAATGTATTCAAAGAAGAAATGAAAACAAAAAGGGATATCTCATCTAAAAAGGTCAAGCGAAATGTACCCAATTGCTTGACAAATAATAAAAAATATGTTAAATATTAATTATGAAAAGTATGAAAATTCATACATTAGAAACAAGATCATATTTTTTATTGGATGTAATGAAAAAATATTTTAATCTTAGTTTTGAAGACATAGGAAAGGATATTAGAGCGCAATATTATGATATGAATAATGAATTAAACCAAAAAGGAATTAATTATTCAGATTTAAAAAACACTTTAATACCAGATAAAAATAAAAAAGACATTTGTTTGCTATTTGATACAACGTTAATTAATGAAGTATTTTACGGAAATGTAATATTTAAATTATATTTCCCATTACTAATTAAATATTCAGGTATTTGTGTTTTTGAAGGTGATTTAATAGGTTCAAACGAAAATCAAAAACATATATATAATGACATGATGAAAAATTTAAAAATGATAAATACTTCTATATTTAAAAATAGCTGTCAATATTATTTAATATATATAAATAATTTAACAGATGAAAAAATTAAACATATAATAAATGGTTTAAAGAATGATAGAAAATTTATAGGTTATTTTGATTTTTCATATTCTAGTTTAATCAAAGAATATATCTCCAATATAATTGGACAACGTTATTTTATCTATAAAAATAATGTTGTAATGAATTCTGGTTATCA
>Ga0099364_10010701_pt1 | contig 12597 bp, 12 predicted proteins | sample TergutTh196P3_FD_73070 | JGI IMG/M metagenome (GOLD analysis project Ga0099364, IMG submission 73070) | Microcerotermes parvus P3 segment gut microbial communities from Pointe-Noire, Republic of the Congo - Th196 P3 | ecosystem: Host-associated > Arthropoda: Insects > Digestive system > Gut ... | reverse complement strand
ATGGAAAAATTTCCCGGCTATCTTGAACTTTTTGACACGTTCAAAAAAAACGGACATATCGCCTGGGGCATAACCGGCAGCGGCGGAGCGGCCTTCGCTCTTTCCCATGAATACCAGCCTCCCTTGGCCGGCATATGGCCTTCTTGGACGCGCGAGGTAATAACGCTTGATATAGGTTTATAGCGGGCTGCAAAATTAAAGAGGTAACCGTTGGTTACCTCTTTTAGTGTCATCTCGGGCGTACGCCCAGTGATCTGCAGGCGATAATATCGGTGCCCGTTCCGCAGATGTTTTCTATGATAACCTGGCCGATAGTAATCGGCGCGGGGAGCGAAACTTTAGCGACCTCTTTCGTTACGTCGAAGACCTTTTTAAGAGGGAGAGGAGTTCTGCTCCGCACGGGACAGACCGGAAGAGCGCCTCCCCCCACCCGTACCGTTGAGGTAAAGGTTCTCATCGGGTTGGCCACCTCGTCGCGGGCGTACGTCACGCCCCGGGGGCAGGTGTTGCCCTCCAGCTCCAGGACTTCCGTTCCGTCGATCGTCGCCGTGAGCGCGCAGCCCACCGGGCAAGCCACGCAGATAAACTTTTTTGTCTCCGTTTTCGACATGCACACTCACCTCTTCACAAGATTTCCAGCCCGATCTTGATGGCTTTCACGTCCGGCGGAAGCGCGTTCAGCTTTTCGGCGCTCACCCGGACTTCGTTCATCTCGCTCGGCCGCGCGTAGCGCAGTTTTTGGGAAAAAATCCCCGGCTCGGCGTAAAGCCTGCAGCTTTGTTCCACCGGCTCCAGGACGCGGAGGAACAGCGTGGCGTCCTGCCCGCCCGTAAGCTCGCAAGGGGAGATACCCTTAACATTTGGGCCGGCCTCCACGGAGAAATATCTCGGCCCCTTTTCCAATTTGCCGGCGGCGTAAAGGGCGGCCGCTTTGCCGGCCCTCTCTCCCTCCTGGCTGACGAAGTCCACCACGTCATATACGACCACCACGTTGCCCGCCGCGAAGAAACATTCCTCGCTGGTCTGCATAAATTCGTTGACCACCGGGCCGCCGGTGTACGAGTCGATTTTAATCCCGGCCATTCGGGTAAGCTCGTTTTCCGGTATCAGGCCGACCGCCAGCAAAAGCGTGTCGCACTCCACGAAGCGCATCGTACCCTCGATGGAACGGCGGTTCCTGTCAACCTGGACGACGGAGACCCCCTCCAGCCTTTTACTGCCGTGAAGCTCGCAGACGTTGTATCCCAGATAACACGGTATCCCAAAGTCGTCCAGGCACTGGGCGACGTTACGCCTCAGTCCGGCCGGCCAGGGCATGGCCCCGAAGGCCCCGACGACCTCGGCCCCCTCCAGCACCATGCGCCGCGCCATGATAAGCCCTATATCTCCCGTGCCTCTGATAACGACTTTTTTGCCGGGCAGGAAACCTTCCATGTTGACGAACCGTTGAGCGGTTCCGGCCGTGTAAACGCCCGCCGGTCTTGTGCCGGCAATGGCGTGCGCGCCGGCCGGGCGCTCGCGGCAGCCCATTGCGAGCACCACGGATTTCGCCTTTATGTTTTCCACTCCGCGCTTCGGGCTCATTACCCAGAACGAGGCGCTTTTCCTTCCGTCAAAAGACTGGGGCTTGTCCATGGAAAATACCATCGTGTTCAGGCTGAACTCTACGCCGGCCTCCTCCGCCAGCCTCAGGTAGCGGTCGACGTATTCCGGGCCGGTAAGCTCCTCTTTGAACATGTGCAGTCCAAAGCCCGGATGTATGCACTGTTGCAGTATTCCGCCAGCCTCCCAGTCGCGCTCGAATACGACGACCCGCTCCGCGCCCTCTTTTCGGGCGGCAATCGCGGCGGCTATTCCCGCCGGGCCGCCGCCGATCACAGCCACGTCAACGTTTTTTACGGTATTCGCGTTCATTTGGAACCTCCCGACAGAAGCGGCGTCTTGATTTCACTGCTCAACAAATACGAATCCCCTCCGTAACGAGTAATTTCAAGAGGCGACACTCCCAGCTCCCTCGCCAGAATCTCAACGACCCTCGGAGCGCAGAAGCCGCCCTGACAGCGTCCCGTACCGGGGCGCACCTGTAACTTCACCCCGGCGACCGTGCGGGCGCCCCTGCGTATGGCCTCCACGACTTGGGCCTCGGTTACGGTTTCGCAGCGGCAGACGATCTGCCCCCAGGCCGGATCGCTTGCGGCGAGTTCTTTTCTTTCTTCCATCGTAAGGTCCATAAAGCGCGGTATGTGCTTTCTCTCGGGAACGAACCCCGGATTCGGCTCAAATTTAACGACGTCCCCCAGGGATTCTTTTATCGTTTCGGCAACGTACTCCGCTATGGCTGGGGCGCTGGTCAGACCGGGGGATTTTATCCCGGCCACGTTGACGAACCCGCGGGGCTTGTCGAGCGCCTTAATATAAAAGTCGTTCAGGTTCGAGTTGGCTCTCAGGCCGGAAAAAACCGTAATCGCCATGTTTCTCGGTATGCGCGGCACAAGGCGTTTCGATCCCTCGAAAGCCTCGTTGAGCCCGGAAATCGTGGTGTTTACGTCGTCCCTGCTTTCCTGGCGCTCTGAGGTGGGGCCTAACAGCAGGTTGTGGTCGGCAGTGCGGGCAACCGTAACTCCCTTGCCCCGCTCGGACGGGCATGAAAATAAAAACGACGTGACCAGCGAACCGATGTTTCTGTCAAAAATAAAATACTCCCCTCGGGTCGGATGGATGGTAAGGCTGTCGTCACCGGCCATTCCCGATATGACGTCGGCGTGGACTCCGGCGGCGTTGACCACCACGGGAGCGCTGAAGTTCCCCCTGTTCGTAATGACGCCGCGAACCGACGAGCGGGACTCGTCGAAAAGAAGCCCCTGTACTTCCGTTTCCATAAAAAGCTCCGCTCCGTTTTTACGCGCGCTTTCGATAAAAGCGAGAACCGCTTCAAAATTGTTGACTATCGCGGCGGACGAGCACCACAGCGCCGCGGTTATGTCGGGGGCGGTATGGGGCTCTTTGTCCCTGAGTTTTTCCCCTGACACGATTTCCAGTCCCCCGACTCCGTTGGCTTTGCCCTGAGAGTAGAGCAAATCCAGATGACGTTCTTCCGCCTCGCCTCTGGCGCAGACAAAAGAACCACATTCCGAGAGCTTGAAGTCCAGTTCCTCATGCAGTGCGTGATAGAGCCTGTTACCCTTTGAGCAGAATTTTGCTATCACACTTCCCGGCTTGTCGTCGAATCCGCCGTGTATCATGGAGCTGTTGGCCTTGCTGGCGCCGGAGGGAATTTCGGACGCCTTTTCCAGAACGGCGGTTCTGATTTTGTAGCGCGACAGCTCCCGCGCTATGGTTGCGCCGACAATTCCGCATCCGATGATTATGACGTCGTAATTACCACATTCACAGGCACGCGTTTGCAAAAGTTCACCCCCCTTGAAAATGTTTCGCCCATGCCGTCAGACATGGGCGAAACCTGAAAGTCAGCCGAGGCTTATTCGACCCAGCCTTTAGATTTATCGACGGCCTTCTTCCAGCCGTTGTAACCCGCCTCTCTTTTCTCGTCCGAGGAGAGCGGGGTGAAGTTGGTATCCTCGGCCCAGTTTGCGCGCAGGTCGTCCACGTTTTCCCAGAAGCCCACCGCCAGACCGGCGGCGTAGGCCGCTCCCAGAGCCGTCGTTTCGTTGACGACGGGGCGTATGACCTTCTTGCCCAGGATATCCGACTGCAACTGCATCAAAAGGTTGTTCTTCACGGCGCCGCCGTCCACCTTCAGTTCGGCGAGCGGCACTTTGGAGTCCTTCTCCATAGCGTCCACGACGTCGCGCGTCTGGTAGCAGATGCTTTCCAGCGTAGCGCGGATGATGTGCTCTTTGCGGACGTAACGGGTAAGTCCGAGGATAGCGCCGCGCGCGCTCATGTCCCAATAAGGGGCGTAGAGCCCGGAAAAAGCGGGAACGAAGTAAACTCCGCCGGAATCGTCCACTTTACCCGCCAGGTATTCGCTGTCGGGGGACTCGTCCACGAGCTTGAGGTTGTCGCGCAGCCACTGAACGGCCGCGCCCGTGATGGCGATGGAGCCTTCAAGGGCGTAGACGCATTTGCCTTCCTCCAGGCTGTAGGCGGCCGTGGTCAGCAGGCCGTTGTCGGATGGAGCGGGGTTCTCTCCGATGTTCATCAGCATGAAGCAGCCCGTGCCGTAGGTGTTTTTCGTGTCGCCCTGGTTGTAGCAGGCCTGTCCGAAGAGAGCGGCCTGCTGGTCGCCGAGGTTGCCGGAAACGGGAACCGACGCGCCGAAAGGACCTTCGGGAAGGGTGTGGCCGTACAACGCGCTGGATGGTCTGATCTGCGGAAGCATCGCCATCGGCACGTCGAGGAATTTAGTCATCTCCTCGTCCCACTGGAGTGTCTTTATGTTCATAAGAAGCGTGCGGGAGGCGTTGGATACGTCCGTGACGTGAACTCCTCCGTTGGGGCCGCCGGTGAGGTTCCAGATAAGCCAGGTGTCGATATTGCCGAAAAGCAGCTCGCCGTTTGCCGCCCTCTCCCTCGAACCGGGGACGTTGTCCAGAATCCACTTGATTTTGGTTCCCGAGAAGTATGGGCTGATCAAAAGGCCGGTGTGGTCTTTGACCTTGCCGCGCCCTTTGTCGTCCTGGCACCAGCCGCAGGTTTTCTGCCATTCGACACAAAAATCCTGGGTGCGCATACACTGCCACACTATCGCGTTGTAGATAGGCTTGCCCGTGGCCTTTTCCCAGACGACGGTGGTTTCGCGCTGGTTCGTGATGCCGATGGCCGCCACGCAGTCCGTGCAAACGTTCCCTTTCTGGAGGGCGCCTCTGACCACGTCCTGAACGCGCGCCCATATCTCCATCGCGTCATGTTCCACCCAGCCCGGCTTCGGATATATCTGAGCGTGTTCCATCTGCTCCGACACGACGGGAAGGCCGTTCTTGTCGAATACCATGCAACGCGAACTTGTAGTCCCCTGATCTATTGCGACAACGTACTTTTTCTCGCTCATTTCAATATCCCTCCATTCCAGACTCGTTTAGAAACCGGAAAGCGTGTAGAGAAATACGCAGATGAACGCGGCGACTACCGGGCCGGCTGTCGCAACCGTAAGGCCATACTGCCAGTCGTTGCTTCCCTTGCCCGGAATCGGCAGAATGGCGTGGGCGATACGTGGGCCCATATCACGGGCGGGGTTCAGCGCGTAGCCCGTGGGGCCGCCCATTGCGGAACCCAGGACGTAAATAAGGCCGGCAACCATGAAGGGGCCCATATTGGGGCTGGCTCCCCCGATACCACTGTTAAGATGGAAGATGCACATAATGCCCATGATGAGGAAAATGGTCGCGATTACTTCAGTGATGAAGTTGGCGCCGAGGCTACGGCGTCCGGGGCCGGTGGAGAATACGGCCAGCTTAAGGCCCGGGTTGTCGGTTGCCGCCCAGTGGTTGGAGTAAAGCAGAAAAACGATTACGCCGCCGGCCACGCCGCCGGCCACTTGAGCGATTATGGTCAATACAGCCTGAGGAACGGTGTAAGTGCCGCCGATAGCCAAAAGTTTGAAAATCGTTACCGCCGGGTTGATATCGGCCTGAGGAGCTCCGTAGGCAATCGCCACGAAGATACCCATCATAACGGAGAAAGCCCAGCCCCAGCATATGTGCACCCAACCCGCTCCGTTACCTTTAGAGTCTTTCAAAAGCAGGTTGGCCACAACGCCGTCGCCAAAAGAAACAAGAGTCATGGTTCCAAGAAATTCCCCCAGCAAGTTTGAATACATAACTTTTCTCCCTCCTTTAAATTAAGAGCTCCGTCCAAACCGCACAACGCGCCGATAAAATACCCGCCCCTTTTCCTGAGCCACCTCCTCTTTTTTTCGATTTTTAATAAAAACAGTGGACAGTTTAACTTCACTGTCCACCGGGTGTTTAATGTTCGGTTTTTTTCAGGTCTCGGGCTTCTTTTCCGCTCTCTACGACTTGTTCCAGGGCCGCTCCGCAGTTTGCCTCCACCGCGCCCAGCATCGCTCCTTCGAGGATTGGGGCGTCCACAATGGTCACTTTCGCGGCCTCGTCCGGCGGCAGCATTTCAAGCGCGCCGCGCACCGAGAGTATGGAGCTGCCGAGATCCGGGAAGACCGCTATGCCCTCGGTCTTCGGAAGCATCAGCGACAGCGCGTCCAGCACCTTTACTACGGGAACGCCAAGCCCTCCCTCGCCGTCCCCGCCGACGCCGACAACCTCCACGTTGCCTCCCGACATTGCCGTGGCGATCTGGGCAATGCCCCTGGCCGCGTCTTCGCTGTGAGAAACGATCAATATGCCCACACGCATTTCACTGTCCCCCATGCTCTGTCAACGCGTCTCTGAAACAGGAGATCAAGTACCACGACGACGTGGCGCCGGGGTCCTGATGCCCTATAGAGCGCTCGCCGAGATAGCTGCTGCGGCCGCGTTTAGCCAGCATAGGTATGGTGGCTTTCATTCCCTCCTCGGCTGCGTCCGCGGCCGAAGTCCACGCCGCGCGCTCGTCTCCGGGGTTGCTTTTAAGGGCCTCTATCGCCGGGGATATCGCGTCCAACATGGTTTTATCCCCAAGCACGGCTTTGCCCAACGTCATAATTCCGTTAAGCCCCTCCTGCATGGCCGAGGCGAATTCTTCCACAGTCGCTTCCTTTTTATCGGCAAGGTTTTGCCCCATTTTCATAAAAAACGTACCGTAAAGAGGCCCTGCCGAACCTCCGACCGCGCTCATCAAAGTCATGGCAACGTCGCGAAAAAGCCCGGCAAAGTCGGAATGTTCCTTGTCCTGAAGTTTTTCCATGACTTTTTTGAAACCACGGTTCATGTTGATACCGTGATCCGCGTCACCAATGGCGGAATCCAAGTCGGTCAGGTATTCCTTTTTCCCCTCGATTAGGGAATTGAGTTTTTCAATGGCGACGCGCGCCGCCGCGAGGGTAAACGCCATAAAGGGCTACCTTCCCCAGCGCAACGCCGGCGTGTGAACGGGATAATCCCACAGCGCCTTTATCCGGGTGTCGAGCTTGAGCAGGGTGATGGAGCAGCCCTGCATTTCGAGGCTTGTAATGTAATTGCCGACCAGGTTGCGCGCGATTTTGATTCCCCTGCCGCAGAGGAAGTTCGCCAGCGCGTCGTAGATGATGTACAGCTCAATCAGCGGTGTTCCGCCCATGCCGTTGACGAACGCGAGAACTTCGTCGTCTTTCCCAAAAGGCAGGTCGTCCACCACGGCGGCAGCCATGTAATCCGTGACTTCTTTGGCGCTCATCGCTTTTACGCGCTGGCGGCCCGGTTCGCCGTGGATGCCCACTCCGAGTTCGATTTCGTCCTCCGGCAGGTCGAAGGTCGGTTTACCAGCCGCCGGCACTGCGCAGCTTGTCAGAGCCATTCCCATGGTGCGCACATTGGCGTTGCAGTGTTCCGCAAGTTCTTTAACCTCGGCGAGCGTGGCTCCGGCCTCCGCGTAGGCTCCCACTATTTTCTCGATGAGAACGGTTCCGCCGACACCCCGCCTGCCCGCGGTATATAGAGAATCCTTAACCGCCACGTCGTCGTTGATGACGACCTGCTCCACCTTCACTCCGTCTCCGGCGAGCATGTCCGCCGCCATCTGGAAATTCATTACGTCGCCTGTGTAGTTCTTGACGAGGAAAAGAACGCCTTTCCCTCCATTGGCCGCTTTCGCCGCCTCGTACATCTGCTCCGGGGTAGGGCTTGTAAAAACCTCTCCGGGGCACGCCGCGTCAAGCATACCGTATCCTACGAAACCGCCGTGCATCGGTTCGTGTCCGCTGCCTCCGCCGGAAATCACCGCAACCTTGTCGACCGGGGACGAACGTCTTACAATCGCCTTGACATCCGGTAAAACCCTGATCAGGTCGCCATGCGCCGCGCTCATGCCAGCCAAGGCTTCAGTTACCACGTCGTCAATGTTGTTTACCAGCTTCTTCAATTCGATTCCCCCTTCTTGATATGAAAGAACATCCTTACCTTGTATATTAAAAAAATTATAACATAAATCCACAGTAATTTTCTTGAACTTTATCAGTGTTGAAAATCGTTTTCGTGTCATAAACTACCACCAGCCTTTAGGAGGACGGACAGGATTGCCGGGCGACCGTAAGAGGAAGCCGAACGCGATTTCAGGGAGCGTGCCGAAAATGCCCGCAACGCTATTGAGGAAATACGCAGAGCGAAAATTTGACAGAAAACGGCCTGATTTAGCGAAATAGCGTAAACCATTAAAAACACTAAAAGTCCATTTTCAGAGGATATTCTTCATTATAAAGTCGTGGCGGATTTCTGTATAGACAACAACAGAAGTGAGGATGAAGGCGTAGAAAAATTGATCCTTTTGATTCAACGGCACACTTGCAAAATACTGAGCGAATGAGTTGCATTTTATCGCAAAATCATAGCGAATCATCAGGGATTCCTGAAAAAAACGGCGAATCTTCGGGATGCCTGCCGTCAGGAGATTCGTTACCAGACGCGGCCTGTTGGATTCGAGGGTCATGTCCGGGTTTTCCGCAAGCCAGCTCTCCAGGCTCCCGAGCGCCGCGTCCGTCGCTTCCAGGACTGCGTCCACAGAAGCGCCGCACAGTCTTTTTATGTAAAAGGAAAACCGGCCGCCGGGCAGGATTTTCCCGCCCTCCTCCGATATGCCGAAAAATAGCCTTTGGAGCGCCGCTTTGAACGCGCCGAAGGCGGCGAGCTGTCCCGCGCAGTCCGCCGCGATTTCGTCGAGCGCGTGATTTCTCATGCCTCCCAGGACGCGCAGGGAAAAGTAATGACAAATCTCGTGGTTCAGCCTGAGTGTCATGGATTTTTCGAGCCATTCCTCTTCTTCCATTCCGAGTTCTTTTCCTGAAAGGGCGCTGTAACCGGCGCGGTTGAGAATAATAATTCTGTGCCCGGTCAGGGGGGGACGTTTCGCTATTACGGTAAAGGCGTTGACGCTCGCCGGAATACCCGTCTTGAAACCGCCGGGATACAGGGCGTTACGCACGCGCTCGAAGCCGGCTCTCGTTCGGGTGCGCAACACCGGAATCCTTCCCGCGGGAGTTTGTTCCAGCCGTAAACTCACCGTTCCATCGGAAACGCCGGGAAGAATTCCATTTACATCAAAAGGGCTTTCCTTCGGGTTTTCAAGCCAATTTTCCCACCCGCGGACGAAAGGCTCGTCCGCAAGCGGCAGGTTCTGAAACTCGCCGAGTTCGTAACGGTGCGCCAGATACTCGCAAGCCTGAAGACGTTTTAAAAAATCGTTCACCTTAAACGCTCAATAGACTTCATCCAGAAAACCGTCGTCGAACAACTGCTGCGTTACTGTCCGCAGGACAATCGGGTTGACCTTGTGTTTCAGCGCCATCCGCCCGGAAAGCTCCTCGTATGTATATTCGCCCCCGCCGATCAATTCGCCCAGCGGGCCGCATTTGTCCTTTCCCTTGAAGTGATGAAGCTGATTGGGGGTCGCCAAATCAAAACCTTCTTCCGTCGAGCGGAAAACAATGTCGTCGCGGAATTTTACAAGTTTTTCCCTGGGCGGCGAAAGGGGCATGCACCTTTCGATAAGGTTGTTTATGACAACGGGGAAATGTTTTGCGTCCCTGTATTTTTCCGTTGCGAACACCCTGAAGCCGAAAGGCCATTTACTGCCCGCGTAGCAGGGGCTGAAGAGCATAATGGTACGGGTGACAAGGTTGATGTTGAAGCCGCTGACACAGGCAATGCTGCCTTGCGGCACCAGGCCGATGCTGTTTTTGTCGGAGAAATCCTCTTTATCCCGCAGCCCGGCATGTTCTTCCAAAATACGCCCGCCGGTTACTTTAGGCCGGTAATGGTCTTTCACCTGGACCAAAAGCTCTATATCCAAAAGCTCTTCGGGCGTAAATGCGTCGTGTACCTTATCCATCATCGCCGGCGACAAAATACTCAGGCGCGGCCAATGATATCTGACGTCCTCGCGCCGATAATAATCCATCAGCTCACGCAACCAGATTACGTCGCCGCAAACGGCTGTGGAAGTGCAGAGTACTTCGCCGGTCAGCTTCTCAAAATCCCGCAAAAAACTTATATAGCAGGGATTGTCATGAGGTTCGGTACGATAGTAAGGCAAAGCGCTGCCCGCAGTTTTTTTGCCGAAAATATCGATGCAGTGGTTGACAATGCGCAGCACGCTATCGCGTTCGGCGTTATAGCGGAACACCCCGCTCAGCTTGGGAGGCGCGAACGAACAAAACCAGCAGCCCATGCTGCATCCTTCGCTGAGTTCGTAGGCAAAAGCGGGGTGATCGATTTGCGTGCCGAAAAAACCCAGCTCGCTCTTGACGGCGGCAACGCGCCTTTTGCGCCAGGCGTCAAACTTGGCGTTTGAAGACGCCGGAGGCTCTTTTTTGTCGCTGAAGCGTTTCTGGTAAAGAAGCGCAAGGTATTTTCCCCATAATTTCAAAAGAGGGTATCGGCCGGCAAATTGTTTTACCTCATCGTCAAGTTCCTCTTCCAAATCTCTTGAGACGGCCAGGAGATACAGCATCATGTTTTGCTGGTTTTCCAGGCCCAACGGCAATTCGGACAGGTCGAAAAGGACGCCGGTTTCTTTTAAACGCGCAAGCTGTTCAGGCAGAACACGGTTTTGATTGACGGCTTCCGCAAGTTCACGGTCGCATTGCAGCCGCTCAAAAAAACGCTTTATTTGCGACACTTGTTTCAGCTCGTCTTCTGTAAATTGCGAAAAAATGTATTGATCGCCGGCCACTTGAAATCCACCTCGTCAATTTATTCCAATTTCAGCGCCGTGCGTTGGGACGCGGCGTCCAGGGGATATTAACAACTTTATGGAACGAGCAAGGTATCCAAGGGTTACCTCTTTCTTCGGTACCATCCTCCCGGAGTCCGTTCCTCGGGAAGATAGCCACGAAACGGCGCGGCGGCGGCGAGAGCGAGGTATATTTCGTGTGTTTCGCCCAGCTTCACCATCAGGCGCGCTTCGACAAAGCCTTGAAGGATATTTTCAACGTCGCGCGGCAACATTTTGGGCAAGTTTGGTAAGTTTGACACGCCTAGAAAATCACGCGACAATACGCGCGCGATTTCTTCCGCCGTACTGCCTTGGTCGGCGGCGGAGTATACGGCCGCCTCGACGCCGCCGAACGTGAAACGCGGCGCGGTCGCGATCGGGCGCGTGTCTTCAATGGTCAATACGCCCGAGGCGGAGGTCATCGCCAGGATGGGGGGTTCGCGCCCCTCCTCGGCGAAGACGGGAGGGAAAAGCTTCTTCCACTCGTACAGGCTGCGGAGCAAACGCTCCAGCCCGGGTTTTTGTTTACTTTGTTTACTTTGTTCAGGCTCCTCACCCGGAACGGGGTCGTGTTCAAAGAAATACGACATCCGCGACAAAGCTTCCTCGCTAAGTGGATAGATATGGCGGTAAGACCGCATCGGCCCGAGCTTGAGCCCGTAACGATCCGGTTCATTGAAATAGGGGCTGAAACGGTAAAAGCGCACCTGAACACCGCCTATCGGCGGCTGCAGGTGCGTCAGCAGCGGCACCAGGGTCGCCGCCTCGTCATGCCATGCGTCGTCCTCTCCCGGAAACCCGTAAAGGCAGTTCCGCTTTATGGAATGAAAAAGGTATTCAAGGGTTGCCTTAAGCTTAAAAAATAAAGCGCAGGTATTCCAAACGATGGCGATTGTTTACCCCTCCGCAAGGTTTACCTGCCCGGCTTCCCGCTCCTGTACTAAAAGCGCAACTTGTTTCTCCGGTTGCTTTACCTGTTTTTAGCGTCTCGCATCTCTTCAATGATGCTCTCGATTACGTACGCTGTTTTTGGAAGTATTCGATCCTTGGCAAAATATGTCTCGACAACATGTACTTTATCCTTTACACCCGCGCAAGAACATTCTCATCGACAAACAAGTTGCGATGCTTAAATTCCGAAGGAGATTTGTACATAAAGTGCAGGCGCAAACTTCCTTTTGCATTACATGCAAAATGCGGATTTCTTCCGGGCAAATAGCAGCGCTTTTCAAACGCCCATCGGGGCGGTTCAAGTTCGTAATCGAGAGCAAGTTTATGAGCGGTGGAAGCCAGGAATGGCAAATACTCCTGCCTGCCCATATCTTCCGGAGATTCACGGATCATTTGCGCTTGTACATCTGACGGCGCTTTGTAAAACGCGTCAAGGAAGTCTCCGAGCAAAATATAAAAATCACCGCCGGCATTTGTCTCCTTTGATATGCCGCTAATACTGTCCATCAAATTTACCCTCCAAACAATGCGAAGTATCGAGAGAAGCCCGAACATGCCACCCGCTTTGCACCCGCCGCCCCGTTCGTCGTTTTCTTAACTCGGTGAATACTGTAACCCAAAACTCAAATCTCCACTTTATGTATCACGCGAGTATACAACGCAAGCTATCGTAATACAATCAAAGCGGGGACGCTTATCCGCCCCCGCTCATTTCAAAAACCGCCGCACATAAATTGAACACCTCAAGTTTCATAAACTTCGTCAATGAGGCCGTCGTCAAAAAGCTGCTGGACCGCCGCGCGCAGGATGATGGGGTTGACCTTG